>ENA-OQHK01000233-OQHK01000233.1-human-gut-metagenome-genome-assembly--contig:-NODE-233-length-10631-cov-3.391280_pt1 | contig 10631 bp, 13 predicted proteins | sample MGYA00242562_ERZ504715 | MGnify/ENA primary metagenome ERZ504715 (study PRJEB26092, sample SAMD00036445) | human gut metagenome | host: Homo sapiens | study: EMG produced TPA metagenomics assembly of...
GTCCACGAACCGGACATAGCGGTTGATGATTTGAAAGGCTGTCCGTTCTGGATTGTCATGTTCTAACAGGTCACGGATGGCGTAAAAGGCACGCTCTATTTTTCAGCCGGATTTCAAAGCGGTTCTTTACCTCTGCGTCCGCAATGGGAATATCATGCTTTTTGTACTGCTCATAGTCCTTTTCGTAAATGCAGAAGTACACCTCACTTTGGAGGGAGCCGATATACAGGGTGTTCCCCATACATTCTTTTTCCTCACGCCGTACCAGTTCGCCGCTGCGGTAGCTTTTGAAGCTGCGGAAGACCGAGATACATTCCTCATTCCGGCACTTCTCTGTCAGATGGGGAATGTTCAGGATTCCCGTTTTGTCATTGATGGCGAGGTCAAGCCGCTTCATCACGCCGTCCTCCATGAGAACATCCATGAAAAACTCATACCAGCTCCGTTCCTGTGCCAGCAGATAGCTTTCAAACTGGCGGCAGCCACGCCCTTTCAGTTCCAGCAGCACCCCTTTTTCCAGTTCCGGTGATACCAGAACGAAAATATCCCCCAGATAGTAATGCTCTGTGTAAGAGTAGAAACCGTAGTCTTCATGGATAAAGTAGGGGAGCTTTAGCCGCAGCACGTCTTCCACGATATGCTTCACATCCGTAGTGGGAAAGCGAATCCGCACATAGTCAAAGAGCATTTCAAGGGGAGCGTCTGGGTTGAATCGTTCCAGAGCTTCCGTGATGGCTTCCTGTAATACTTCGGACGGGTGAGCCTTGCCTGTTTCAATGTCGCTCAGGTACGGACGGGTGATTCCGGCAGCTAGGGCAAGTTTCTGTTGTGAGATACCGTAACTTTCCCGTTTTTCTTTGATGTCCCGTACCCATGTTTCTTCATTCAGTGAAAATCCCTCCTGTCTAAAAAAGCGTATGTCAACTTTCAGAGCCTTGTTGACACACGCCGGATATGGGAAAATCCCTTGTGTACCATGGGATTCTGCCCTGTTGTTTGGTTGTTGCCTGTCGATTTGTACCCCTCTGTTAGATACGAGGGGTTCATGCTGGCGTGCCTTGCGGCACACCAGCCACAGCAGGTCAGTCCGTTTCTGCGGCTTTTGCTTCGCACGCCGCCTGCACTCCCTGCCTGCTGTCTGTCAGCTTTTTTATTCTTTGAGGAAATCGTGTCCTTTTGGTACTAGGGGCGTGTAAAACTCCGAGATAACGCTGGTTCCCACATCCACATAGCCACGCCCTTTTATCTGCTTCAGGAAGAAGTCCTTTGTGGTTTCCCCGAACATCATCCCATAGCCCATTTCCGACATCCGCCCCAGAGCCACACGGAAATTGAACTGGTCACGGATTCCGTCCCCCAGATACTTTGCGTCCGGACGCTGGCAGGCGAGAATCAGGAAGAAGCCAGCCTGCCGCCCAAGCATAACGATTTGTTTTAACTTGTTGAGGACAGCGGCGTTTTCTTTTGTGCCGAGCATTTCCATAAATGCCACATATTCATCAAAGATAAGGAAATTTGCCGGAAGCCCCAAGTAAGCGTAGTTTTCCCCTGTCCGGTAATTCTCCATGAGCTTCATGTCTTCGCTGCGTTTCATCATTTCCTCATAGAAACGGTCAATGCAGGAAAGCATATCCTCCTTTTTGTAGTACACATCCGGCATAACCGCCTGTAAATCCGCAAGGTCGGCGTTTTTGGGGTCTAACACGAACAGGATGGCGTTGGTGCGGAGCAGGGCTTCAATAAGGGTTAGGATAAAGTAGGTCTTTCCACCGCCGGTTCCTCCGGCAATGAGCATATGGGGGAGCTTATCATACTCCCACCAGACATTTTCCATAAGCCGAAGCCTGCCGTCCTTTGCCTGTACATCCTCAATGGAAATACGGTTGGCAATGGTATCATAAAGCAGGGTGTATTCCACATAGGAATCTTTTAATTCCTTATCCGTCAGCTCACAGTACAAGCCGCTTTCCAGCTTTTTCTCCAAGTTTAAAAGCTGCTCCTGATATTTCCCCAAGGTGATTTCCACACGGATATGGAGCAAGCCCTGTTTCATCCGGTAGTAGATTTTTGGAAAGTAAGTGATGGCTTCTTTGGAACGGCTGGAAGACAAGTCCTTGAAAAAAGTGTCTTCCTTTCTCTGTTCCGATTCATACCACTTGTTTTCCAACACCATCCTTGCCAGCTTTTGGCGGTGGATGAGCTGTTTTACTTCGTCCCTGCGGTATCGCCAGAACAGAAGAACTGCTGCAAGACACACCAGCCCTGCCACGCCCATACTGAATAACAGGTAAGGGATATTTACATCCTGTATTATCTGGGAAAGGGACACTTCCTGCCAGTTGGTTCCGGCAATCTGCCGGATATGAAACAGCAGGACAACCAGCAGGAAGACAGGGAACAGGGCGGCAAGGGCAGTATGGAACACAAGGTCTTTATCCGTGGGGCGGATACGTTTTCCACGGGGGAAAAGCTGTTTCATGAGAACAATCCTCCTTTCGTTTTTTTATGTTCCTGTTATTTTACAGGGGGAGCGTCTTTCTTCGGTGGCTGCGGATTCATGGCAGCCCCTTTTTTCAGGACAATATCCTCTGCCTTGATGTACCAGTCCACCTCTGCCCCCTGAAAGGTAGCTGTTGCCACGGTATCTGCCACAGGATTGATAAGTTCTACCTCTGCGTTATAATCGAACTCTTTTAACGGCACGCTGGCAGGGACGGAAACCTGAATCATACGCCCCTGTCCTCTGGATTTTAAGTCATAGGTACGCTCCTTGATTTCTTCTGATACCGAGCCGTCTTCATTCTGGAGGTGAACCTCACGGCGGAGGGCAGAAAATTTCAATGCCCCGAATGTTGCTTCCTTGTCAATCACGATTCCGTTTGCTAATCTCATAGTCTGATGTCCTCCTTTTCCTTACGCTTTTATCATATCATCAGCGTGTAAAATGTAGTTGGTAAAGCCCCTTGTGCCGATTTTTATAGCCCTCTGCGGTGATACGGGGATTGACGAGCTTTACACGTTCCTCAAAGTCAAAATGTTTCTCTCCGGCTTCGGCAGGGAGGATAACCACAATATCATCCGCCCTCTGTACGTCTGAATAAAGGTTGAAGCTGCGAGAGAGTACCGCTATGCGTCCGTTGATTCTTCTCTGTTCTGTTTTGTCTTCTCCGGCAAACTCCAAGTTGCCGAATGTTTTTTCCATGTTGGGGATAACAAATTTTAATTCCATATAGATGTACCTGTCCTTTCTGAATGTTGTGTTTGATGGTAGGTTTCGGGTTCCGGTCTGGAAGCCGGAGGGGAACGCTCCGGCGGTGGTGATTTCTTCGTGGTATCACATCCTTTCTGGGGCTATTGAAGAAATTACAGGGTTGTGATATTATCTAGGTGTTAAAAATTAAATAGTCATGGTTAGGATTGTTAGCTTGTGTTTTCTCATGTAGCTCTGTCATGTACTCCCAACAACTTAAAAGTAGATTTCAGTGGAGATTTATAATATCAGGAGGTACGCTTATGACAATAATAACAACTGTAAAAAAGCATTATGGTGGGCGACGGAATTTCTGGGAATTTTTGCTAAAATGTGCAGGGGCAATGGAAAAAATTACGGCTGGCATGACATGAAGAATCCGGGAGGGTCAAATCTCCAATTCCCATACGGGGCTGTTTTCAGCCCCATTTAATTTTGAAACAAAAAATAGACGCTCATTGTTGAACGTCTATTTTTGGATGATATTGAGGTTTGCTGGTCTATCTTATAAAATCTGAATGTACTTCGATTGCATTTTTATTGCATTTTTATTTTTTTTCACATAGATTTTAGTGGTTGATAGTTCCTGAAAATGCCTTAAAATCAATGATTTTCACTTATATAGCATACTGTCTGTCTGGAGTTTGAATAATTAAAAATTTCTGGAAAGCCTTATAAACAGGGCGTTTCCGAGTAGATAAAGTTCTATTTGATAACAAAATGATAACACAAGAGATTTTGGCATTATTTATCCGGAATCTTGTGGTTATCAGGTAATATGTGTGAAACCAACAAAAAGGTCTTACTGAATTGAGTGAAATCAATTTGGTAAGGCCTTTTTTTCTATGTGCGCCTAGCGGCGCACGTTTCTAACGGGTTAAAGTCCCGAATCCGCCCGGTAGTGGGAAGGATATAGCCGAAGGCAAGACAATGGTATCTTGTAGGAACACCGTATTGTGATGACCTAGAATATATCCGGGCAAGAATACAGTAATAGATTAGTTAAGTGAGTAACGCAGAAGTAATCCGACCAACGGAAGGAATAATGGTCTCCGCTCCGCTTCAGTCGGTGCAGAACAGACGTCCTCCGGTAGGGCGCAAGGGTACTTTTGATGGACGGTACGGCTGTCGAAAGTGCTTTTGCGTTACTTTTGACAAAAGTAACAAAACCGCCGTATCCGGCGAAGATTTCTTATAATCGCCATAGTTGGCGGAAATACAAATTATGTGCCATATCTGGCACTCTTTTTAGAAGGAGAGGTGAGGAGCATAATGATGAGAAGAACGATTAGCGGCATGATTGGAGCTGGATCGCTGGCTCATAACAGACGGGATTTTATAGCTGAAAATGTAGATCCGGACAGAGTACACCTGAATATCTGTTACCAGAATGAAAATCTGAAAGAAGTATATAAAGAGTTGTTTGATGATTCTGTGGAACGGTACAATGTGGGAAAAAGAAAGGACCGGCAGATTACAAATTACTATGAAAAAATTCGTCAGGGAAAGCAGGAAAAGCTGTTCCATGAAGTGATTTTCCAGATTGGAAATCGAGAAGATATGGCTGTGGGAACGACAGAAGGAGACCTGGCGGTAAAAGTACTGGATGAGTATGTAAAGAATTTTCAGCAACGAAATCCAACACTTCATGTATTTAGCTGTTATCTGCACCAGGATGAAGCTACACCGCATCTGCATATTGATTTTGTTCCTTATGTAACTGGCTGGAAAGGGAAAGGAATGGATACCAGGGTTTCACTGAAGCAGGCATTAAAAAGCCTGGGATTTCAAGGCGGGAACAAACACGATACAGAGTTGAATCAGTGGATCAACCATGAAAAAGAAGTGCTTGCAGAGGTTGCACGACAGCATGGAATTGAATGGGAGCAGAAAGGGACACATGAGGAGCATCTTGATGTTTATAATTTTAAGAAGAAAGAGCGTAAAAAGGAAGTACAGACACTGGAACAGGAGAAAGAATATCTCACTGCTGAGAATGAAGGACTGACTGCACAGATTGCGGAAGCAAGAGCTGATATCCAGCTTTTAAAAGATGATAAGGAGCAGGCAGTTAAAGATAAAGAGGAAGCTGAGAAGCGTGCGGAAAAAGCTGAGAAAGATCTGCACAATCTGGAAGAACGTAGAGAGCGGTTACAACCGGTAATGGATAATGTCAGCAAAGAAATAAAGGAATATGGGACAGTAAAGACTTTACTTCCGGAAGCTGGTGCATTAGAACGTGCAGCAACTTACCGGGATAAAAAAATAAAACCACTGTTTACTCAGATGAAAAATAAAATTGCTGCAATGGCTGCCCAGATCAAAGAACTTACAAAAGAAGTAGAAAATTGGAAACACAAATATCAGGAAACCAAGCAGGCATATAACCGAGTGCAGAGAGTGTTAGATACAGTGCGTGAAGAAAAACAGCAGTTATTTGAGGAAAAACAAGAATTGCAGGGTGTTTCCGACAGATATGACCGGGTAGTGCGTGTTCTTGGGGAAAATGTTGTAGAGGATGCGGTACAGCAAGATATACAGGAGCAGAAAGTATTAGAAGAAAAAAGACAAATGGAGCAAATGCCTCAAGGAAGTATTCACGAAAGACTGGCCTGGGGTGCCCGAAAGAGTGAGATGGAGAATCAACAGCGTAAGAAAAATAAAACACAAAACAGAGGAATGGAGAGATAAGACGATGAAAAAGCACATTTATGATGAAAGTAATGGATTGAGCTACACATTGCATGGAGATTATTACCTGCCGGATCTGGCAGTGAATGAGGAAGAATCGACCTATGGTAAATACGGAATGTTGCGAAAACAGTTTCTGAAAGTGCATAGACCGGCACGATATCAGTATTTATTGATGACGGGAGAATTGATAGTACATTTAAATCGAGTTGATCAGGAAGCTAGGGAACAGGTAGAAAGCCTAATGAAGCAGATGGCAGAAAAACAGGGTGTGACAGAACAAGTGAAAATGCAGGATCAGATGAAATGGGTTTGTTTGATGAATAATATTAAAGACTGTGCAGAAGAAATTGTACTGAAAGAGAGTGTATATGTGTGAATAGAAAGGGCAGTCGAATGGCTGCTCTTAGAATAGACTATGGGTCAAAAAAGAATACATGTTCGAAAAAAACTCATTGTTTCGTGAGAAATTCTTGATAAGAATTAATAATAATGTTATACTGAATGAGACTCATAGAAATAAATACTATTGGGAGATTGGAAATGTCAGTATGTTACGATAAACTTTGGAAAATGTTGATAGATAAACGAATGAATAAAACAGATTTAAAAGATAAAGCAGGAATCAGCTTTAATGTACTTGCTAAAATGGGAAAGGGAGAGTCTGTTTCTTTAGAAAGTCTTCATAAAATCTGTAAAACATTAAAATGTGACATTGGAGATATTATAGAATTTTCTGATGAAAAAATTGATATTATGTAAGAATAGAGGAGGATATGTTTGTGCAAAAACCATTAACTTGTGTTGAAATATGTGCAGGAGCCGGTGGTCAGGCTTTAGGACTTGCTATGGCAGGTTTTGTTCATGTAGCACTTGTTGAGTATGAAGCTGATTATTGTAATACGTTAAAACAGAATCGTCCTGAATGGAATGTAATATGTGCAGACGTAAGAAATTTCGATGGAAAACCATACGAGGGAGTAGATCTATTGGCAGGAGGTGTTCCATGTCCGCCATTTTCAATTGCAGGAAAACAGTTGGGAAAAGATGATGAAAGAGATTTATTTCCTGAAGCACTTAGGTTAATTAAAGAAATAAAACCAAGGGCTGTTATGTTGGAAAATGTGAGAGGTTTTCTGGATAACGGCTTTTCAGAATATAGACAGTACATTTTAAAATCTATAGAAAAATTAGGTTATGATACACAGATTAAGTTACTGAATGCTTCAGACTTTGGAGTTCCACAACTTCGACCAAGAGTTGTTATTGTGGGAATAAGAAGGGAAGAAAATAGGAATTTTACGTATCCACAAGGAGATTCTCAAATAGCTCCAACAGTTGGAAATACCTTATATGATTTAATGGCAGAAAATAAATGGAAAGGTGCAAAAAAGTGGGCTCAAAATGCAAATAAAATTGCACCAACGTTGGTTGGTGGCTCAAAGAAACATGGAGGACCGGATTTAGGACCGGTAAGAGCCAGAAATGCATGGGCTGAATTAGGGGTAGATGGTCGTGGTGTGGCTAATATGGCTCCAGAACCAGACTTTGAGGGAATGCCACGATTAACAAGCAGAATGTTGGCAAGAATCCAGGGATTCCCTGATACATGGACGTTTGGCAAAAAGAAAACAGCTGCGTGTCGTATGATTGGAAATGCGTTTCCTCCGCCAGTGGCAAAAGCTGTAGGAGAGAAGATAAAGGAGTGTTTAGAAGATGAATGCATTGATTGCGAAAGAGCGGTATCACTTTCACGAAAGATTGTTTGAGACTAATACATTAACATTGACTAAGGCTGGGGTGGCTTCGAATGCAGATACAAGTAGCCGGGGATCAAAAGCAATAGCAAAAAGAGTTGTAGACATTTTGGTTGAAGAACAGCAACATAAAATTAATATGGTGGAAAAAATCTCAGGGCAAACGCTTGGAAAGCAATTTGAGATGCTTACAATGGAGTTTTTGCAGGCTACATTTCCAAATTTACAAAATTTATATCCGGGAAAATGGTCAATATTGCAATTAGGCAATAATAATAAACTTAAGACAAGTGATTTTGAACAATATGAGCATTTAGCATATTTAAGTGCATTGACAGCAGAAAATGCACAATTAGCAGCTGCATTGGGAAATGATTATCTTGTAGCACCAGATGTGGTTGTATATCGTGAACTTTTTGAAGATGATGAAATAAATCAAAATCAATGTATTGTAGATAACGATGTGAGCAAAATGGCAGATATAAGAAAAGTCAATGGTGGAAAACCTTTGCTGCATGCCAGTGTATCAGCTAAATATACTATGAGAAGTGATAGAGCACAAAACAGTCGTACAGAGGCATTAAATCTGATTCGTAATAGAAAAGGACATCTGCCACATATAGTAGTTGTTACTGCTGAACCGATGCCAAATCGTTTAGCGTCTTTGGCTCTTGGAACGGGTGATATTGATTGTGTATATCATTTTGCACTATACGAGCTGCTCAGAGCAGTAAAAGAGGTTGGCTCGGAAGATGCAATTGAATTATTAGATACACTTGTAAGTGGAAAAAGATTGAAAGATATTTCGGATTTGCCCTTGGACCTAGCAGTGTAAAAGAAAGTAGGAAAACATGCGTCGTATTATATTGAATAGAAAATATATAGTAAAACTTGCTACACGTTGGACAACGGGGATTTTTGCTTTCCTTGGATTAATAGGAACATTTGCTTCATTAAGTGATTTGTTAGATTCTTCTTTATCTATACAGTGTCGAATAGGAATTAGTATTGGGATTTTAGCCGGGATATGGGTGATTTCTTTTTGGTTATGTGCAGTATATACATATAGAAGGCGGCGGATTGAAGTTGCTGAGTTAAATATTTGCATATAATAAATCTACAGAAATTTCAGAAAGCAATAATGAAATTAGTGGAAAAATATGTGTAGATAACTTGGATATTGCATATGGCTATGATGTTCCTATATTAAAAAATATTTCTTTTACCATAGAACCAGGTGAAAAAGTTTTTTTGATGGGCTCTAGTGGGTGCGGAAAATCAACATTAGCAAAAACAATCGCTGGATTGGTAAAATATAATAAAGGGGAAATCATATGGGGGAATGACAGAAATTTAAACAATTCTGATTTATCAAAACAAGTCCTATATTTATCTCAGGAATCCGAAATATTTTCAGGTTCAATTCAAGAAAATATTTTAATGTGGGAAAAGGATTGTAACCAACTATTATTCGATGAAGTTATTGAGGCAATGGGAATTAGTCAAATGATGAGTTCCAGATCTCTTAGTTTAGATAGCTATTTATCGGAGAATGGCACTAATTTGTCCGGTGGTGAAAAACAGCGGGTTGCTCTGGCTAGAGCTATGATGCGAAATGTTCCAATATATATATTTGACGAGGCAACCTGTCATTTGGATTTTGAAAGTGAGAATCTTATAATAGATTATATAAGAAAAAAACTCCTGGAACAAACATGTATAATTATTTCGCATAACGCAAATCTGTTAAATGATAATGATATAGTTTTATTTATTGATAGCACTGGAAAGCTACATAAAAATAAGCATTCACATTTATTAGAAAATAACTTAGAATATAATCAGATAATAATCTCTCGGAATCCTGAGTGATTATTATCGGTAACAGACGAAATGTGTACTTTGAAAAGTAAATATGATTCGAAACAGAAAAAAGAACATGGAAAATAGACATAACTGTCGCCATGCCTGAAAAATCGTGTATAATGATCAAAGGATTATGCCACATTTAAAATTAACTTTGCTAGGGTGGATTCAAAGGGCAAATCCCAGACATCCAAATGCTGAAGCATGAGGATGTGATACAGGCGGCAGTACCACATCTTAGTTGAGCGGTGTCTGCCGCTTTCTAATTGAAAGTCTATTTTTCTCACGTTTATTCGAACGTTCAGCCGAAGTCCTGGCATTGTATTCCGGTTTCCATTCTTCACTGTCACGAGGCGGAAAATTGATCAGTCTTGGATTATCTTTCATCGCAAGATGAACGGTTCTCCCATATTTGGAGTCTGAGCATGGAGTGCTACAAGAACATCCGTATTTACGGCTGGCAAGCGGACAACGGAATTATAACCGTGTCTTTGAAGGTTCAGAACCGTCATGATTCATTTTTCGTCCTGCTTTGCAGATAGGGACACCATCTTTTCCAATGGTAAAATCATCTTTGTATTTCTTGCTGATTCCCCGCTTTTCGTTTAAATCAATGAAAGGCTGGATATCATTCTTGCGACAGTATAAGTAATAAGACATGGCATCATGAGCGGAATCTAAAAGCCATTTTCTGACATGAAAATCAGGAAAAAAAGATTTGAAACGAAAGTAAGCTTCCAAAAACCCATGAGAATCATGCTTTGATGCAGGATTGAATAAAGGAAATAAAGGCAGGTCGCTTTCTGAGTTCGCTGCAACCAATATATATAAGTGGTAGCCATGGTAAAAGCATTCTCTGGAAGAATCATAACCGATGTCACAGTCAGGCTGGGAAAAGTAACGGTCACAATGACAGGAAGTAATTCCATTTTTGGAACATTCGCAAATACGGTGCTTCCGTTCGCGTGCAGATGTTGTAACAGGCATTCCATCGCCGGCAATGGAAAGATTGGAGATATCAATCAATCCTTTGGATATGGAGACCGATAAAAATCATGATCATAAAT
>ENA-OQHK01000234-OQHK01000234.1-human-gut-metagenome-genome-assembly--contig:-NODE-234-length-10590-cov-2.902705_pt1 | contig 10590 bp, 8 predicted proteins | sample MGYA00242562_ERZ504715 | MGnify/ENA primary metagenome ERZ504715 (study PRJEB26092, sample SAMD00036445) | human gut metagenome | host: Homo sapiens | study: EMG produced TPA metagenomics assembly of...
CAGCCGCTCCTCTGACTTACAAAGGAAAGTCCGTTGTCCTTTTCTGCGCTTTTCGGGAACGGGAACTTTGCGTTCGCCCGAAAGATACTTGCCTGTGATTGAATTCGGACATTGCTTAATCTTTTCAACATCACCGACACAGACAATTTCACCGCCGTGAATACCTGCCCCGGGACCTACATCCACAATGCAATCTGCGGCATACATAGTGTCCTCATCGTGTTCAACAACGATAACAGTATTTCCGAGGTCACGAAGTCGCTTTAAGGTTGCAAGAAGTTTTTCATTGTCACGCTGATGAAGTCCGATACTCGGCTCGTCAAGAATATACAGCACACCCATAAGCGAACTGCCGATTTGCGTTGCAAGGCGGATTCGCTGACTTTCACCGCCGCTGAGTGTTCCCGAGCTTCTTGAAAGAGTAAGGTAGCCGAGTCCTACGCTCTTGAGAAAGTTAAGTCTTTCGTTAATTTCTTTTATAATTTCAGCACCGATAATCTGCTCTTTTTCTGTAAGCTTGAGCTGACCTACAAATTCGAGTGCGTCAACAACCGACATTTTGCAGAAATCGGCAATGTTAAGTCCGCCGACTGTTACTGCAAGGCTTTCGGCTGAAAGTCTGTCGCCGTGACAGAGATCGCACGGAATTTCTGCCATATACGAACGGATTTCATCCTTAATCCAGTTACTGCTTGTGTCATGATAACGGCGTTCAAGGTTGTTGATTATGCCCTCAAATTTATGCTGATAAGTACCTCCGCCGTAAACCGATTTTTTATTGATTGTCAGCTCATCATCACCTGTGCCGTAGAGGATTTTGTCGATAGGTTTCCTTCGGGAGATTTTCAAGCGGTTCATCAAGCGAAAAATTGTACTTTTTCGCTAAAGCCTCCATATACATTGCGGCAATTGTACTGCCTTCCATTGCCCAACCGCTGCCCTTGATACCGCCGTCACGGATACTCTTTGACATATCGGGAATAATTTTTGTTCTCATCAATTTTGAGGAACACGCCGAGTCCCGTACACTTTGGGCACGCACCGAACGGATTGTTGAATGAAAACATTCTCGGTGAAAGCTCGTCAATGCTCACACCGTGCTCGGGGCAGGCATATTTTTGTGAAAAAGTCACATCCTCATCGCCGTTGAAGTTCACCGTAACAAGACCGCCGCCAAGCTTTGACGCTGTTTCGATGCTGTCTGAAAGTCTTGATGCTATTTCAGGCTTGATTACAAGACGGTCAACAATGATTTCTATATTATGCTTTTTATTTTTCTCAATCGGAATATTTTCCGACAAATCATAGATGATCCCGTCAACTCTTGCACGGACATAGCCCGATTTTCCGGCACTGTCAAGAACCTTTGCGTGTTCGCCCTTTCTGCCCCTTACAACGGGAGCCATAACCTGAATTTTCGTACCCGTTTCATAGGTCATAATCTTATCGACAATCTGGTCAACTGTCTGCTGACGGATTTCCCTTCCGCAAACCGTACAATGCGGAACACCTATTCTTGCATACAAAAGGCGGAGATAATCGTAAATTTCCGTAACCGTACCGACCGTTGAACGGGGATTCTTTGAAGTAGTTTTCTGATCGATTGATATTGCAGGCGAAAGTCCCTCTATGCTTTCAACATTAGGCTTGTCCATCTGACCGAGAAACATTCTTGCATATGAAGAAAGGCTTTCAACATATCTTCTCTGTCCCTCGGCATAGATGGTGTCAAATGCAAGCGAGCTTTTGCCCGAACCCGAAAGTCCTGTAATTACTACAAGTTTGTTACGGGGAATTTCAACATTTACATTTTTGAGGTTATGCTCTTTTGCACCTCTCACAATAATTTTATCCTGTGCCATTTCATCTACCCTTTACTGCGTCAAACACCTGACACAACTTCATACATTCGTTTAAATTTTGATTCATATACACGCATAGCCTCTCATCGCGAGAGGCTATGTTTATTTGATATTAACCTTCTGTGGACTCGTCAACCTTTGTTTCGGCTGAGGGTTCTTTGTCGGCAGTTTCCTGCTCAACTTCTTCGGGTTCTTTATATGTGCCGTTCATTACGGCAGTAAAGTCCTCGCTGCCCATCTTCTCATGCTTGATAAGATATTTAGCAATATCGTGGAGCTTATCCATATTATCGCTGAGAATCTTAGTAGCGTCGCCATATGCCTTGTTGACCATATCAAGAACGAGCTGATCGATTTTAGCTGCGGTAGCCTCGGAATAATCCTGAGTTCTGCTGCCCATATCTCTGCCGAGGAATACGGAATTGTTGTCTGTGCCGTAGCATACACAACCGAGTTCCTTAGTCATACCGTACTTTGTAACCATTGCACGGGCTGTTTTTGTAGCCTTTTCAATATCGTTTGACGCACCTGTTGAGATGTCATCCATAATAAGTTCTTCGGCAACTCGACCGCCAAGACTTACAACGATATCCTCATACATACCTCTGCGTGAGTTATATGACTTGTCCTCACTCGGGAGCGGCATTGTGTAACCGCCTGCCATACCTGTCGGAATAATTGAAATCTCGTGAACAGGATCCTGAGTTTCGAGCTTATCAAAGAGAATTGCGTGACCTGCCTCATGATAGGCTGTGAGCTTTTTCTCTTTCTCACTCATTACTTTGCTCTTTTTCTCTGCACCGACAACAACCTTGACTGTTGCCTCCTTGATTTCGTCCATAGTAATGGCTTTTTTATCTTTTCTTGCGGCAAGAAGTGCGGCCTCATTAAGAAGATTTTCAAGGTCTGCACCTGTAAATCCGGCTGTTGTTTTAGCAATAGTCTTGAGATTTACATCGGGAGCAAGAGGTTTCTTTCTTGCATGAACCCTGAGGATAGCCTCACGGCCGTTTACATCGGGATAGCTTACAACAACCTGACGGTCAAATCTGCCCGGACGCATAAGAGCCGGATCGAGAACATCGGGTCTGTTAGTTGCGGCAATAAGGATTACACCCTCGTTAGCACCGAAACCGTCCATTTCAACAAGCAACTGGTTAAGAGTCTGCTCTCGCTCATCGTTGCCGCCGCCAAGACCTGCGCCTCTCTGGCGACCTACGGCGTCAATCTCATCAATAAAGATGATACAAGGTGAGTTTTTCTTTGCCTGATCAAAGAGGTCACGAACACGAGACGCACCGACACCGACAAACATCTCAACAAAGTCTGAACCTGAAATTGAGAAGAACGGCACACCTGCCTCACCTGCAACAGCTCTTGCAAGCAATGTTTTACCTGTACCTGGAGGGCCTACAAGGAGAACGCCCTTTGGTATTCTTGCGCCGAGTTTGTTATACTTTTCAGGAGCCTTGAGGAACTCAACAACCTCTGCAAGCTCTTCCTTTTCTTCATCGGCACCTGCAACATCATCAAATGTTGTCTTGCGCTTTTCATCGTTTGTGTTCTTAATCTTGGCTTTGCCAAAGCTCATTTCCTTGCCGCCAAGACCTCCGCCGCCCATTTTCTTCATAATGAGCACCCAGGCAACGATGAGAATAATCATAATGATTAGTGTCGGAATCATTTCCATAAGTATGGAATTATCCGTTGCACGGGTAAGGTTATGCGGAATTTCATCAGTTGACGCCGGATTGTAGTACGGCTTGATGTCATCAAGGAAACGCTGAATATCGGCAAGCTGTCCTTTTACAACAATCTTTGATTTTTTGCTGTTTGACTGGGTTTTCTGCTGTTCGGTTGCGGGCTGAGTAGCAGTTGTTGCAGATTGAGAGTCGGAATCGGTTGATTTGATGGGACTCATGCCCTCTTTAAGGGTAATTTCAATCTGACCTGAACCGTAGTCAATGTTAAAGCTGTCAACCATATCCTGAACAAAATACTGCTCAAGCTCCGAGGTTTTCGGTGAAGTTGACTTATTTGTGCTCAGCACAGCCGCTGTTATAATGATTATCAGAATGGGAATTCCGAGATAAAGCAGCAGATTGCGCACTTTCTTTTTATTGTCCAATGCTGTCACTCCTCTGTATAGTATTATTTTTCCGAGGTGGAAATATGTAATGCCACGAAAATTTGCGGCTTATTTTCGCATTAAAATCACGAATAAACTGACGGCTTTAATACGCCTACATAAGGAAGATTTCTGTACTTTTCGTCATAGTCAAGACCGTAGCCGACGATAAATTCATCCGGAATTACCGCACCTGCGTAGTCAATATGGATATCGGCAACCCGTCTGTCCGGCTTGTTAAAAAGTGTACAGAGCTTTACTGATTTTGCCTTCTTGGCTTTGAGATATTTTGTGATAAAGTCAAGAGTATTGCCTGAGTCGATAATATCCTCAACAATGAGAATATCCTTGCCCTCAACAGACTGGGAAATATCCTTCTGAATATTAACTCTGCCTGAGCTTACAGTACCGCTGCCGTAGCTTGAAGCAACGATAAAGTCGATTGAAAAATCAAGATTAACCTTTCTCATAAGGTCAACCATAAAGGCAACGCTGCCCTTGAGCAGACCGACCATTATAAAATCTTTGTCATTATAATCTTTTTCAATCTGTTTTGCAATAGTGTTCACAATATTTTCAATATCTTTTTCCGAATACAGAATTTTTTCAATATCCTTATGCATAATTAACCCTCTTTGTCTATATTTATGAGTAATTTTTCGGTTTTTTCGGTGTCATCTGCCTTTCCCTGCAATGAAACACCAAGCTTTTTCACACCACAAAAACGGTGTTGGATACCGCAAGCAGTAACAGCCTGTCCCTCATTTCGGACGGGATTTTCTGTTCGTTAAAAACCTTGCGGAGCGGTTTTGTGACCATGCGGTCCGGATATGTAAACCTGTCGCCTGCTCTGCGTGTGCGAAAAACAGGATTTTCGCCAAGCCGCTTTTTGGAAACGAGGTTATTTTGATTTGTTACTTTTTCGGTAATTTCATTTACCGTGTATATTTTTCCGTCATAAGAAAAGGTCATATTATTCTTTAACGGAATTTCATTAAAATCAGGGGAGTTTTTAGGACATACAAAGCGGAGTATTCCCTGTTTTGAAACGGCTGTGCATTGTTTTGACAGTTCAACGCTTCCTCCGTTTCTGATTATTTCACACAATAGTAAAATTGTTTTTCTTTCGGGAGTAATGTTACAATTATTCTTTAACAGAATAAACAACATTTCCTTCAGAACGGCAGAATCAAGGCTCAACAGCTTTTTGCAGTCGTAGCCAAAATCACCTTTGCAATCATGCACGGCTTTTTCGGCACATTTCTTAATGAAATCAGCCGACTCTCCGGCATTTTCACTCAAGCCTAAAGCCGTCCGTTCAAAAGAAGGATTCAGCTTTTTAAGACACGGAATAATGTTATGCCTAATGTAATTTCGTGTGTAATCATCGGCAAGATTCGTACTGTCGGTAACATATTCAAGGTTGTTTTTCTCACAATAGCTTTCAATGTCACCTCTCGAAAGTTCAATCAGCGGTCTGATTATGTTCCCCCGTTTTGGAGGAATTGCCGACAAACCTGTCAAAGACGCACCCCTTGCAATATTGAATATCAGCGTTTCGGCATTGTCGGATGCCGTGTGAGCGGTTGCAATCTTTGCACAAAGTTTTTGCGAAAGCTCTTCAAAGAAAGCGTAGCGGACATTTCTTCCGCAAAGCTCTTCGCTGATTTTCTGCTGTTTGGCAAGTGTGGGAACATCAACGCTTTTTATGAAAAGTTCCGTGTTAAATTTCTTACAAAGAATTTTGCAGAAATTTTCATCACGCTTTGCCTCATCGCCACGGATATTGTGGTTGATATGAGCGGCATAAATCGAAAGATTGTATTTTTCTTTCAGAGAAATAAAAATGCTTAACAAAGCCGTGGAATCAGCTCCGCCCGAAAGTGCAACGATTACGCTGTCACCTTTTTCAAGCAAGCCGTATTTTTCAACGGTTGCTGTAACACGGTTAAGCATCTCGGTTGTCCGTTCCCGTAAAGCGCATGAACTCGCCCTGCCAATGCAGTTTTACAATATTAGTTTCACCGTGACGGTTCTTTGCTACGATACACTCACCCGAATTCATATCGGCTGTCGGTGCGGCAGAATCCTCTCCGCTCTCTTTGTCATAGTAGCCCTCACGATAAAGGAACAGTACGATATCGGCATCCTGCTCGATAGAACCCGAATCTCTCAGGTCGGCAATCTGCGGTCTGTGGTCATCACGCTTTTCTGCAGCACGGGAAAGCTGTGACAGAGTGATTACGGGAACATTCATTTCCTTTGCAAGAATTTTCAGATTTCGTGTAATTTCCGAAATTTCATTTACACGGTTGTCAATCTTTCTGCCGCTCGACATAAGCTGAAGATAGTCGATTACAACAAGGTCAAGGTTGTGAAGTCGGCGAAGTCTTGACTTCATCTCAGGAATTGTAATACCCGGAGTATCGTCAAGATAGAGGTCGGTTTTGCTGAGAATATCGCTTGCGGGGATAAGTCTTGACCACTCCTCCTCGGTAAGCTGACCTGTTCTCAGTTTTGTACCGCCTATAAGCGCCTCACTTGAAAGCAGACGGCTTGCAAGCTGTTCCTTTGACATTTCAAGCGAGAAAAACGCAACGGTCTTTTTGGACTTACACGCAACATTTCGTGCAATATTGAGTGCGAAACTCGTTTTACCCATACCCGGTCGGGCGGCAAGAATGATAAGATCGGAACGGTTAAGTCCAGTAATCATTCGGTCAAGGTCGCCTATGCCCGTTGGGATAGGTTTCATACTGTTGTCGGTTTCGCTGTTGAGTGCGTCAAGCCGGTCGAAAGTCTGTAAAATTACCGAGTTGATACGCTCAAGACCGTGCTTTTCATTGCCCTGTCTGATGTCAAAAATCTTCTGTTCTGCCGAATCAATCAGAACCGAGGGATCCTCGTTGCCTGCAGTTGCGTCATCAATAATTTCACGGGATGCCGTAATAAGTCTGCGGACATTGTACTTTTCTGCAATAATCTTCGCATATTCTTCGGCATTAGAAATTGAAGGGCAATTGTTGACAAGATCCATCAGATAGGTTTTTCCTGTTGACTCGTCAAAAGCTTTATTCTGTTTTAATCTTTCAAGCAGAGTGACAAAGTCGATGTTAAGACCGAGTCCGATCATCTCCTGCATCTGTGCAAAAATCAGCTTGTGCAAAGAAACATAGAAATAATCGGGGCTTTTCAGAGTATCAACAACCTTGTCAAAGGTGTCGCTTTCAAGAATGATTGCACCTAAAACCGCTTGTTCCGCTTCGGGGCTGTACGGCAGATGAAGTCCGTCATAACTGCCCGCAAAATTTAAATCAGCCATTTTTACTCCTGTTTATTATGCCTCGGATACCTGAACATCAATCTTTGCAGAAACGCCTGTAAAGAGCTTTACCTCTGCGTGATATGTACCGAATTCCTTAATGTCGCAGTCAAGAACAACCTTGCGCTTGTCAACATCAATATTGTACTGCTTTTTGATTTCTTCGGCAACCTGCTTTGAAGTTACGCTGCCAAAAAGTCTGCCGCCCTGTCCTGCTTTTGCAGTCATCTTGAAGGTTTTGCCCTCAAGAGTCTTTTTGTCATGTTCTGCCTGAGCCTTTTGGGTTGCAATTTTATAATTTTTGGAATTCTCGGCATTCTTATATTCATTCATAGCCTGAGCGTTTGCCTCTTTTGCAAGCTTTCTCGGAAGGAGAAAGTTTCTTGCATAGCCGTCAGATGCCTCAACAAGCTCGCCTTTTTTGCCGAGTGATTTTACATCCTGCATTAAAATTACTTTCATAACCAATCAACCTTTCTTACGAGTTTTCCTCATCATCAAGTGTGTTGTCAATTTCAGACAGCAACTGTTGATAAGCAAGCTCTTTTGTAGTGTTTTTAAGCTGTGTCGCCGCCATGGTCTGATGACCGCCGCCGCCAAGCTTCTCCATTATAATCTGAACATTAACATTACCGTAGCTTCTTGCTGAAATGTTAATTTGACTGTTGTCTTCAAAAAGAACGAAGGATGCGTCAACGCCTTTGAGATTGAGCATTTCATCAGCCGCCTGAGCCGACGCAAGCCTTATATCGCCGTCACCGCTCGGCGCAATCGAAATTGCACAGCCACGGTAAACATGGGCCTTGCACACAATGTCAACCTTTTCACGGTAGGTTTCGATATTATCGGAAAACATACCCTTTACGGTGAGCGTGTTTGCACCCCTTTTTCTCAGATAAGCCGCCGCCTCAAATGTGCGCACGCCTGTTTTAACGGCAAAATTCTTTGTGTCAAGTGTAATGCCTGCAAGCATTGCGTCTGCCTGAACATATGTGAGCGGAGAATCATCAAGACAGCTGATTATTTCACTGCACATTTCACAGGTTGAAGACGCCGAGGGTTCGTGACAGAACACAAGAGCGTTGTTTATGTAATCAACCGCCTTTCTGTGGTGGTCGATAATGATAACCTTTTTACATTTTTCGTAGAGCTCCGTACTTTCAAGAGAACGCTTCAGGTGCGTGTCAACTATGATAAGAAGCGACTTCTGGGTAAGTCCCGAAAGAGCGGCTTCCGGAGAAATGAATATATCGGTGTCGAGTTTTTCATCAGTATATTCAATAAGCTGTTTTGCCATTGAGGTTTCTCGGTTAATGACAACCTTTGAATAACGCTTGAAAGTTTTCTCCATTATGCATTGAAGTCCGATTGCCGCACCTACGCAGTCAAGGTCGGAAAACTTGTGTCCCATAATAAAGACCTTGTCGCAGTCGGCAACAACACGGCTGATTGCGTTTGCAATAACTCTCATACGCACCTTGCTTGCCTTTTCCGCTGCGGCAACCTTTCCGCCGAAGAACTCGTATGTATTGTCTTTTTTAATGACAGCAACCTGATCGCCGCCTCTGCCCAGTGCCATTTCAAGGGCTTTCCTTGCGTTGAGCTCGCTCTCTTTGATGTTATTATAGCCTCGGCAAAGACCTACCGAGATTGACGCACTGTGGTTGTTTATCGTGATTTCTCGGATAGTTTTAAGAATCGGAAACTTATCGGCTGCCATTTTTTCAACATCGGCATCTCTGAAAATTATCATATAACGGTTGTTGCCGATTTTTTTGTAAAGAGCCGAATACTGCTCCGCCCACTTTTGCAGGCAAACTTCAATATCGAGCATTGCCTCGGAAAACGACTCGTCCGAGTTATCGGAAAAGTCCTCTGCATTATCAAAAACGGCAATCGCAACGCACGGCTTGGAAGCAAGATATTCCCTTGTAATCTGCTTGTAATAGGTGTTTTCGATAAATTCACAGACAGCGCCCTCGCCTGTAGAACGGCAATAAACCGTGTATTCTCTGCCGTCAATGGCAACATCACAGCCCTCACCCTTTTTCAGACAGTCAATTTCTTTTCCCGAAAGGTAGGCTTTGATATTATCGCCCTCTGCGCCCTTTCCGCCGCACATAGCCTTGCGGAATCGTGAATTGCACCATACAATGTCACCCTGTCTGCCTATAACGGCAACAGGGCAAATGAATTTTTCAAGGTAATCTTCGTTAATACCCTTTATACTTCCGACTATATTTTTTACCGTACTTTTTACATAGCTTGTAAATCGCAATGAAGTTATAAGCACAACGGCTAAGGAAAGAACAGACACACCGAGTTCGATATAGAACACAACAGGCGAATAGTCATAGCTGACAACAGCCATGGCAAACATTATCACCGAAAAAATTATGAACCACGGTGTAAGCGTCCAATTTCTTTTTCTCATGTCAAACCTCTGTTAATAACAAAATAGCAAAAAATAAATCAGCGAATAAAACTTAAACCTCCTGAAGAATAGGAAGAATCATCGGAGCTCTCCTTGTACGCTGACCGATAAGTTTTGAAACATCATCCTTGATTCTGTTCTTAATAATGCCCCATTCGTGAACATTATTCTCTGCACAATCCTCAAGAATTGCAAGAGCGGTCTGCTTGACCTCTTCAAGAAGTCTTTCGCTCTCACGAACATATACAAATCCTCTTGAAACAATATCGGGACCGCTGATAACATGACCGTCATAAACATCAAGAGAAGCAACAATAATGATAAGTCCGTCCTGTCCGAGGTGCTTTCTGTCACGAAGAACGATACTTCCGACATCACCAACGCCAAGACCGTCAACGAACACCTTGCCTGCCTGAACAGGCGGAAGCTCTTTCATATAATCCTCGTTGATCTCAAGAACACTTCCGACATCACCAATATAAATGTTCTTGCGTTCCATACCGAGAAACATTGCAAGGTCGGCATGTTTTCTGAGGTGTTTCTGTTCGCCGTGAACAGGGATAAAATACTTTGGCTTTACAAGCTTCTGCATGATTTTGAGTTCCTCCTGACAGGCATGACCTGAAACATGAACTTCATACATTGACTCATAAATTACCTTACAACCCTTTTTAAGAAGTTCGTCAACAACATTGCCGACTGTTTTCTCATTACCGGGAATCGGATTGGCTGAAATTATGATGAAATCACCCTCACCGACCATTACCTTGCGGTGGTCTGAATATGCCATTCTTGAAAGTGCGCTCATCGGCTCGCCCTGACTGCCTGTTGTAACAAGAACAAC
>ENA-OQHK01000235-OQHK01000235.1-human-gut-metagenome-genome-assembly--contig:-NODE-235-length-10517-cov-2.447257_pt1 | contig 10517 bp, 15 predicted proteins | sample MGYA00242562_ERZ504715 | MGnify/ENA primary metagenome ERZ504715 (study PRJEB26092, sample SAMD00036445) | human gut metagenome | host: Homo sapiens | study: EMG produced TPA metagenomics assembly of...
TCCACCAGCATGACGCCCGGGCCCATAAACCTCCCCGATCATGTCTTTTCAGCAGCGGGTAGGTGGGTGCACGACCCAAAATCAGGGTATCCCACCCCGGCCTCGCGCACCTCGGTCAGGTAGTTGGGCAATGACCAGCTTCGTGATCTGCTGCTTTCCGGCTTCGCTGTGATCTACATACCCGGCTTCCACCAGCGGTACGAACAGCGGGCAGGCGCGGGCGGTGATCTCCACCCCGGGCACCAGCTGCCGCAGCAGCTTTTCGTAGCTGCGGGAGCGGATGGTGGCGGCTGTGCCAATGACGCCGATGCGGCGGTTGCGGGTGACAAAGGCTGCTTCCCGGGCGGCGGCATCCACTACGCCAAGGTAGGGTACCGGCAGCTGGGCTGCCTCCGCAGCCGGGTAGGTGCTGCTCACCGTGCCGCAGGCCGCCATGATGCACTTGACGTTTTTGGAAAGCAGAAAGGCCACGTCCTGTCGGGCGTACTGCAGAATGGTCTCCGGGCTGCGGCTGCCGTAGGGTACCCGACCGGTATCGCCGAAGTAGATGATATCCTCATGGGGCAGGCGCTTGCGCAGCTCCCGCACACCGGTCAGGCCGCCCAGACCGCTGTCGAACACACCGATGGGGCGATTATCCATGCTGCTTTTTCCGTCCTTTCCACCGCCAGTGCGATCAGGCGGTCGATGAGCTGCGGCACCGGCAGACCCTCGTGCTCCATGAGCTTGGGGTACATACTGATGCGTAAAGCCGGGAAGGTGTTGATCTCGTTGATGAGCACCCGGCCGGTGTTCTTTTCCACAAAGAAATCGCACCGTGCCAGACCCTCGCAGTTCAGTGCGGTGTAGGCCATGGCGGCGTAGGTTTTTACCTCGTCCAGCTTGGCCTCCGGCAGATGTGCCGGGATGACGGTCTGGCTCACGCCATTCTTGTACTTATCATCATAGGTGTAGAACTCTGCACCGGCAAGGATCTCACCGGGACGGGTGGCAACAGCGGGGTCGGAGCCGATGACGGCGCATTCCACTTCCTGTCCGTCCACAAAGGCTTCAAATACCACCTTGCGGTCGTTTTCCAGCGCAAGGGCAATGGCGGCCTTCAGCTCCTCCTGATTGGACACCTTGGAGATGCCCACACTGGAGCCTGCGTTGGCGGGCTTGACGAACACCGGCCAGCCCAGTTTTTGTTCCACACCGGCGCAAACGCCCTCCAGATCCTTCTCGATCTCCCAACGGTTGGCGGCTACCCACTTGGTGTGGGGCACACCGTTGGCCTCGAACAGGGCGTTGGCCACAGCCTTGTCCATGCACACAGAGCTTGCCAGCACGCCGCAGCCCACATAGGCGATGCCTGCCAGCTCCAGCAGGCCCTGCACGGTGCCGTCCTCGCCCCACAGGCCGTGGAGCACCGGGATCACCACGTCAAGGTGCATCTTTTCAACCCGGCCGTCCGGGGTAAACAGGATCATGCCGTGGTCGGCGCGGTCCGGGCTGATCACGCAGGCCATATTGCCGGGCAGCTCTTCCCAGCTGCCATCGGCCATCTGTTCCGCCGTGGCCTCGGTATAGAGCCAGCGGCCCTCCTTGGTGATGCCCACGGTGAGCACCTCGTATTTGCTGCGGTCGATGTTGCGGACAAAGTTGCCCACAGAGACACAGCTGACCTCATGTTCGCTGGACATACCGCCAAACAACAGAGCCACGCACATTTTATTTGCAGACTGCATGATATCTCACTCCTATTTATAAAGCCCCGGTAAAGGGGCGGCTTCAAACCGGTAAAATTCCGTTTCGATTCATTATACAATATCTACGCCCGCGATGCAAGCAGAATGCAAAAAAGCCGCCTTGGGACAAAAAGACAGCAGCTGCGAAAAAAGTTTCTCAAAATCGCTTTTTTCTGCTTGACGGATTGAAAAACGCGTGGTACAATGATATCACCTCTTTTGCGGGGTTATTAAGTGCGCCTGTTTTTACAGCTGCCACCCGCACCCGAGGGAGGTTCAAAACAACCGTTATAATGGAGGTGTCAACAAATGACCGTTAAAATCACTCTGGCCTGCACCGAGTGCAAGCAGCGCAACTACAACACCACGAAGAACAAGAAGAACAACCCCGATCGTCTCGAGATGAAGAAGTACTGCCGTTTCTGCAAGAAGCACACCGTTCATCGCGAAACCAAGTAAAAGAAAGGCGGAGCATAATGGCAGACAAAACCGAGAAAAAGCCGGGCTTTGTGGCCAAAGCTAAAGCCGCTGTCAAGGGCTTCTGCGCACGGGTCGCAAAGTTCTTCCGCGATACCAAGAGCGAGCTGAAGAAGGTGGTCTGGCCGTCCAAGCAGGACGTCAAGACCAACACCATCGTCGTGCTTGTGACCGTCGCGATCGCAGCGGTTGTGATGATCCTGCTGGATGCCATCTTTGGTGGTATTCTGGGCCTGATCATCGGCGCCTGAGAATCATCTTGAAACGGAGGGTCAACCAAAATGGAAGAATCAACCAAGCTGGTAGATGAGTCCACTGAGGCTCTTTGGTATGTTGTGCATACCTATTCCGGTTACGAGAACAAGGTCGCCAACGACCTGCAGACCATGGTGGAGAACCGTCACCTGCAGGAGCTGATCTGCGACATCAAGGTTCCCGTCGAGATGGTTCCTGAGATCGACAAGAACGGCAAGCAGAAGATGGTGGAGCACAAGCTGTTCCCCGGCTACGTTCTGGTCAAAATGGTGATGAACGACGATACCTGGTATGTCGTGCGCAATACGCGCGGCTGCACCGGCTTCGTCGGCCCCGCTCCAAGCCTGTTCCGCTGACCGCTGAGGAAGTGGAGAAGATGGGCGTGGAGAAGGCTGCACCGCTCAGCGTCGATTTTGCTGTCGGCGATACCGTGCAGATCACCGCCGGTCCTCTGGAAGGCTTTATGGGCCTTGTGGAGGCCATTGATACCGAGAACTTCAAGGTGAAGCTCAAGGTCAATATGTTCGGCCGCGAGACCCCCGCAGAGGTGGAGATCGGTCAGGTCGAGCTGCCGTAACCAACCGGCAAGTTCCGTTTACCAAGGTAAGACCGCAGTGCGGTTCTTATAGAGCGTGTGCAGCGTGCACGCGCTCGTGGGAGGCGCAGAGACACTGCGCCGCAACTCACCACAGATTTTTGGAGGTGCATTTATCATGGCACAGAAAGTTACTGGCTACATTAAGCTGCAGATCGAGGCCGGCAAGGCGACTCCGGCTCCCCCTGTTGGCCCTGCTCTGGGTCAGAAGGGCGTCAACATCATGGCGTTCACCAAGGAGTTCAACGAGCGTACCAAGAACCAGATGGGTTATGTGATCCCCGTCGTCATCACCGTGTACGCTGACCGCTCCTTCAGCTTCATCACCAAGACTCCTCCGGCAGCTGTTCTGATCAAGAAGGCCGCTGGCATCAACACCGCTTCCGGCAAGCCCAACAAGGAAAAGGTTGCTTCTCTGACCGCCGCTCAGGTGGAGGAGATCGCCAAGACCAAGATGCCCGACCTGAACGCTGCTTCTCTGGAAGCTGCCTGCAGCATGGTTCGCGGCACCTGCCGTTCCATGGGCGTCACCGTCGAGGGCTGAGACATAAACAGTGGGAGGGCATAACACTGCCCGCATGACCACACAGGAGGATATACAATGAAACATGGCAAGCACTATGTCGACGCTGCAAAGCTGGTCGATTCTACTAAGGCATACGATGTGAACGAGGCTCTGGAGCTGGCTTGCAAGACCGCTTCCGCCAAGTTCGACGAGACTGTCGAGCTGCACGTCCGTCTGGGCGTTGATGGCCGTCACGCTGACCAGCAGGTCCGCGGCGCTGTCGTTCTGCCCAACGGCACCGGCAAGACCGTCCGCGTCTGCGCTATTGCTAAGGGCCCCGCAGCTGCTGCTGCCGAGGCTGCTGGCGCTGATATCGTTGGCGATGACGAGCTGATCGCAAAGATCGCCGGCGGCTTCATGGATTTTGACGTCGTCGTGACTACCCCCGATATGATGGGCCGCGTTGGCCGTCTGGGTAAGGTTCTGGGCCCCCGCGGCCTGATGCCCAACCCCAAGGCCGGCACTGTGGCTCCCGATCTGGGCAAGGCTGTCAGCGAGGCTAAGGCTGGTAAGATCGAGTACCGTCTGGACAAGCAGAACATCATCCATGTGCCCGTGGGCAAGGCTTCTTTCGGTGCAGAGAAGCTGTACACCAACCTGGACACTGTGATGGAGGCTATTGCCAAGGCAAAGCCCGCTGCAGCAAAGGGTACCTACTTCAAGAGCGCTACCATCGCCACCACCATGGGCCCTGGCATCCGTCTGAACACCCTGAAGTACGGTGTCTAATTTGAAGCTTTGAAGTTTTTTCTGTCATCCGTCAGGATGACAGAAAAAAATCTTTAAAAAATTCAAAAAAAGCGCTTGACAACACCGCGCGCTTGCGGTAAAATAATGATGCTGTTTTTGAGACAGCAGGTGCTGGAGTCCAGCGTAAGGTGCAAACCGCCTGCCGAGAACGCGCGTAAAGTGTTTTATGCCTCTTTCTCGACACAGTGCGGGAAAGAGGCTTTTTCGTTGCTCCGGCTTTCGATACAAGTTTTTGAAATGAGGTGAAACCGAATGCCCAGTGCAAAGATTCTTTCTGAAAAGCAGGCTTATGTCGCTGATCTGAAGGCAAAGTTTGAGAGTGCGGTTTCCGGCTGCGTCGTCGCTTACGGCGGTATCAACGTCGAGAACGACACCAAGCTCCGTAAGGAGCTGCGTGAGGCAGGCGTTGATTACATGGTCGTGAAGAACACCATGCTGCGTCTGGCTGTCAAGGGTACCTCCCTGGAGGGCCTGGCTGAGAACTTCAAGGGTGACACTGCTGTTGCCTTTGCTCACGAAGAGGACCCCATGTCCGCTGCCCGCATCCTGTGCAAGTACCAGGATGGCGATAAGTCCAAGAAGTTCGTCGTGAAGGCTGGCTTCATGGAAGGCAAGGTCATGGACGCTGCCGAGACCAACGCCATCGCAAAGCTGCCCAACCGCGAGGGTATGCTGTCCATGTTCGCAGGTGCTCTTACCAGCACTCTGTCCGGTCTGGCTGTTGCTATGCAGGCCTACGCCGACAAGCAGGAGGAGCCCGCTGCCTAATGGCTGCGTGACCGCTGCTTAACACAAAACTGAAACAAACAAAAACCATTGATATTGGAGGGTTATTACCATGGCTTCTGAGAAGATTACTGCCATCATCGAGTCCGTCAAGGGCCTGACCGTTCTGGAGCTGAAGGAACTGATCGACACCTACTGCGAGGAGTTCGGTGTTTCTGCTGTTGCTGCTGCTGCTCCCGCTGCTGCCGGCGCTGCTGCTTCCGCTGAGGAAGAGAAGACCGAGTTCGACGTCATCCTGGCTGAGGCTGGCGCTACCAAGATGCAGGTCATCAAGGTCGTTAAGGAGATCACCGGTCTGGGCCTGAAGGAGGCTAAGGCTATCGTTGATGGCGCTCCCAAGGCTGTCAAGGAGAAGGTCTCCCAGGCTGAGGCTGACGACATCAAGAAGAAGCTGGAAGAGGCTGGCGCTAAGGTTGAGGTTAAGTAATTTAACCCCTTCTCTTACCGTTCTTTCTTGAACATCAAGAGGTCTGCACCGCAAGGTGCAGGCCTCTTTTTGTATCTCTCCGTGAAAAAAGGCTTCAGAGACGCCCGCAGGCGTTTCTGAAGCCTAAAATCAAATTCCGCTCAAAAAAAGGCTACTGCACAAACCTGTGCAGCAGCCTTTCGTATTATTCTTCCGTTGTAGCCTTGGACTCCTCCACATAGGCTGCGATCTTGTCGATCTGGATCTGTGCCACGGCCCGGCCGGTCTCATAAACGCGGCGTAGCTGGGCGGGATCACGCTCCATAGAGGGAATCTCCAGCGGGATGGGCGGGCGGATGACGAAGGCCCGGCCGGACTGCTCCAGCATGGAAATATAGGCCAGCGTCTCATTGTAGCGCTGGTGCCGGTCTGCCACGGCCTCCACAAAAGCGGGATAGCGCACATACCTTGCCCGGATAAGGGGCAGCATCTTGTTTTTCTGCTTTACAAAACCCTTGGGCTGGGTCAGGATGATCAGGTTGCGCTTGTAGCCGATAGACTCGAAAAAGCGCACAGGAATGGAATCCGCAACACCGCCGTCCAGCAGCTGATAGTGGCCGATCTTCACGATTTTGGCCGCCAGCGGCATGGATGCCGAAGCCTGCATCCACTGGATATCCTCGGCGTTGCCGGTGCGGCACTTGCGGTAGATAGGCTCGCCGGTGCGTACATCGGTGCACACCACAAAAAAGTCCATGGGGTTCTCCCGGAAAGCCTCGGTGTCAAAGGGATCCAGTTTTTCCGGCACGGTATGGTAGCAGAACTGCTCGCTGTACAGGTTGCCGGTGCGCAGCAGGTTGCCAAAGCTGGCGTAGCGCTTGTCGGTGCAGTATTCCGTGTTGTAGCGGATGGTGCGCCCGATTTGGTGCGACTTGTAGTTGCAGCCGAACACTGCCCCCGCCGACACACCAACGGCACCGTCCAGCTGGATGTTATGCTCCATCAGCACATCCAGTACGCCGGCGGTGAACATTCCGCGCATAGCGCCGCCTTCCAGCACAAGTCCTGTTTTCATACCATTTTCCTCCTCGTCCGGTCAAAAATCCCGGATATGACCCTTCTCCTATTAAGAATAGTATACTCAAAAACCGCGAAAGAACAAGGGAGGATAAACCAAAAATAGACCCGACAACCTCACGAAGTTTCGGTTATTTTTGGTACAAGGTCATACTTTTAGTAAAAAACGAAAGAGGTTTGGTGCCGTATTTTTACGTAATTTTGGTAAAGAAAACCCCTTACGTCAAAGACGGGAGTGCTTCCGGTATACTAGGTGAAACATTATATGATGGGTGCGTGTGGCGCGCGCCCGGGAATGGAAACAGGCAGGCGCTTTTCGTCGGCGGGCGAGCCGGAGGCAGAAAACGCACCTGCAAGGGTTGGAGGATATATTTTATGAAGATGCTGGAAGATCGTATCCGCAAGGACGGCATTGTGCGCGAGGGCAACGTACTCAAGGTGGACAGCTTTATCAACCACCAGATGGACATCCCGTTGTTCCGCGAGATGGCGCGGGAGTGGAAGCGCCTGTTTGCGGGCAAGCCCATCAATAAGGTGCTCACCATCGAGGCCAGCGGCATCGGCATTGCGGCTGTGGTAGCCAGCGAGCTGAACGTGCCGGTGGTGTTTGCCAAAAAATCCATGAGCATCAATCTGGACTACGACAACTACAAGACCCAGATCCAGTCCTTCACCCATAAAAAGATATACAACGTCATCGTGTCCAAAAAGTTCCTCACTCCGGAGGATCATGTGCTGATCATCGACGATTTTCTGGCCAACGGCTGCGCCCTGATGGGTCTGCTGGAACTGGCCGAGGAAGCCGGTGCCACCGTAGAGGGCATCGGCATTGCTGTGGAAAAGGGCTTCCAGCAGGGCGGTGAGCTGATCCGCAGCAAGGGCATCCAGCTGGAGAGCCTTGCCATCGTGGACGCCATGGACAGCACCACCGGCGAGATCACCTTCCGTCCCCAGCCGAACCAGAACTAAAAATTATTATACATTTCAGCGTAACGGAATGTCTGCGGACGTTCCGTTATTTTTTTGCGGCTGAATAGCAGCATTTGTAGCGGCGCTGCGGGTAAAGGTATCTGCTTGCCGCAAGCGTGCAAAGACGCTCCGCTGGGCCAGAGGCAGGGAGGGGTGTTCCGACTCCCCCCTCCCTACCTCTGGACTCCACCCACCCCGCAACGGGCCAAGGGCTGCTCGCCCTTGACAATCCTAAAGAAGAAGTCGAAGCACAAAAAAGCTAGCGCTGCGCCAGTCGGCGCTATCGCTTTAACGCTTTTTTCGCTTCTCCATCCATAGCCCCTCAGTCGCTGCGCGACAGCTCCCCCGAGGGGGAGCAAGCACTCGCCCGCAGCGCCGCGCTTTCGTAGAAAGCGGCGTTGCAAATGCTGTTTCCCTCCACGACCCCTCCTGTGAAAATAGCGTTTGGAGCGGCCCGCAGGCCGCGACAAACGCGAAATTATAAATAATTTTTCCGCTGATTATGGCTAGAGCGCAGCGGAGGCCATTTCAAATCGTCCCGCCTGCGGCGCAGCCCGCCTCCTCCCCTTCCACCATCCGCTCATAGTCGGCGGTGAAAAGGCGCTGGGGCAAAGCGCTGGTCATGGCAAGGGCGGCGTTCCACTGCTCCTCGTCCGTCAGCTCCCCGCTCACCGGTGGAAAGTGCGCCAGAATGGCGTCCAGCTCCTGCTGCACCCGCTTTGCCACCCAGATGCCGCGGTCGGTCAGGTAAATTTTACCGTAGTATTCCTTTACGATCATGCCCTGCTCCATGAGCAGGTTCAGAATGCGCACCACCGAGGGTTTTGTCACCCCCAGCTTTTCCGTCAATGCTGCGGGAGCTGATGTCCAGATGGGTGCGGCTTACCTCGTAGATGGCCAGCAGATAGCGCAGATGCGCTGCGGTCAGCTGCATACCGGTCACTCTCCTTTTTACGCGCCGGGGCCTGCCCGGTGTTATCATAAGCTAACTTTGTTTTGCTTAAAAAAGAGCGCGAGCCGAGAGTTTCAGCCCGCGCTCCTTGCGGTTCAGTGTTTAGTGTTTAGTGGCAGCCCTTGCAGTGGCTGCAATCGCCGCCGCAGCTGCAGCCGCCGCCGTGCTTGTGGGTGTGCCATACGACCCAGCCCAGCGCGCCGAACACCAGCGCTGCCACGATGATGGTGGGCAGATTAAAGTTTGTTGCAATAAATTCCATCATACAGCATACACCCTTTCGTTTCTATCAGATACGGGAAGTATCCAGCTTTACTTCGTTGTTGTTTGCGTACTTGTTGGGGCGCACCATCAGGTAGATAAACGCTGCCAGCACCACAACAGCCACCACGGTGAACAGGCCGAAGTGCACCTCGCCGGTGATAAGGCCGCCCAGCTGATACACCACCAGCGCAGAGCAGTAAGCCAGAGCACACATGTAACCAATGGCGATGGCCGTCCACTTGCCGTTATTCATCTCGCGCTTGATGGCACCCATAGCAGCGAAGCAGGGAGCGCACAGCAGGTTGAAGATCATGAAGCTGTAAGCGGAGAGGGCGGTGAAGTTGGCAGCAACCTCAGGCCAAATCTCGTCGCCATTGTCGGAGAGTTCGCCGCCGAAGTGGTACAGAACACCGAAGGTGCCGACGACGTTCTCCTTGGCGACAAGGCCAGAGACAGTCAGCGCAGTTGCCTGCCAGGTGCTAAAGCCGAGCGGGGCGAAGATCCAGGCGACCAGGTTGCCCAGCATGGCAAGCACGGAGTAGTCCATGAACTCCTCGGGGATGCCGTCCATCGCGGGCAGGAAGCCAAAGGAACCGTTATAGCTACCAAAGTTGGAGAGGAACCAAACAACGACGGTAGACGCGAAGATGACCGTGCCAGCCTTCTTGATAAAGGCCCAGCAGCGCTCCCACACATGCAGCGCCCAAGAGCGAATCGCCGGGAAGTGGTAGGCAGGCAGCTCCATAACGAACGGCGTGGGACGGCCGGCAAAGATCTTGGTCTTCTTGAGCATGAGGCCCGAGGCGATGACGGCAAAGACGCCCAGGAAGTAGAAGAGCGGGCTGATCCACGCAGCGGTAGTGGAAGAATCGCCGATGATGGAACCCATGAGCAGGGCGATGATCGGCAGCTTGGCGCCGCAGGGGATGAACGTGGTGGTCATGACCGTCATGCGGCGGTCCTTCTCGTTCTCGATGGTCTTGGTGGCCATGACGCCGGGGACGCCGCAGCCCGAGGACACGAGCATGGGGATAAAGGACTTACCGGACAGGCCAAAGCGGCGGAACACGCGGTCCATGATAAAGGCGACGCGGGCCATGTAGCCGCAGTCCTCCAGGAAGGACAGCATCACAAAGAGCAGGAACATCTGCGGGACGAAGCCGAAGATGGCGCCCAGGCCGCCGACGATGCCGTCGCAGACCAGCGAATCGACCAAGCCACCGTCCTCGGTGCCGCCCGCCACGAGGGCGTCGTGCACCACGGTAGTGATACCCGGGACATAGGGGCCGTACTGTGCCGGGTCGATCGAATCGGCAGCGTCCTCGCCCACGGCCTCGACGGCCGCATCGTAGGCGTCGCGGCCCTGACCGAGCACGTACCAACCGTCGGTGCCGAAGAGCTGGTCGTTGGTGAAGTCGGTCACCGTACCGCCCAGGGTGGAAACGGCGATGTAGTACACGCAGAACATGATGACCACAAAGATCGGCAGGCCCAGGATACGGTTGGTAACCACACGGTCGATCTTCTCGGAAGTGCTCATCTTGGCAGGAGCCTTGGTGAGGCACTCGTCGATGATGTGCGCGATCACGCCATAACGCTCACCGGTGATGATGGACTCGGCATCGTCGTCGCAATCCTGCTCGCACTGGGCGACCAGCTGCTCGACGCGAGCGGCCTTCTCCTTGGTGAGGTTG
>ENA-OQHK01000237-OQHK01000237.1-human-gut-metagenome-genome-assembly--contig:-NODE-237-length-10468-cov-1.908326_pt1 | contig 10468 bp, 12 predicted proteins | sample MGYA00242562_ERZ504715 | MGnify/ENA primary metagenome ERZ504715 (study PRJEB26092, sample SAMD00036445) | human gut metagenome | host: Homo sapiens | study: EMG produced TPA metagenomics assembly of...
AGATAGTTATAGGAATTTATGGGATGTCCCAAATTTGTTGTTACAAAAGATTTCTGCTCCTAATTTTACAGCAACGACTAAATTAACTTTTAAACCCACTAAGAAATATACAGGTGAGCGTACAGGATTAGTTGTAATGGGATTGGATTATGCAGGATTGTTCGTGGAGAATACTAAAGATGGGCTGGTACTGTCTCAGTCTGTGTGTGATGAGGCTGACCGGGGTAGTCTGGAAAAAACCAATGCATCCGTTTCTTTGGAAGGGAATACGGTTTATCTGAAATCAACATTCTCCACAATGGACAGAAAAAATGCTGGTAATGAAGGAGGATATGATTTGGTGGTGATGTGTAAATTTAGTTATAGTATGGATGGAATGACTTATAGATCGTTAGGTATTCCGTTCCGAGTGAAAGAAGGTAGATGGATTGGTGCTAAAACAGGTTTATTTTGTACTCGTCCGTCTATTCAAACGAATGATGGCGGTTGGACTGATGTGGATTGGTTTAGGATAGGCAAATAAGATAGGCAAGGGGAAAAGTTACAATGATAATTAGATTATTATGGGGACTTAAATGAAGCCTGCTAGGCTAAAATAGAAAAGTACTGTTTCTGTTTTGGGAATAGTACTTTTTTATATTGGCTATAGCAGAGAATATTGGAGAGTTTTCTTTTTTTCAAGTTTAACTCGTCATTATCAAGAGGATTTGCTACATTTGCAACTTGTTGAAATGAGAACCAAATAATAAAAAACGATATGAACGAAGATTTTAGAGAGGATTTGAAGAAAGCCTGTGAAGTGATGCAGAAGGGAGGAGTGATTCTTTATCCTACTGATACTATTTGGGGAATAGGTTGTGATGCAACTAATCCGAAGGCGGTAAAACGAGTTTATGATATAAAGAAGCGTGCTGATAGTAAAGCGATGCTTGTATTGGTGGACAGTACGGTAAAAGTAAATTTTTATGTTAGTGATGTACCTGCGGTAGCTTGGGATTTGATTGAGTTTGCCACAAAACCATTGACTATTATTTATGATGGGGCACGTAATCTGGCAGAGAATTTGCTGGCTGAGGATGGCAGTGTTGGTATTCGTGTTACGGCTGAGGAATTCTCCAAACAACTTTGTTTCCGATTTCGTAAAGCTATTGTGTCGACTTCTGCCAATATCAGCGGTCAGCCTTCACCTGCCAACTTCAGTGAAATCAGTGAAGAAGTAAAACAAGCTGTAGACTATATTGTGGAGTATAGACAAGATGAAGTGGGGCATCCCAAACCATCCAGCATTATCAAACTGGGTAAAGGGGGAGAAGTGAAGATTATTAGAGAGTAAAAAAAGGAATGGACGCAATTATAGATGAAAATAAGAAAAGTTGGTTACAGCGCTTTATCTTATGGCGCGAAAAGAAGATAAGAGAGAAACACTTTATTCTTATATTAAGTTTTCTTGCTGGTATTTTTACGGCATTGGCCGCGTGGTTTTTGAAGTTTCTAGTAGAATGGATCAAGGAATTTCTGACTGAAAATTTTGATTCTACAGGAGTCAACTGGTTGTATTTGGTGTATCCGGTTTTTGGAATCTTTCTTACCGGATTGTTCATTCGTTACATTGTGAAAGATGACATCAGTCGATGGGGTGACGAAAATATTATATGCCATATCCCGTCGTCAAAGCCGCATCAAGCGGACATAATACATGGTCGTCTGTGATAGCTAGTGCCATTACTATCGGTTTTGGTGGTTCCGTAGGTGCAGAGGCTCCGATTGTGTTGACCGGATCGGCTATCGGTTCTAATTTGGGAAGTGTATTCAAGATGGAGCATAAAACTCTGATGCTGTTGGTGGGGTGTGGTGCGGCAGGTGCTGTGGCCGGTATTTTTTAAGGCTCCTAATTGCAGGCTTGGTTTTTACTTTGGAAGTCTTGATGATTGATTTGACGATGGCATCATTGTTGCCTCTTCTTGTTTCCTGTGTCACGGCAGCTACTGTTTCTTATATTCTTACCGGTCCCGATGCCATGTTCAAGTTCCATATGGATGAACCGTTTTTGATGGAGCGCATTCCTTCGGCAATTCTGTTAGGCATTGCGTGCGGATTGGTTTCTTTGTATTTTACGCGGGCTATGAATTCTGTGGAGAATATATTTCGTCGATATAATAATCCGTATATCAAGCTGGCTATAGGCGGTGCAATGCTGAGCATATTGATTTTTCTTATTTCCTCCATTATATGGTGAAGGGTATGATACTATTAATTTATTGCTGAATGGCGTAACCAATCATGACTGGAATACAGTAATGAATAACTCTATCTTTTATGGGTTCGATAATTTGTTACTAGTCTATTTGGCCATGATTGTACTTTTCAAAGTCTTTGCTTCCAGTGCAACGAATGGCGGTGGTGGTTGTGGGGGTATTTTTGCTCCCAGTTTGTTCTTGGGGTGTATCACCGGGTTCATCTTCGCTCATTTTTGTAATGAACTGCATATAGGTCCTTATATTCCGGAGAAAAATTTTGCTTTGTTGGGAATGGCGGGATTGATGTCGGGAGTAATGCATGCTCCGCTGACAGGTATTTTTCTGATTGCAGAATTGACTGGTGGGTATGATTTGTTCCTTCCGCTGATGATGGTATCTGTCAGTTCTTATCTTACCATTATGATATTCGAGCCACATAGTATTTATTCTATGCGTTTGGCTAAGAAAGGTGAATTGATAACACATCATAAAGACAAGGCCGTATTGACTTTGATGAATATTGACAGTGTGGTTGAAACTGATTTTGAGAAAGTGCGTCCTGATATGGATTTAGGTGAAATGGTTAAAGTCATTTCGCAGGCTAAACGCAATTTGTTTCCGGTAGTGGATGTCAATGGAGAACTTTTGGGCATTGTGGTATTGGATGATATCCGTAATATTATGTTCCGTCAGGAATTATACCATCGTTTCAAGGTAGAAAAATTTATGATTTCTCCTCCGGCACGGATCAATGTTACTGATTCAATGGAAGAAGTGATGAAGAAGTTTGATGATACAAAGGCCTGGAACCTGCCTGTGATTGATGAAGAGGGAAAATACAAAGGGTTTGTTTCCAAGTCGAAAATATTTAATTCGTACCGGCAGGTATTGGTTGATTTCTCTGAAGATTAAATAATGTAAGTATATGGAAAAGAAAGATTTGCGGATCGTATATATGGGTACTCCCGATTTTGCGGTGGAGAGCCTGAAAAGATTGGTTGAAGGAGGCTACAATGTAGTAGGTGTGATAACTATGCCCGACAAACCGATGGGACGACATGGCAGTGTGCTACAACCTAGTCCGGTGAAAGAATATGCTGTTTCTCAAGGTCTGAGGGTACTTCAGCCGGAGAAATTGAAGGATGAGGCTTTTGTAGAGGAACTCCGGTCTTTACAAGCCGATTTACAAATTGTAGTTGCTTTCCGTATGCTTCCCGAAATAGTATGGAATATGCCGCGTTTGGGCACATTTAACTTGCATGCATCTTTATTACCTCAATATAGAGGAGCTGCTCCTATTAATTGGGCGGTGATAAACGGAGATACGGAAACTGGTATTACGACTTTCTTCTTGAAACATGAGATAGATACCGGTGAGATTATCCAGCAGGTGCGTGTTCCTATTGCTGATACGGATAATGTGGAAATAGTACATGATAAGCTGATGTATTTGGGGGGAGATTTGGTTTTGGAAACCGTGGATGCTATTTTGGATGGAAGTGTGAAACCTGTTCCTCAGGAAAATTTGATCCGGCAGGAAACGGAATTGCGCCCGGCGCCGAAAATATTTAAAGAGACCTGCCGTATAGACTGGAATAAAGGTGTGAAGCAGATTTATGACTTTATTCGTGGGCTATCTCCTTATCCGGCTGCATGGACCGAGCTTTGTGTGGCTGATGGAACACGTCAGGTTTTGAAAATATATGAAACGGAGAAAGTTTTTGTTTCCCATGAGATGAATATAGGCGATATCCGTACGGATATGAAGACTTATTTTCAGGTGGCTGTAAAAGATGGTTTTATTAATGTGCTTATTTTGCAGCTGGCAGGAAAGAAACGTATGAATGTGGCTGATTTTTTGAGAGGCTACAGAACTTCGGATAATAATAAGGTGGAATAAATGATACGTTAGTATGTGTGTTGCTGATGTATTAACGGTATAATCTTAGTACACTATAAGTCGGTATAAATGATAAAGGCTGTATCGAAAGATTTTCGGATACAGCCTTTTCGTTACAATAAGACAGACAAGGAGTTGTTAAGAATCATTTAATTTTTGTGTTGGATATATCTTTCTGTATGAACGGAAAGTTTGTAGATTTACTTTTATTATAACTTACTGTAACGGTTTCTTCGCCATTGTTAATGGTATTCATTTTTATTTTAAATCCTTGTAGCTTACCCTCTTTATATCCGGGAACATCCAATAAAGGGAAGGATACATAACCAGGACTCGGATATTCCTGTCTGTCACCTTCGGCATTGTGGCGTAATTCTACGGCCATATATCCGTTTGCGTCAGGAACGGTTCCTTCTGTGGCTACAAGGCTGATCCGATGTTTGATATTAGAGTTGAAACCTAATATTTGGAACATAAGGGTCAGGTGTGTCTTACCCATAATGGGAGTGATGAGGTTGATTCCATCATGTCCGTAAATATCTTCATCGTTTTCTTTTAGTGTATCCATTGGTTTGGTTAAGATCTTCTGCAAGTAATCTATAGAAATAAAAGGTCCTTTCTTACTTGCATCTCCGGTCGGATTGGCTGCATTTATATAGGTATAAAAAATACGTTGTCCCGGATTATTTGTTTCAAAACGTGTTAATTTATCGGGATTCACTACGTATGCGATTCCATCATTATCGCTTTCTATCACTGCTTCACCGGGTACTTCACTGGGAGTTACTACGGTTGCTAAAGCGGCGTTAAAAGGCATTTCTGTTTGTATGTCGTAGATGTCATCATCATAGTCATTCAGGCAAGACTGAGTAAATGGAATCAGCATTACCATAATTATTACAAGAACTGTCGCTTTATATTTTCTCATATTTTCTGTTTCTAGAATTGTTTCTATCGCTTAAATGCGAAGATAGTAAGTTTACTGCTTGTAAAAATGTTAAATCTGCTTAAGCAAAAATTTTATTCTTCCGGATGCAGTATTTTTGCAGTCTTATCATTTATTCAATAAAGAAGTGTCACAAACAATGAATGAAACAGAATTGGTGGAACGTTGCGGCAAGGGCGATAACCTTGCACGCAAGCAATTGTATGAGCGTTATGCCGGGCAATTGATGGCCATTTGTGTTCGTTATACAGGTGATAGGGAAGTGGCACAGGATGTCTTACATGATGGATTTTTGAATATATTTCGTTCATTCAGTCAATTTACTTATAAAGGAGAGGGGTCATTGAAAGCATGGCTGGCACGTATTATGGTAAATGAAGCACTGGGCTATCTTCGCAAGAAAGCTTCTACCAATCAGGAAGTGATAGTCGAAGAGTTACCCGATGTGATAGATGGAGATGAGGATGATTTTGAGCAAATACCCCAATCTGTTTTAATGCAATTCATTAAAGAACTTCCGGATGGATATAGAACGGTCTTTAATTTATATGTATTAGAAGAAAAGGGACATAAGGAGATTGCTGAAATGCTAGGAATTACAGAACATACTTCATCGTCTCAATTATATAGAGCCAAAACCTTATTAATGAAAAAAAATAAATGATTATAGAAAGAGGATATAGGAATGAAAGAAAAAGATAAATGGATAAAAAATTTCCGCACTCGGATGGAAGGCTATTCGGAACCGGCTCCTGCTGATCTTTGGGAACAGTTGGAAAAGGAGCTGGATACGGTTCCGAAAGTAATTCCGATGTGGCGCCGCTGGCAGGCTGCAGCAGCTGTTGCTTTGTTATTGGTTGTGTCTTCATTGACTGTATGGTTTTGGCAGTCACCTTCAGCAAACTATTTGGAGCAACAATCGGCAGAGTTGAATGTAATGCACGAACCCGATGAGTTGGTGCCGGGATCAATCACTCCTGAGCAACCTATGGCCTTGGTAGTTCCTGCTGCCCGTTCTGAGGAAAGAAACATGTAAAAGTTGTTCGGTCTGTTACGGCAAAGGCGTTAGCCGCCGAACAGGAGGTTTTGCTAAATAAAGAGGTAGAAGAGATACAGATAGAGGAAAATTATATTGAAGAGCAAAAAGAGGAATCTGTTATAGTGGAACAAAAACAACAGAAACAGGCCGGCAGATCTTCCTATTCGGCTGCCAAAACGAATTACGCTTATGTGGCTCCTCATAGAAAGAAGGACAGAAACTGGTCGATAGGACTTTCTACCGGTAATGGAACCTTTTCATCCTCGACTAGTATGGATGGATATTTGCCTTTGCCTAATGGTGCAAGGAACGCAACAATGAATAGTGCTTATGGAGTGGAAACAAGGGCTGAAATTGATAAGCTGGTTCAGTTCAATAACTTGTCGGAAGGACAGAATGCGCAGTCTGATATAAAATATCGTATGCCTGTTACTTTTGGAGCTTCCCTTCGTTTTGATTTAAGTGATGATTGGGCTGTAGAAACTGGGGTGACTTATACCCAGCTTTCATCCGAAACACGTTCGGGAACTACAAAAAAAACAATTATGGCTGGGAAGAGAAACTGCATTATGTGGGTATTCCTTTGAAAGTGAACCGGAATATATGGAGTAACAAGCGGTTTGAAGTGTATGCTTCGGCAGGTGGAGCGGTAGAAAAATGTGTATCTGGAAAGCGAAGCATTATCGGCAGTGTTTCTACATCAAATGCAGGAAAAGATGAACAATTTTCGGGAGGGGAAGAAGATGTCAAAGTGAAACCTTTGCAATGGTCTTTGTCCGCAGCGGCAGGTGCGCAGTTTAAGATTACAGAGAAATTGGGTATTTATGCGGAGCCGGGAGTTGTTTATTACTTTGATGACGGCAGTAATGTAAATACGATTCGCAAAGAACATCCTTTTAATTTTAATATACAGTTGGGTGTGCGGTTTACTTTGCCGAAATAAAATGAATTTTTTCACTGTTCTTATATAAAATATGGTTATCTTTGTTCTGTATAAAAAGAATAAGAACAGTGAACCATGAATAGACCTCTGATATCCCCTTCTTTATTGTCTGCCAATTTTGCTAATCTACAGGCAGACATAGAACAAATAAATCGTAGTGATGCCGACTGGTTGCATATTGATATAATGGATGGTGTGTTTGTACCGAATATTTCTTTTGGTTTTCCTGTATTGAAATATGTAGCCGAGTTGTGTGAAAAACCTTTGGATGTACATTTGATGATTGTTAATCCCGAGAAATTCATTAAAGAAGTGAAAGATTTGGGAACAATGATGATGAATGTGCATTATGAAGCTTGTGTACATTTGCATAGAGTGGTGCAACAAATAAAGGATGCCGGAATGAAAGCGGCTGTCACATTGAATCCGTCTACTCCTGTGGCTATGTTGGTCGATATTATCCGTGACGTGGATATGGTGTTGCTGATGAGTGTGAATCCCGGTTTTGGTGGTCAGAAATTTATTGTACATACTTTGGATAAGGTGAGGGAATTACGTGAATTGATAACGCATACAGGTTCACGGGCTTTGATAGAGGTTGACGGGGGGGTGAACCTGGAAACTGGCAGACAGCTTGTAGAGGCTGGTGCAGACGTGTTAGTGGCAGGAAATGCTGTGTTCAAAGCTCCTGATATGTCAGACATGATACATCGGCTGAAATCTCTTTGAGCTTAAAATCAAAGTGCGAAATATAGCGGCTGTAAAGCCTTGTTCCATGTTCCGGTTGACTATACCTCTAGTCGCCGGAATTTTTGTATCCGATCATTTTTTTCAAGGTGCCTTGCCTGTGCTTGTTTTTGGCATGGGAATATTGGGGTGCTTGATTGGTTTGATTGTATTGGTGAAATGGCAAGGCTACCTTTCCCGATGGTTATTTGGAGGCATGTTTTTTATGTTTCTATTTTGCATAGGGGCATTGTTGGTACAGCAAAAATGGCAACAGGTGGACTATGAATGGTCATCAGGGAAGAATATGTATCAAGGGGTGATAGTAGATGTTCCGCAAGAAAAGGCAAAAACATATCTCTGTAAATTGCGGATAGGTAAAGAAGTGTCTGAAAGGGGGATGGTTCCTGTTAATCGCATGATACTAGTCTATATTATGAAAGATAGTCTTTCTGTAAATTTACGATGTGGAGACCATTTGAACTTTTATACACGTATCTCGACTTCTGAAAGAGAGGTGATTCCGGGAGAATTTGATTATGCAGCTTATCTTTTCAGGCAGCAAATTAGCGGAACAGCCGTAATCTTTCCAGGGTATTGGCAATGGACAGGCAAGAAATCGGCATTGACATGGAAACAGCGGGCAGGTGTATGGAGGGAGAAAATATTGGATAATTATCGGAAATGGGGGTTCTCGGGAGATGAATTTGCCGTATTGTCCGCTTTGACTGTTGGCTATAAGGAGGAACTGAGTGAGGATTTACGTGAAACTTATCAAGTGGCGGGAGTGAGCCATATCTTGGCTTTGTCAGGAATGCATATAGCTGTTTTGTGGGGATTATTGTGTTGGATATTGCGTCCGCTGGATAGAAGTTGTTTGCTGCGATGGGTAAAGTGTGGCATTATTGTGTTGTTGTTATGGACATTTGCTTTTTTAGTGGGGTTGCCCCCCTCGGTTATACGGGCGGTGGTAATGTGTATGTTAATGACAGTGGCACGTGCGGCAGGAGAACGGACTTTGTCATTGAATACTTTGGCTATAGCGGCATTCTTTATGCTGCTTTATAATCCTTTTTATCTTTTTGATACCGGGTTCCAGCTATCATTTCTGGCTGTATTTTCAATTTTGTTTATTTATCCTGTCATTTTTCGGTGCTGGCGGGTGCATCACCCTGTACCTCGTTATATTTGGGGGATAGTGGCGGTTTCGCTGGCGGCACAGTTAGGGACAGCTCCTGTGGTTATTTATAAATTCGCTTATTTTCCTGTTTGTTTTTTACCGGCCAATTTGATAGTGGCACCTTTAGTATTTGTTATAATTTATGGATCGGTAGCAAGTTTTGTGTTGTCTCCTTTTACGGTATTGCATATATGGGTGGTAAAAGGATTGAACGGGGTGTTGTGGTTGCTGAATAACAGTATGCAATGGGTGGGGGATTTGCCTATATCACATTCCGGCGATATACATTTGTCTTTGTTTCAGGTTGGTATTCTTTATGTATTATTATTTGTGTTATTATCTTATCTGTTATCTCCTTCACGGAAATTGTTGATTACTGTTTTGTGTGGAATCAATTTTTTTTATAGGATTTTCAGGTTGTCTATATTATATGAAAGAGGAGTCTTTTCAGTTAATCCTGGCTCATTCGCAAGTAAAAGTTTGTCCTCAAAAAGATGTTTGGCAACAGGATAGCATTTATCATTATAAAGGTCTGAATATATGTGTTTTGGTTGATAACCGCTGGCGGAGCAGATCGGTTGATTGTTTGTTGGATATTGATTATATGTACTTGTGTAAAGGTTTTAAAGGAAAAATTGCCCCATTACAAAAATATTTAAAATTAGGAAGGTCATACTGGATGCTTCGCTCGGTGGGTATAGATTGAATTTGTTAAAGGACGAGTGTAGAGGTTTGGGATTGGATTATATTGATATATCTCCGAAAGGTTCTTACCATATTCTTCTGTGAATAAAGAATTAATTTGTAAATTTGCCATTTCAAAAGAAAAAGATTGAATATGTTATCAAAAGTAATTGCACAGGCTAATATAGACCATGCCGAAAAATGGTTTGAAAGAGCTGATAAAATAGTTATTGTTACCCATGTGTCACCGGATGGTGATGCCATTGGCTCCTCATTAGGATTATGGCATTTTTTAGAATCACAGGAAAAAACGGTGAATGTCATTGTTCCCAATGCTTTTCCGGATTTTTTGAGATGGATGCCGGGAGCCAAGGATATAATCCGGTACGATAAATATACTGAATTTGCCAATAAGCTGCTGAATGAGGCAGATGTGATCTGTTGTCTGGATTTCAATGCTTTGTCTCGTATTGATGCGATGGCGGATGCTGTGGCTCAGTCGCCGGCACGTAAAATGATGATTGACCATCATCTTAATCCGGAAGCCTTTTGTAAAATCATTATTTCTCATCCTGAAATATCTTCTACATCGGAATTGGTTTTCCGGTTGATATGCCGTCTGGGGTATTTTGAGGATATCACCAAAGAAGGTGCTGAATGTATTTATACGGGGATGATGACCGATACAGGTGGCTTTACTTATAATTCTAATGACCGTGAAATTTATTTCATTATTAGTGAACTGCTTTCAAAAGGCATTGATAAGGATGAGATTTATCGTAAAGTTTATAATACATATTCTGAGGGACGTTT
>ENA-OQHK01000238-OQHK01000238.1-human-gut-metagenome-genome-assembly--contig:-NODE-238-length-10447-cov-1.795640_pt1 | contig 10447 bp, 13 predicted proteins | sample MGYA00242562_ERZ504715 | MGnify/ENA primary metagenome ERZ504715 (study PRJEB26092, sample SAMD00036445) | human gut metagenome | host: Homo sapiens | study: EMG produced TPA metagenomics assembly of...
CCGCGATGAACACATCTTTACGAGAGGGGATGCCTTATCTTGTCTCGATTGGCCGGGTGGTCTGCTCCCCGCTGCGGGTCACGAGGGAACCGGCGGGCACTTTGCCCCGGATAATACAGCCCGCGCCGATGACGCAGTTGTCCCCGATGTCCGTGCCCTTGAGCAGCACCACGTCCGAGGCGATCCAGCAGCTGCGCCCCACGGTGATGCAGCCCGCCGTGCATTCCCGGCTGACCCCTTCCTCCCGGCTGAAGCGGTGGTTGTTATCAAAGATCTTCACCCCGGGGCCGAAAAGGGTGTTTTTCGCCGATGTCGATCTTTCCAAGGCAGCTGATGACCGCGCCGTCGTTGAAGTAGACCCCGCTGCCGATGTTCAGCTGGCTGGAATAGCCGGTGGTGATAAACACCCGCCCATCGCTCTCCACCCGGTCGCCCAGCGTCACCCGGGAGCCGCTGTTCAGCTGCAGCTTGAGCTCTTTGTCCAGCAGGATGCAGCGGCCAAATTGCAGCCCGCGGCAGCCGAACCATTTTTTCCATTGCAGGCGGCAGCGGTTATGCAGGCTGCGCCGTTTTTCCCGCAGCCAGCGGGGCGAACACTGCCGCAGCCACATACACCAGCGCCCGACTTTGGTGCACTTGAAGCGCTTGCGCCAGCGGTTTGCCTTGTCGCCGCTTTGCCAGCTGCCCTGATAGTAGTGGATGCCGAAGGTGCGCGGGGTCCGGTGCATCCGCTCGGTCACATAATCAAAGGGGGAAAAGCAGTCGGTGGGCAGCACCAGAAAGCCGTCCAGTTCCTGCTGCTCGTCTTTCTGCTGCAAACCGGCCTTGGTAAACAGCGGGGTATCCCGCTGGGTGCAGGTGCGCAGATCCGGCTCGCCGGTCTCCTGAATAAAAGCGGCATTGCGGTAGGCCGCCAGCATTTTGCCGATCATCTCGCAGCCCGGCTCTGCGCCCACGCCGGAGCCGGTATTCACCAGCAGCGTGCGGCCGTAGGGCGAGGGCGCACTGTGCTCCATGCTGATAAAGCCCTTGTGCTCCAGCAGTTCGTCCAGCGGGCGCACCAGTTCCACGTCCGTGTCCAGATAGATGCCGCCGTACCGGTACAGCACCGCCAGCCGCACATAGTCCGACACAAAGGCATATTTCTTTGCTTCGTAGGCCTGCTGCGCGTAGCGGTTTTGGCTGATCTCAAAGTTCTGCTCGTTCCATTCGATGATCTTGTAATCCGGGCAGTATTTTTTCCAGCTTTCGATACATTTCCGGCTCTCCGGGCTGATGGGCCCGCCGCCGAACCAGCAGTAGTGGATGATCTTGGGGATGCTCATGCCTGTTTCTCCTGTTTTGTCGCAAGTGCTCTGCTCTCTACGACCTTATTTTACAAAAGGCCCTGTTTTTTGTCAAGTTTCCCCGGCGCATTTTGCCGCGTATTCCCGCAAAAAGATTGCCGCCCCGCCGCCCGGTGTGGTATACTGGGTGCAGACGGTTTTGTTTTTCCAAAGCATTCACTTAAAATTCACAGCTTTTTCCAATTCTTGCTTTAGAATAGAGTTGTATATTGAACTATGATAGGAGGAGTCCTGTTTTATGGCAAAGATCCTGATCGTTGATGATGAGCCCCGCATCCGGGAGCTGATCCACGAGCATCTGCAATATGCCGGTTACATCTGCGAGGAAGCCGGGGACGGCTCTGCGGCGCTGGCACAGCTGTCCGGCGGCGGGTTTGATCTGGTGATCTTAGACCTGATGATGCCCTTTATGGACGGCATGACCTGCCTGCGGGAGATGCGCGCCCGCCACATCAACACCCCGGTCATCATCCTGACCGCCCGGGGCGAGGAATACGATAAGCTTGCCGGGCTGGAAAGCGGCGCGGACGACTATGTGGTAAAGCCCTTCTCCCCCCGGGAGCTTGTGGCGCGGGTGCGCGCAGTGCTGAACCGCACCATGCCCCGCCCCACCGAGGCCGCCGACACCATGACCTTTGGCGAATTGACCATCGACACTGCCAGCCATACCGTGCGGGTATCCGGCGAGGAAGTCGCCCTGACCCCCAAGGAGTTTGATCTGCTGGTATTTCTGGCCTCCAACAAGGGCATTGCCCTGAGCCGGGAAAAGATCCTGCAGAAGGTGTGGAACTACGACTACTTCGGCGAGGACCGCACCGTGGACACCCATGTGAAGATGCTGCGCGGCCATCTGGGCAAATGCCGCAGCTACATTGCTACGGTATGGGGCATCGGCTATAAGTTCGACCCCGATGCCGCCCGTTGACTGAAGGAGCGTGCGGAGCATGCGGCAAACCACCAAAGCACGGCATACCCTTGGCATCCGCGGACAGCTGATGTGGTTTTTGTGCTTCATCTGCCTGTTTCTGCTGGGGTTGTTCTGGCTGCTGTCCACCCAGCTGCTGGAGCCTTTGTACACCAAACACATCGAGACCCAGCTTACCAATCAGGCCGACAGCATCGTGGAGCGGCTGGACGATGCCATTGCCGAGGGCAAGGTGCTGTCCAGCTGGTCGTTTTGGGCAGCTTGCGGTCAACAGTGATTTTTTTGATAAGCTCACGCTGGAACTGTACACCAAAGGTTCTTTGAACAGTTTCTGCGTGGATATCTCGGACACCACCCTGCACACCATTTATAAGATCGAGAACCAGTCCTTCTGCAACCTGCACGGCACCTATCTTTCAGACTCTGCCAACAACGATAAGATCATTGCCACTGCCCTTGCCATGCGCCGCAAGTGCCGCAGTGTGGGCAGCTTTGTGCAGACGCTCAACCCGCCCCGACTCTCCGGCTCGGCGCAGCTATTGGTAGGGCGCATTACCGCCGACGGCAGCTATACCGTGCTGGTGACCACCAGCCTTGTGCACGTTACCGAGGCCGGCAAGGTGCTCAGCACCCTGCTGCCGCTGGCGGCGGCGCTGATCTTCGGCTTTGCCATGTCGGCGGCGTGGCTGTTCAGCGAGTGGTTCACAAAGCCGCTGCGCCAGCTTTCCAGCGCCGCGCGGCAGATGGCGCTGGGCAACTACGCCGTGCAGGTGGACAACCGCCGCAACGACGAGCTGGGCGACCTTGCCCGGGACTTTAACCACATGGCCGAGGAGGTGCAGCACGCGGTGCAGATGCAGCGCGATCTGCTGGCCAACGTCTCCCACGACCTGCGCACCCCGCTGACCCTCATCAAGGGCTATGCGGAGACGGTGCGGGACATCACCGGCGACGACAAGGCCCACCGGGACGAGCAGATGAACATCATCGTGGATGAGGCCGACCGGCTGACGGCGCTGGTCTCCAGCGTTATGGAGCTGAGCAAGGTGACCAGCGGCGCGGAAAAGTGCGAGAAGGTCCACTTTGATATGGGCCAGCTCTGCGATGAGGTCAGTGAGCGCTATGACGCGGTCTGCGCCCAGAACGGCTGGCAGCTGCAGCTGGAACTGCCGGAGGAGGAACTGCCGGTCTACGCCGACCCGGACATGATGCAGCGCGCGCTGCACAATTTGCTGGGCAACGCCATGCACCACATCGGCCAGGACGGCATTTTTATCCTGCGCGCCTTCCGCTGCTCTGAGGGCGTGCGGGTAGAGGTGGAGGATCATGGCCCGGGCATTGCCGCCGCCGACCTGCCCTATATCTTTGACCGGTACTACCGCTCCCGCTCGGACGCGGGCAAGCAGGGCACCGGTCTGGGGCTTTCCATCACCAAAGCCATCTTCCAGCAGCACAGCTTCCGCTTTGGCGTACAAAGCACCGTAGGCAAGGGCACCACCTTCTGGTTCGTCATGAGTGACCTGCCCTATGTGGACGACTTTGAGGGCAAGTGAACGCCCCCTGTAACACAGAAAAAGCACCGGCAGTTTTCCAACTCTTCCAATCGGGAAACTGCCGGTGCTTTATTATGTTCCGCTCTCTGCTGTATGGTAGATGCCAAAGGTGTTGTCCGGGGCGGGCATCTCCACCCGGGAGGCGCGGTCGTTCACCGCCCACATCATAGCGCCCATGGCGCCCAGCACCACCAGAATGATGAGCCATTTCACTGCATTGGGTAATTTTTTCATTCCGTTATCCTTTCCGTAGTCTCCATGCGGCACTTCTGCCGGGCAGCGCGCAGCAGCGCAGCGGCTTCAGCAGCTGAAAGCGCCTGCACCCACCCGGGGCGCTCCCCCTGCGCCTGCGCCGGTGCTGCCTGCCTCAGCAAAGCCGGCCAGCGCCGTGTCGGTGCGGTCGTTCCAGCCGGCAAAACCCTCCGGCGCAATGTGCGCCCCAAGGCGGCAGTCCAGCACCGCCGTCTTGCCGGTAGGACGCCACGGTCTGCCCAGATACACGCTGCCCGCCGGGCAGTCCGAGACAAAATCGCAGTCCCAGAACACAAAGCCCAGCCCCTGTGCCGCACCGGAGGGTGCGGTGACCCAGCTGTGCGCAAGGCCGTTGTCCACCGTGCGCAGGGTGCAGTGCTCAAACAGGGCGTCTGCCCCGCCAAAGATAAAATCAATGTCTCCGGCAATTTCGCAGGCGTGGTAATACTGCGCGCTTGCCCGGCGGGGTGCCAGCCCGCGCGGGCCCAGAAAACCGTCCTTCTCCCGCTCTTTCTCCGGCAGAGGGGCGCAGAACAAAGTATCCTGATTGCCCAGCAGCCGCACGCGGTCAAACGCCGCCCGGGCGCTGTCCACATAGGCTGCGACCGCCTGCCCGGCCTTTGCGCCGGGGCCGTGCGTCGTTCTCGATGGTCATATCCTCCACCCGCAGCTTTTCGTCCGCTGAAAAGGCGGTATAGCTGCGGAAGGTGTGGGTGGGACGCCCGTCCGGGTGCGGCAGCTTGCCGCCATCGTTCCATACCAGCCGGGTGGCATCCATGCCCGCGCCCGCAAGGGTGATATCCTTTTTCTCACAAACCAGCTTTTCCCGGTAAATGCCCGGCGCGATGCGGATGACCGCAGGGCAGTCGTAGGGCACCGCCAGCACCGCCTCGGAAATGGTGGTAAACTGTCCGCTGCCGTCGGGTGCAACATTGATGGTAAGCATAAGCCGCCTCCTGCGCCCGGCACTGCCGGGCAAAAAAATATGCTTCCAGTATACCCCTCCTTCCCGCAAATTGCAACGGAAGCCTTTCGTTATGCCACAAACTTTCCCGCCAGCACAAAAGCCTTCACCCCTTGGGGACAGATTTTCCCCGACCGGGGGAAGCCTTTAAGCGGAGAATTGCTCATGATATGCAACGCCTGTTATCCGCTCTTTTCCAGCCGGAGCACGGCGGCGGTGATATCATCCGGGCGGCCGGTCTTTTGCGCGCGGATGCGGGCGGTCTGTACCAGCGTCTCCGCCAGCTTTTCCGGTGCGTCTCCTGCCGCCGCCGAAAGCTCCACCTGTTTTGCCACCCAGCCCGCGCCATCCACCAGTAAGCCGTCCGATACCAGCACTGCGTAATCCCCGGCGGTCAGGTGCACCACCCGGCTCTGTCCGTTCACCCCGCCCAGCACCCCCATGGGCAAAGTGGCTTCGCCCACAGCCCGCACCCGCCCGCCGTGCACCAGAAACCCCGGGGCGGCTCCGGCCTTGAACAGCCGCGCCGTGCCGGTGTATAAGTCCACGCTGATGAGATCCAGCGTTGCGCCGCTCTCGTCCTCGCTTTTCAGCGCCAGCGCCACGTTCACCAGCCGCGCCGCCAGCTCGGCGGTAAAGCCCGCCTTGAGCAGCCGGGCGGTCAGCTCTGCCGCCAGATTGCCATCCACCGCCGCCGGGCGTCCGGTGCCCATACCGTCACATAAAATCATCTGCGCCGCCGTAGGGCTGCAAAATTGCTGCACTGCATCGCCGGAAACCTCGCCCCGGGCGGCAGCGCTTGCCGCACCGAACACCGCCCGCAGCGCCGGTCTTTCGCTGAACAGCAGGGTGGTCATGCCCTTGCAGGAGAGCACCTGCGGCACCTCCAGCGTGCGGCGGCAGATATGCCCCACCTCCCCCGCCAGCGCTGCCAGCTCCTGCGGGGTGAACCGGGTGCGCGGCAGGGTGACGGCGGCATGGGTGCGGCCAAGGTCGTCCAGCGTGACGGCGCACTCCTGCGGCGGCGCACCCAGCCCGGTGAAGAACTCCGCCACCCGGCTGGATTTATAGGGCTCCGGGTCGCCGGGGCGTCCCAGCTGCTCGCTGAGCACCCCAAGTGCTTCGGCTACGGCGCTGTACTGCTCGGTCAGGGCGGTGCGCATGGCTTCGGAATGGATGCGCGCTTCCTTGCGGCTGCGGTACAGCGCAAAGCTGCGCCCCGCCGCCGCGCACAGCGCCGCCGGATGGATGCAGCGGGACAATTCCCCGGGCAACTGCGCGGTCTCCACGCTGCCATTCTGTTCCAGCAGCGGACGCAGCGCTTCCATGCCCGCCATGGTGGCAGTATATTCCTGCTTCCAGCAGGTCTCCCGCCGCCCGCAGTTAAAACAAAGAGTATCATGTACATTGTCTATGACCCAGCGGAAACCCTCCCGCCGCCGGGGCAGCCCCTCGTAGACCGCGTTCACCGTCTCCGCCAATGAGGAAAGGCTCTGTGCCACGGCTTCCAGCCGGGTGGAGGCCGCCGCACTGCGGGCGGGCGCGGGAGCGTTTTCCCCGCTCTGCGGGGTGTCTGCTGCCGGGGCAAGCCAGCCGCCGGGCAGCAGACAGACCACCGCCATACCGCCGCAGGCGCTGAACAGCAGCCCAAAGGCGTTTCCGGGCGGCTGCACGCAGAGCACCCCGGATACGCAGCCGCCCGCGTAGGCGGCAAGGGTCTCCACCCGCCGTCCGGGTGCCAGCACCGCCGCCGCTGCCGTGGCACAGCCAAGCCCCGCTGCCGCCGGGGCAAGGGCGGGGTCTGCGGCGCAAAGAGCTGCCCCCAGCACCGCGCTGCCGCTCAGGGCGGCAAACTTCTGTGCCCGGCAGCACAGCGCCAGCTCTGCGGCGGCACACGCCAGCACCCCGGGCGAAAACCACCCCCACCGCACACTGCCCAGCGCCGCCGCCACAGCTGCGCCCACCAGCAGCGTGCCCATGCCCGGGCGCTCCGGGGCAAATCTACGCAGCCCAAAGCCGATGCCCGCCGCAAGCAGGGCGTCTGCCGCACTGTACATAAAAGGTCTGCCCCGCCGCTGCTGCCCAGCGCAAAGCACAGCGCCATGCCGGTCAATGTGCCGCAGCCCGCCAGCGCGGCGGGTACAAACTTTTGCGGCAGCAGCCAGCGGGCTGCCACGGCAGCGCCCAGCGCACACAGCTGACACAGGCTGCGCAGCGAGAGCGCACCCAGCCCGTGGAGCAGCAGCCCCAGCGCCGCCCCTGCCGCGCAGGGCGCAAAACAATCCTCTGCCAGCCCAAGGGTCAGCCCCAGCCCAAAGGGCATCAGCGCCCCGTACAGCACTGCCCAGCCGCCTGCAAAGCCGATGCCCACCGCTGCCAGCCGCCGCGCCGCCGGGCGCAGCATCGCCCGTGCCGCTAAGGGCGAAGGCTGCAAGCACCGCCCGTCCGAAGATAAAACACCCATCCGCTCTGTCATAAAAATCCCCCGCTTTCCGGCGGGGATTTTTGTTCTGTTCCCCGCACTGTCTGCATATACTGTAACGCGGGGCAGCGGCGCTTTTTTGGCGCGGTGCATAGAACCGCCCCAAACCCGCCCAAAGACGCAAAAAAGCCCTGCGGCCGTCATTTTGCCGCAGGGCTTTGGGGGTATTTTCAACTGTTCAGCAGAAATAGCGGATCTCGCCAAAAAAGGCTGTCCATTTTTCGATCACTTCCCCGCTGCGCGCTTCAATAACTGCCATAATGTTGCGCAGCACCCGGGGCGGGATCTGAGAGTTATTATTGCACAGGTAGCAGCCACCCGCCTTGGTGATCCAGATCTTGGTGGCGTTGCTGTTGGGTGCCCCCTGTGCAACGTGCACATGGATTGGCTCCAGCGGTTCGTTCTCATTGGCCCAGAAGTAGACCCAGTAGGAGCCAACCTTAAAAACCTGCGGCATTTTCCACGCCTCCTTCTTGGGAGAACTGCAAGATCAGATGCGCGGTGGACTCCACGATTTTCTGATACCGCGCGATCTCCTCCGGCGTGAAACCGTGCACCTCCTGCCAGTCATAGCCCGGCAGCCAGCACACTGCTGAGTGGAAACAATCTTCTGCATCCGGTTTTTCAAGGTACACCTTCACCCGGCCATCGGGCTTCATCTCGGAATGCACGATTTCGGTATCGTCGTCCAATGTCATAAACGGGTACATCATAGGTTCCACCTCCCAGATCACTGTACTTATATCACTTAACCGTTCAGCTTTGCAATGGCATCCTGCACGCGCTGCAGGGTCTTTTCGCGGCCCATCATGCAGGCAAGGTCGGTGCCGCCGCCGGGGGTGCGCTGCTTGCCGGAAAGGGCAATGCCCAGCGGGTAGAGCAGCCAGCCGTTCTTTTTGCCCAGCTCCTCTGCCTTGGCCTTGCAGGCATCGAACACGGCATCGCGGTTTGCAAAATCCAGAGCCTCGTCGCTCAGCACCGGCAGCAGGGCTTCCAGTGCTTCTTTTGCAGTCTCCGGGGTGGTCTTTTGCTTTTTGTTGGCGTACAGGCTCACGTCGTACTCCGGCATGGCGTCAAAGAAATCCAGCTGCTCGGGGATCTCGCCCAGCACCTCGCACCGGGGCTGCAGGTTTGCGCACAGCAGCTTTTTGTCGATGGCGCTGTGCACGGCGCTGTCGATCCACGGCTCGGCCTTTTTCTGGAATTCCTCGGGGCTCAGGCGGCGGATATACTCCGCATTGATGGCGCGCAGCTTGAGGGGGTCGAAGATGGCGGGAGACTTGGAGATGCCCTCCGGGGACCAGATCTTGACCAGCTCCGGCAGGGAGAAGATCTCCTGCTCGGCGTACTCGCCGCGGGGGCTCCAGCCCAGCAGGCAGATATAGTTCAGCACCGCCTCGGTCAGGTAGCCCTTTGCCACCAGATCCTGATAGCTGGCATCGCCGTTGCGCTTGGACAGCTTGTTCTGGGCGTCCTTCATCACCGGCGGGCAGTGGATATAGGTGGGGATCTCCCAGCCAAAGGCCTGATACAGCAGGTTGTACTTGGGGGTGGAGGACAGGTACTCGCTGCCGCGGATGACGTGGGTAATGCCCATCAGGTGGTCGTCCACAACGTTGGCAAAGTTGTAGGTGGGCATTCCGTCGGTCTTGATGAGGATCTGGTCGTCCATCTCGCTGTTGTTGACCTCAATGTGGCCGTAGACCACATCGTCAAAGCCGGTCACGCCCGTGCGGGGGATCTTCTGGCGGATGACATAGGGCACACCTGCGGCCAGACGCTGCTTGACCTCCTCCTCGGGCAGGTCGCGGCAGCAGCCGTCGTAGTGGGTCATCTCACCGTTGGCGCGCTGCTCGGCGTGCAGTGCCTCCAGCCGCTCCTCGGTGCAGAAGCAGTAGTAAGCCTTGCCCTCTGCCGACCAGCTGCTCGGCATACTGCTTGAACATGCCCATCTGCTCACTCTGAACGTAGGGGCCCACAGGGCCGCCGATGTCCGGGCCCTCGTCCCACAGCAGGCCGGTCTCCCGCAGGGTGTTGTAGATGACATCCACAGCGCCCTCAACGTAACGGCCCTGGTCGGTGTCCTCAATGCGCAGGATGAAGGTGCCGTCCTCGTGCTTGGCCATCAGGTAGGTGTACAGCGCGGTGCGCAGGTTGCCAACGTGCATGTAGCCGGTGGGCGAGGGGGCAAAACGGGTGCGGACTTTATTGCTCGGCATAAAAAAACGCTCCTTTATATTTACAGGCAAAAAATTAGCGGATAGCTACCTTTTAGTTTAATCGCTGTGCGCTGTTTTGTCAACGAATCGGCCGCAGATTTGGCAGAATGGGCGTTTGGAAGCAAAAGAAAAATCTTTTTGTCGAAACCGCGCGCAATCATTGACGAATGATTGGAAATTTTGTATACTGAGTGGGAGAGATGGCACAATTTTCCTTTGAAGGCTCTGAAGGAGAGATCAGGGCCGGGAGAAAATTGGGAAATGGCTGTCTGAGGTGTAAATGACAAAGGAGAAGAAAAAACTATGAAGAGTACCGGAATCGTCCGCGGCGTTGACGGCCTGGGCCGTATCGTCCTGCCCAAGGAGCTGCGCACCAGCATGAAGCTGGACAACGATGCCAAGCTGGAGATCTTTGTGGAGGGCGATGAGATCATCCTCAAAAAATACCGCCCCACCGGCAGCTGCGATTTCTGCGGCGAGGTGGACGACAACGCCATCCAGTATGCAGGCTACTGCATCTGCACCTCCTGCCGCAAGAAGATCGGCAGCATGAAAAAATAAAGCGGAGAAGGAGGGCAGCCCATGAGCCAGATGATCGACTTTACCCTGCCGTCCTGCCAGCCGGGGCGGACGCTCCACGCGTTCCGCTGTGTGCCGGAGGGAGAGGTGCGGGCGGTGCTGCAGCTCTCCACGGGATGGTGGAGTT
>ENA-OQHK01000239-OQHK01000239.1-human-gut-metagenome-genome-assembly--contig:-NODE-239-length-10444-cov-2.061064_pt1 | contig 10444 bp, 11 predicted proteins | sample MGYA00242562_ERZ504715 | MGnify/ENA primary metagenome ERZ504715 (study PRJEB26092, sample SAMD00036445) | human gut metagenome | host: Homo sapiens | study: EMG produced TPA metagenomics assembly of...
ATGGGCTCGCGGGTACGGGGATTGATGCCCTGACGCTCGGCGCGCTCGCGCACCTCAAAGGTGCCGAAGCCGGAAATGGTGATCTTTTCGCCCTCGGTCATTGCCTTGCCCAGTGCCTCAAAAACAGCGCTGACAGCCTGCTCTGCGCTCTTCTTGCTCATTTCGGTGTTTGCCGCAACCTGTGCGATCAAGTCGGTCTTGGTCATATTATTTGCCTCCATCTGATTTGTCTTAAATTCTCTCGTTCTATCGGAGCAGGTCATTCGACCTGAATACCGCTTTGTTCCTGTTCCAGACACTGCTGTGCAAAGCGCTTGGATGCAAAGGTCAGCGCTTCCTCTGCATCCACCCCTGCAAGCCGGGCGGCGTTCACCGCTGCAAACAGCAGCTGGCCTGCGGCTTCCTGCTTTGCAGTGTCCTCTGCCTTGCCAAAAGCCTGCACGGCGGTCTCCAGCCGGTGCTGCGCTGCGGCTGCATCCTGCTGCCCAAGGCCGTGCCCGGCGGCACGCTTTTGCAGCTTCTGCGCCCGCATGAGCGCGGGCAGCGTAGCGGGCACGGTGGCCAGCTCGTCCGCAAGGGTAGTGCGCCCCTTTTCCTTATTTTTGAGCGCATCCCAGCCATTTATACCGGCGTTTTCCGCTGCGGAGGACGCAAAGATGTTGGGGTGCCGGAACACCAGCTTTTCGCAGACGTTGCGGCACACATCCTCAAAGGTAAAGCGTCCCCGCTCTTCCTCCATGGCGGCGTGGAACACCACCTGCATCAGCACGTCTCCCAGTTCCTCCCGGAGCAGAACGGCATCATCTGCGTCAATGGCCTCCAGCGCCTCGCAGGTCTCTTCCAGAAAGTTTTTTGCGGATGGACGCATGGGTCTGCACCTTATCCCACGGGCAGCCGTTTTCCGGGTCCCGCAGGATGCGAATCACCTGCAGCAGCTGCTCCGCCGTATAGGGCGGCTGTGGGTTCCAGTCCAGCACACGTTCCATCTCCTTTTGAAAAGATACTGTAAATTGTACCGCAGCTGTTGCGGTTTTCAAGCAAAAAGCCGCAATTTTCCAGCATTTTTCATGGTTTTCTGCGCTTTTCACAAAAACAGGACGGTGTCCTGTGGGGGATACCGCCCCGTTGCAGCTTTTTTCCGGTTACCGGCTTACAGCTGTGCGCCGCACTTATTGCAGAACAGTGCATCGTCCGAGACGGGCGCGCCGCACTGCGGGCAGGTCTTGCGGGCAGGCTGAGCGGGCTGTTCCGGGGCAGCTTCTTCTGCCTCCTCCATGGGGGCTTCGTAGTCCACCTCGGCGGCCTCGGCCGGGGTCAGAGTAGCCTTCAGGCGGGTGATCTCCTGCTCAATGGTATCGATCATCTCGATGTATTTATCTACCAGCGGCTGGTTCTCCTCCTTGCCCTTGGCAAGACTGTACACCAGTGCACCCAGCTGACGCTGTGCCTTGTAGCAGCTTGCCCTGCTCGTTGTACCAGCAGCGCCTGCGTCTTGCCCTTTTCAGCCAGATCCATGGCAGCGTTCTTGCCCTTTTCGGCATATTCCAGACCTATCGCTTTGATCTTGTTAAAATCCATAAAAGACACCTCTCTTATTCTGGCAGCATTCTCTGCAGACTGCGGCGCACAGTGCGCCATACCGGAGTCGTATTCCCATTATAGCGCAGCGTTATGGCAATTGCAACGAATGCACCGCAATTTTTACAGTTTGGTGCCGGTTTGGAAACAAATTTTACGCATTTTTCACTTGTCAGGTGCGGCTGCCGTAGAACTCGCACAGCATACTGTCGGCGGGCAGCAGTTCCAGCGGCAGCGGATTCACCTGCTCAAAGCGGCGGGCGGTCTCGTCCCACAGCTCAGCGTTATGGCCCTCCAGCGTGAACTGACGGCGCACCTCGCCCAGCAGCCGGGAGATCAGTCCCAGCTCGTAGGTAAAGGAGGTGTCCAGCAGAAAATCCGCGGTGGTCTTGAAGCCCTTGATATACCGGGTCTCGCCGTCCAGCACCCGGTCCCACATGGCAAGGGTCTTTTCGGGGCTGCGGCCCCGGGCGGCAGCGTCCCGCAGGGTGCGGCGGCACAGGCGGATGTCCTGGGTGTTGATGACCCGGCGGCCGTCGATGGCGTATTCCTCCCGCAGGCCGGCGTAGATGCGGTAGACATCCTCCGCAGGCACAAGGCCGGTGAGCTCCGGATTCAGGGCATGGATGCCCTCCACGATGCAGACACCGCCCTGCAGGTCCACGGCCTCGGTCTCGTCGGAGCGCCGCTCGTTGGCAAAATCATAGATGGGCAGGGTGGTCCGGCCCGTCTCGCTCAGCTCATGCAGGCACTGCCGGACAAGGGGCAGATCCATGGTATCGGGGTTTTCGTAATCCAGGGTACCGTCGGGCAGTCGGGGGTAGAACTCCGCCCCACGGAAAAAATTATCCAGGCTGACCACATGGGCGTATGTTCCCTGCCGGATCAGCTCCTCGGCCAGCTTGTGGGCGCTGGTGGTCTTGCCGCTGGCCGACGGGCCGGTGAGCATGACGATCTTGGTGCCGGAAAGGCGCACCTTTTCGGCGGCGTACTTCACGCGGTCGCGGTAGCTCTGCTCACTCAGGGCGGCAAGTTCCTGCGGACTGCGGGCGGCAACGTTGTACAGCCCGACTTCAACCAGACGTTTCGGGACCCAAATCGTGATCATAAAAATCAGCCACTCCTTTTTTGCGCTCCAGTACCTCCGCAAAGCGCTGGATATACTCGTTCGGATACTTAAAATTGAAGATGCGCTGCATCCGTTTGCCTCCATCGGCCACCAGTTTGGTGCTGCCGCCCGCACCGGCCGAAAGGATGGTCTGGACTTCCTCCATGATATAGATATTATAGTAACCCTCGTGACCCGGCTTGCACCAGCCCACGTTTTCCAGATTTTGCAGCGTATTCTTCTGCCGGTAAAGGTAATAGGGGCGGTAGCCCGCCTCGGCCAGCAGATGACACTTTTCCAGCATGGCGGCTACGTCCGCGTAGTCGTTTTCCTTCTGGTCCTCGATGACGATGCGGGACGCCCGCTTGAGGGTAAGGGTGTGGACGGTGATATTCTCCGGCTGCAAGGCAATGGCCTGCCGCAGGCTGTGCTCAAAGCCCTCCACCGTATCCCCGGGCAGACCGGCAATGAGGTCCATGTTGATGTCCTCGTGTCCGGCGCGGCGGGCATCGGCATAGCAATTCAGAATATCCTGTGCCGAGTGCTTGCGGCCGATATTTGCCAGCACTTCGTCCGAGAAGGTCTGGGGATTGATGGAGATGCGGGTAGCGCCGTATTCCTTGATGACCGCCAGCTTTTCGGCGTCGGTGCAGTCCGGACGGCCAGCTTCTACGGTATATTCTACGACCTTAGTCAGATCAAAATTCTCCCGTACGGTGCCCATGAGCTGCCGCAGCTGGGCGGCGGAAAGGCTGGTGGGGGTGCCGCCGCCAATGTAGATGCTGCATAAAGTCAGCCCGGCACGCTCAGCCTGCGCCCGGATCTCCGCGACCTCCTTGCACAGGCAGTCCACATAGGGCTGCACCATCTTGCGGTCGCGGTCCAGATTGCAGCTGACAAAGCTGCAGTAGCTGCACCGGGAAGGACAGAACGGGATGCCGATATACAGGCTATACGTCTTGGGGGCGCTGCCCAGCCGCAGGATCGGCTCCTGCAAGTCGGCAATTTCCTTCGCCATTTCGTATTTTTTCTCCGAGCAGTCGAACCGCTGCAAAAAGAAGCGGTCGATCTGCTCTGCGCTCCACCCGGCGGCGCGCTTATCGTGGATAAGCCGCACCGGGCGCACACCGGTCATCTTGCCCCAGGGCGGGCGGACGCCCGTCCACGAGCGCAGCAGGTCATAAGTCAGGCTGGCAAGGGCAAACTCCGGGGTTTCGCCGCCCTGTTCCACCGGCAGCGGCAGCGGGGCTTCCAGCGTTTTGCTCTTTTCGCCCTGCCGCACCAGCACCCGCAGACCGGTATCGGTCTTTTCAGCCCACAGACAGTCCTCAGCAGGCTCCGGCGGGGTCAGGGTCAAGGGTGCCATGGGGTAAAACAGGCGGGCAAGGTGCTCCACCTCGTACCCGGAGGGCAGCCCAGTGATATAGATCTTCATGTCATTCTCTCTTTAAAAAAATGTCGTTGCCGCCGCGCAGGGCGCTGCGGATATAGTAGTTGTTGTCCAGCTCCGCGCCAAAGGTGGAAAATTCGCCGTGGCCGGGCAGCACCTGTGTTTCGCGGGGGATGGGCAGCTGCGCCAGCTTGCGCAGGCTGTCTGCCATCTGCGCGCTGCTGCCGCCCTCAAGGTCGGTGCGGCCAATGCTGCCTGCAAACAGCGTATCGCCACAGAACAGATGCTCACCGCACAGCAGCACCACGCTGCCGGGGGTGTGGCCGGGGGTGTGCCACGCGGTAAAGCGCAGCTCGTCCACCGCGATCTGCTCGCCTTCCGTGTAGCCGTAGTCCGCAGCGGAAAGCGGGTACATCCGGTCGCCGGCAAGGTCTGCCTTTTCACAGTAGAGGATGGCGTTCCACTCTGCCTTCAGCGCAGCAGCGCTGCCCACATGGTCGTAGTGGCCGTGGGTGCACAGGATAGTGGTAAGGGTGGCGTTGTGCTGCTTTAAGATTTCGTCGTAGCTGTGCACCTCTGCCGCCGGGTCGATGACCACGGCATGGCCTGCGTCGGAAATGAGCAGAAAGGTGTTGGTATACAGCGGCGGTGCCGCAGGAATGTGAAAACCTTGCATCGTTACTCCTTCTTTTTCCACTCGTCGGTATCAATGACGATGGTGCAGGGGCCCTCGTTCACCAGCGACACCTGCATATGGGCGCCGAACTCGCCGTGCTGCACGTCCTTGAGGCCGTGCTTCGCCATCTCGGCAAGGAACAGCTCATAGGCATCCACCGAGAGGGGCGGGCTTTGTCAGCCTTGATAAAGCTGGGACGGTAGCCCTTTTTGGTGTCACCGTAAAGGGTGAACTGGCTGACCACCAGCGCGGAATAGCCCAGATCCCGGGCGCTCAGGTTCAGCTTGCCCTCCGCATCCGGGAAAATGCGCAGACCCGCGCATTTATCGGCAAGCTTGGGCACGATGTCCAGTGTGTCGGTGTCCCTGACCCCCAGCAGGATCATGATTCCCGGCCCAATGGCGCGGGGTTCGCCGCCCTCCACCCGCACGCTGGCGGAGGATACGGCCTGAATGACTGCTCGCACTGCGTTAACTCCTTGTCACCTTGAGCACGTCCCGCACCTTGGAAAGGCGCGCCACCACACGGTTGAGGTGCTCGGTATTGTTGATGCCGATGGTCAGGCTGACCACGGCGCAGTTGTTTTCTACCTGACGGGCGTTCATGGCATAGATGGGCACCCGGATATCGGCCAGTGCGCTGAGCACGTCCTGCAGCAGCTCGTTGCGGTTCAGGGCAATGATCTCCAGCCCGGCCTTGTAGCTGTCCTTGACGCTGTCTGCCCAGTAGGCCTTGACCCAGCGGGGAGCGTTGGAGGGGTCCTTCATGCTGGCAACGGCGTTGGCACAGGTCTGCTTGTGGATGGAAACACCAAAGCCACGGGTGATAAAGCCCACGATGGGGTCGCCGGGCAGCGGGCTGCAGCACTTGGCAAACTTGATGGGGGTGTTATCGAAGCCCTCCACCACCACGCCGTCGGTGGCGTGCACGCGGCTCAGGTCTACCTTTGGCAGATCCTCCACCGACTTATTCTCCTCGGCTTCGGCAGCCTTGAGCTTCTGCCACTCTTCCTTCAGCTTGGGCAGGCAGTTGGCAATGGTGATGCCGCCGTAGCCGATGGCGGCATACAGCTCCTCGGCGTTGTTCTGGCGCAGGCGGCGGCAGCAGCTGCCGATGAATTCATCCAGCTCGTCGTCGGGGATGAAGATCATCTCCCGGCGCAGCTCCCGGGCCAGCGTGTCGCGGCCCTCCTGGATGTTCTCCTCCCGGCGCATCTTCTTGAACCAGTTGCGGATCTTGCTCTTGGCCTCGCTGGTACGCACGATCTTCAGCCAGTCGCGGCTGGGGCCCTTGTCCGCCGGGCCGAGGATGACTTCAATGATCTCGCCGGTGGAAACAATGTGGTCAATGGGCACCATCCGGTTGTTGACCTTGCAGCCCACCATCCGGTTGCCGACGGCGGAGTGGATGGCATAGGCAAAGTCGATGCAGGTGGCACCCGTGGGCAGGTTGATGACATCGCCCTTGGGGGTAAAGGCAAAAACCTCCTCGGGCAGCAGGTCGCTCTTCAGGTCATGGAGCAGGTTGCCGGAATCCTCGCTGACGCGCTGGTTTTCCAGCAGCTGGCTGACCCAGGCCAGGCGCTCGTCCAGCTTATCGTGGCCATCCAGCCCTTCCTTATACTTCCAGTGGGCGGCAACGCCGTACTCTGCCTGTTCATCCATCTTGCGGGTGCGGATCTGCACCTCAAAGGGGATGCCCTCGTGGCCGATGACGGTGGTGTGCAGGCTCTGGTAGCCGTTGGGCTTGGGGGTGGAGATATAATCCTTGAGCGGTTGGGCAGCGGGTGGTACATATCATGGATGAGGCCAAGGGTGCTGTAACACTCGGCCAGAGAATCCAGAATGACCCGGACCGCGTAGATATCGTAGATCTCGTCGAAGGACTTATTCTGCATGATGGTCTTGCGGTAGATGCCGTAGATGCTCTTGACCCGGCGCTTGATGGTGGCACCCTCGATGCCGCTTTCCACCAGACGGCGCTCGATGACGCCAGACACCTTGATCAAAAACTCCTCACCGGCGCGCTCGCTGAGCATCCGGCTGATCTCGGCATAGCCCACGGGGTCCAGATAATGCAGGCTGCGATCCTCCAGCTCTTCCTTGACGTTCAGGATGCCAAGGCGGTTGGCGATGGGGGCGTACACCTCCATGGTCTCGCGGGCCTTATCGCGGCGCTTCTGCTCCGGCCAGGCGTCGCCGGTGCGCATATTATGCAGCCGGTCGCACAGCTTGATGATCATCACACGCACGTCCCGGCTCATGGCCAGCAGCATCTTGCGCAGGTTCTCGGCCTGCAGTTCCTCAATATTGGAGAACTGGATCTTGGTCAGCTTGGTCACGCCGTCCACCAGCAGGGCCACTTCCTCGCCAAAGGCGGCTTTCAGGTCGTCCAGCGTGGTGGGGGTAGTCCTCCACTACGTCATGCAGCAGGGCGGCGGCGATGCTCTCGGAGTCCATGCCCACGATCCAGCACCAGCCGGGCGGACTGCCAACGGGTGGCAGATATAGGGCTCGCCGCTGCGGCGGCACACGCCGTTGTGGGCGTTATTTGCCAGCTCGTAGGCCTTTTTGGATCATCTCCATATTGTAGGCTTTGCCGCTGGCCTGAATGGCCTCGCACAGCTTTTCCCACGTTACGATCTCCGGGCGTACCTCAGAGGGCAGCGCCCCCTCCGGTGCGTCTGCCAGCAGCGCCGTAGCGGCTACGGTGGCGGTCTCCTGCACCGGCTGGTGCAGATGGGTCTTGGCAGAGTAGCCGTCCTCGTCCCGTACCGGAGCCGGGACCGGGACAGTATTTTTCTTTCCCTCAGGCATTTATAGTTCCTCCAGACATTTCAGGATGGGGGCATCGGCAAGGTCTTTTTGCCTGCTGTCGGCACCAGCTCCCAGAATTTTGCCCCGCCTTTTTCCGCTGCGGTGATCAGCCCCACCTGCTCTAAAGCGGCAACTGCCACCAGCGTTTTGCCGGTCTGCTCCTCGCCCAGCTTTGCGCACAGGGGCTGCAGGTCCTCGGCGTGCCAGCGGCGGGACTGCAATTCCCGGTACACGGCAATGATATCCGTGCGGGCGGGGACGATCTGTTTTTTCTGTTCTTCGGTCAGCGGGGTGCCGCGGCGCAGTGCCTGCACCAGTGCAGCCTGCCGCGCCAGCTCTGCGCCCAGCCCTGCCGGGTGCAGGTCGATGATACGGCCGGAGAGCTGCGCCCCTCGGGCGGACTCGTAGACCGAAAGGTTCAGTGCCACGTCCACCACATCGCCCAGCGCGTAGGGCAGCTGCTCGGCGGGCATCCCGAACCAGACGGCGTACAGGCAGCTATTGCCCTGCCGCAGCCGCAGGCGGCTGTGCCGCCCTTCCGATACCGGGTATACGCCGTCCACCACGGCGCTTTGCAGCAGGAACACCGGGGTGGGATTCTCCGCCCCGTAGGGTGCCAGCTGATCCAGATGCCGCACGCATTCCACCGTGATACGGTCCAGATGGATGGCTACATCACAGGTAAGCGGCGGGGTGTGCAGCACCGGGCACTCCCGGGCAGCCCACTCGTTCAGGCGGCGGCGCAGCTGGGGCAGGTTTTCTTCCCGGACGGAAAGTCCCGCCGCCATGGCGTGACCGCCGTAGCGCACCAGAAGGTCGGCACAGGAGCCGATGCAGGCGTGCAGATTGAAGCCCTGCACACTGCGCCCGCTGCCCTTGCCCTCGCCGTGCTCGTCGATAGTGACCACGATGACCGGGCGTCCGGTGCGTTCCACCAGCCGGGACGCCACGATGCCGATGACGCCGGGATGCCAGTCCCGTCCCCACAGCAGCATGATGCGGTCGTCCAGCCGCTCGGGCTGCTGTTCCAGCAGCTCTTCGGCAGCTTTGAAGATCTGCTGCTCGGTCTCCTGCCGGTGGGCGTTGATTTCGTTCAGTTTGTGCGCCAGTTCCTCGGCCCTGTCCGGGTCCTCACAGAGCACCAGCTGCAAAGCGGTAACGGCGTTATCCATGCGGCCTGCCGCGTTGATGCGGGGCGCGATGGCGTAGCTGATGTTCTCGGCGGTGATGGGCTTGCCCGCAAGGCCGACTTCCTCTAAAAGCGCCCCAAAGCCGGGGCGGTCGGTCTGCTGCAGCTGCCGCAGCCCAGCCTTGACAAGGGTGCGGTTCTCCCCCACCAGCGGCATCACGTCCGCCACCGTGCCCACTGCGGCAAGGTCGCCGCAGTAATCCAGCATCTCCTCCGGCGGACAGCCGTCCAGCGCGGCGCAGAGCTTGAAGGCTACGCCCGCGCCGCACAGACCCTTGAAGGGGCTGTGGTCGTCCTCCCGGCGGGGGTCCACCACGGCCACCGCCTTGGGCAGAGTGTCCGGCGGCAGATGGTGGTCGGTGATGATCAGGTCCATACCCAGTGAAGCCGCAAACTCGGCTTCCTCCACGGCAGAGATGCCGTTATCCACCGTCACGATGAGGGTGCAGCCCTTGTTGTGCATGGACTGGATGGCGTTTTTAGAAAGGCCGTAGCCGTCCCCCTCGCGGCTGGGCAGCATACACTTGACGGTCGCACCCATGCCCTTGAGGTGCTGGTACAGCAGGGCGGTGGCAGTCACGCCGTCCACATCGTAATCGCCAAAGACCGCGATGGTCTCACCATTGTCAATGGCCTGCCAGATACGCTGACAGGCGGCGTCCATATCGGTCAGCAGGGCGGGGTCGGAAAGTTCCTCCTCCCCTGCCAGCAAGGTCAACGCTTCGGCGGGGTCGGTGATGCCCCGGGCGGCAAGGATGCCCGCCAGCAGGGCGTTTTCCTTTTGCTGCGCAGCCAGCACGGCCTTATATTTTTCGTCTGACCACGGCGCTTCGTCCATGGCCTGCTCTTCCAGCTGCGCCGCTGCCTGCTCGGCAATGGCGGCGGTCAGCTCCCGCACAGCGGTGCGGTCCAGCGGTTTTTGTTCCCAAGCGCGGTAGGTCATTCAAATTCCCTCCCGGTCAGGCCGTCGTTGGCCAGCATTCCCTGCAAAGCGGCGATCTCGGAAGAAATATCCATGGCTACGTCCGAAAGCAGATTGTTATACAAGTTCTCATACGCTTGATTCAAGGTATGCAGGATGCCCGCGATATCCCGGCGGATGGTTTCGGCGTTTTCGCCCTGCTGTCCCTGCACATCGTTATAGGTGTGCAGCAGCTTGAGGGTGGTGGGGATATAATATTCCGCAAAGCGGCGGGTCTTGGGCTGGCTTTCCGGGTGTGCTTCCAGCCAGTCGCAGATGGCGGTAGTGGTCTTGTGCATCGCCGCCAGTTCTTCCCGCGCCTGCGCATCCTGCATGAGCTGCTGCTCCTTTTCCAGCACGGCGGCAAAGCGGCGGGCGGTATCGAGATTGAGCGGAGTATCGCCGGTTTCCACCTTTTCCGGCTGCAGCTGCGCGGCGGCAGCGGCGGCATTCTCCTTGGCGGCGCGGTAGTCCTCTGCCGTCAGGTAGAGCGTCTCGGTCTCATCGTCCAGCCATGCGTTCAGCCAGCCCTTATGGATGTAGCTGCGCAGCTTTTTCAGGGTCTTTTTCTTGGTCTGGTGGGTCAGGTCTGCCAGCATCTCCACCGAAAGCCCCTTCTGTACGTTCAGCTTTTCGGCTGCATCTGCAAGCGCCCCCAGCTTTTTGGAAGCAGAAAAGCGGCTTGCACCAGCGGCGATCATGGCACCAAAGCCGCAGGCGACAAGG
>ENA-OQHK01000241-OQHK01000241.1-human-gut-metagenome-genome-assembly--contig:-NODE-241-length-10438-cov-5.779168_pt1 | contig 10438 bp, 10 predicted proteins | sample MGYA00242562_ERZ504715 | MGnify/ENA primary metagenome ERZ504715 (study PRJEB26092, sample SAMD00036445) | human gut metagenome | host: Homo sapiens | study: EMG produced TPA metagenomics assembly of...
TTCTTCCCCCCAATGGTAATGTTGCCGCCTGTCACGTCCCAAAACCTTGCAATCAGACGGGCAATCGTTGATTTACCGCCGCCAGACGGTCCTACAAGTGCCGTAAAACTTCCCTCTGGCAATTCCAAGTTCACATCATGCAGTACTTCATTTTGCTCGGAGCCGTCATAGGAAAAGGTTACATGCTCCAACACAATATCATTGCGGGGTATGGATACGATTTTCCCTGAATCCGGCAGCACAGGCAGGTTCAAAAGTTCATTTGCCGCCTCTACTGCATATTCCATAGACTTTGCTTCGTTAATGAAAGTGGTTGCTTTCATCAACGGCCCAACAATGCTGAGGGAAAGAATAATCCCCATTGCAAGCTCTGCGGGGGAAATACTTCCATTCTGTACCAGCAGAAGGCCGACAGGAAGAACCCCCAGTAGCGTTGTGGGCATAATCGCCATCATCAGGTTCATCGTTTTCCATGTGCTCTTAAACCATGCCAGGGTAAACTCTTTGAACGACTGGACAGCATTAACAAATTTTTCATAGGAGCTTGTGCTTTGATTAAAAGCCTTTACAACCTCGATGCCTTCCACATACTCAATAATAATACTGTTGACATGGTTATTTGCCTCCATATAAGCGGCGTACTGACTGTTATAATTCCTCATAAGGAAAAACATAGGAATCATGGCCAGCACCGGAGCAATCAGAACCGCCAATCCCATGCGCCAGTCAATGACCATCATCCAGGTAAAAATTGCAACAGGGAGTAGGAGGTTAGAAGTCAATTCCGGGATCATGTGTGCCAAAGGCGGCTCTAAATCCTCCACCTTATCCATGATGATATTTTTCAGATAGCCGATTCGCCGCCCCATCACTTCGCCGAGAGGCGCTTTCATCAGCCGGTCCGCAATTTTAAGCCGGATTCCTTCCAAAATGGTATAGGCTGAAATATGCGCCATGATCGTAGAGATTCCATGGCAGGCAACCCGCAGCAGGTAGCCCACTGCTCCAACCAGACACCAAATCAGAATGCCATTCAGGGTCACATTCTGATTGATAAATGCCAGCAGGATTTCATATACAGCCCAAAAAGGAATAAACCCTCCTGCAACGCTCAGAATGGCGCAGAATACCGAAAGAGCCATTTTCCCCTTGCATGGTGCGGCGAAGGAAAACAGAATTTTCACCCAATTATCTTTTTGCTGCTTCATTACAATCACCTTCCTTCTTTTTAGTCAGCAAAGAAAAAAGGATGGGTAGTCTTTGCTAACCATCCTCATTGTAGCAGTATTCAATTCTTCTTTCCTCTCCAAAACGGCATTTATGCACCGTTTAGAAAAAAGATTTTCGATATTCCATCGGCGTCTGCCCTATCACCTGCCGGAAAGCTGTTGCAAATTTACTGGGGCTTTCATATCCCACAACTCCTGCAATTTCCGCAATCCCTTTTTTGGAATCCTGTCGGAGCATTGTGGCAGCAACGTTCATCCGATAACGGCGAATATAGGAATACATGGAATCTCCGTATATTTCCTTAAAGCAGGTTTTCATCCCCGTCAATGAAATCTGGAATCGTTCAGCTAATTCATCCATCGTGTAATGCTCCTGCAAATTTGCCGTAATAAGATCATGGATCGCTTTGATTTTTTCTACCTGCCCTTTATAGAAATAAGGGCGATCTTCTTTGGAATCAGAAAACTGCAAAGCGTCCAGATATAAAAGCAGCTCCAGGGCTTTTACTTTATAGTAGTCACCTTTGATCTGCTGCGGGACAAAGTAAAGCTCTGAAAAAATATGTTCAATTCCTGGCTCATTATGAATCACAAACGGTTTCTTGTCATTGCAATATTTTTTTTTGAAGCTCGTACAAATCAACAGAAAATCCGCCAAAAAAGTCTTTCAGCGCCGGCACAGCAATGTCCAAATCAAATCCCAGGGTCACCCCATGATAGTGGCAGAGTGGAAAGCAGAACCGTCCCGAATGGGAACGCCGGTCATCCACACGCATCTCATGCTCTTGCAAATAGCTATACGCATGATTGCCAATCTCGCTTTCGATCCGTCCCTCCCTGCAATGGTCTATATAGAGAAGCGAACTGTCCGTACTACTCTGAAAGTAGGAGGTACATTCTTTCAGGTGCATATCGCTATACATCACAAAAGCGCCATCAAAAATTTTGTGGGCTGTCATGGTTCCCTCGCCGCTCTCGTCAAAAAGCTGCAGGACAACGCAATCCTCAGTTTCAATGACATTTTTAACATTTGAGCCGCAGTTTATTTTACCATCAAACAGTTTGATTTCCGCCGCCTCCTTCCATCATAAAGAAATTAAATAACCGTTCTCGTCCTTCCGTATCCTGGAGGAAATAGTTTTCTTCCAATCTGCCGTTTTCCAGATGGATCACATAATTGCAGCACCTGAGTATAAATTCAGGATCATGGGTCACAATCACAATGGTTTTTCCTGAATCGGCAAGTCCTTTGACCGAATCGGCCACCTGCCTCATGTGAAAGAGATCAAGGCCGCTGGTAGGTTCGTCAAATAGTATAACCGGACGTTCAGAGGCAATCGCAGAAGCAATCGCCACACGTTGTTTTTGCCCTCCCGAAAGCCCCATCGGATGGCAGGCTTTGTACGGGAGCAAATCCATTTCTGTCAAGATAGCCTCTGCCTTTGCCACATTTTCAGGCGATTCATCGGAATCTTTCCCCGGCATACTTAACAGGACTTCCTCTAAAACGCTCTCCGTAAAAAGCTGATGATTTACATCCTGCATGACCATATAGCATAGCTTCAGCCGCTGTTTGCTTGAATAGGAAGTACCATCTTTTTCGAGGATACCTTTACATCTTTTTTCCAATCCGCATAAGCAACGGGATAGTGTCGTTTTTCCGGCTCCATTGTGCCCGATGACCGCCGTTACATTTCCGGCAGGAAGCTCTATATTTTCCAGAGAAAGCGTTTCCGGCTGTTTCTTGTATGCGAAATGGAAGTGGTTCAGTTTCCATATCCCCTGCCCTGAATGTAGACTGGCAGGCTCAATGTCTGCAAACTCACCCAGGCCAAGAGGCCGTAATCCCATTTTAGCTTTTTCCGCCGCCGGAATCAACTGAAATTCCGGCAAAGTATAATCCCCTTGTATTTCCCCGTCGCTTAAATATATGATCCTGTCTGCCAGATCATAAAGATAGTAGAGCCGGTGCTCCGCAATAATAATTGTTTTGCCCTGTGACTTCAATATTTTTAACAGTTTCCGAAAATCAGCGATGGAATAGGCGTCAAGGTTGGAAGATGGCTCGTCCAAAACAAATACATCCGGTTCCACAGCGGCGGCAGATCCACAGGCGATTTTTTGCTTTTCCCCACCGGAAAGGGAGAAAACACTTCTGTCCAGCAGATTTGTAAGGTTCAACTGCTCTGAGACCAGCTTTACCCGCTTTCGGATTTCTGCTTCTTCCAATCCATGGTTTTCACATCCAAAGGCAATTTCGCTGGTCGTATCCACATTAAAAAATTGAGAACGTGGATTCTGAAAAACAGAACCCACTTTTTTTGATATATCAAACAGGGAAAGCCCGCTCATATCTTCTCCATCAAGCATGACAGTGCCTTCCAGCTTTCCATCGTAATAATGAGGAATCAGTCCGTTAAACAGCCGTGTCAGTGTGGTTTTACCGCAGCCCGATGTTCCGCAGAGCAGTACAAAATCCCCGTCGTTAATAGACAGGTCAATATTTCTTAATGTTCCGTGTCCTTTCCTGTCTCCAATGTCAGTTTCATTTGGAGGGTAGGAAAAAGAAACTTTTTTACATTCGATCATAGGCCTACCTCCCTGTAATCATCGTGACAATAGGAATTGCAAAAGCCACCACACATAGCAGCAGGAAAAAAACATCCTGCACATGAAAGCCGATTTCGCAGATGTTTGTCCTCTTGACCGGACCGCCCAATCCTCTTGTCAGGGCTGCCGCATTTAATTCTTCCCCGATCTTGACGGAACACATGATAACAGGGACAAGCCTGTATTCCAGCATTGCACTGGCTTTGCCCCCGCCAAAACGGATTCCTCTCATTTTCATAGCGTCCCCTATGGCATTATATTCTTCTACAACCGTAGGGAAAAATCGGAATATCACGGACATAGGAATGATGATCTGCTCCGGTAAATGCAGCTTCTTCATAGAGGCAACAAACTCGCTGACCGTCGTTGTCCTGACCGTGATGTATCCCATCATAATCCCCGGCACAAACCGCATAAAGAAACCGCAGATTGCAACAACAAGAAAGTTAGGAAGGCCGGATAGGTGGGGGAGCGCCCATAGTTGCAATATATAGCTGCCGCCATATAAAACAAAATAGATAACCGATCCCTTCCACGATTTTTCCGTGAGCAGCAGGATCAATGGAACAGCAGCCAAAATAGGAGCAAACTGTTTAGAAGCAGCCCCACCTCCGCCGCTCAAGACAAAGAGGGCAATCGTGATAAGCAATGCCAACTTTGTCCGAGGGTCTAACGACAGGCCGGTTTCCTTTTTTTTGCTTGCTAACAATTCACGGCGCATTATGCAATACCCGCACGCTTAAAGTGCTTTTTGAAAATTTTCTGGCCGATCACACCGCCGATCACGCCGCAAACGAACCCGGCAATCAAAAGAAGGGGGAGCGTATATGCCGAGATATAGCTCATAATGGAATCTGCATACTCTTGTCCATAACCGCTGATTAGCTGCTGATAGTAGCTGTCCCGTGTTGCAACAATGGGGATGTAGTTTCCGATGATCCACATAGAAAAAACACCATGCGATATGATTCCTTTTTTTGCACTCTTATAATCGCCGGATTTCAAAACAAGATCAGCCAGGACACCGAACACGGCACCGGTAATAATGCTCCAATACCCCATGCCGGTCAGCAACATTAAAATACCGCAGATCAGTCCTGTCAGCGATACCATTCCAAACTTCTGGACTTTAGAATAATACAGCATCATTACGATTCCGCCAATCAGCGGAACCAGCACGATCAGAAGCGGAAGAAAAATAGGGATAAATCCCAGCATGGCAATCGCCATCATCACCACAAAATAGATCGCAGTGAAGATTCCAACATTGATAAGGTCTTTTCCTTGTAGTTTATTCATTATTTGGTCCTCCTGTTTGCTTTTGTGTTAGCACCAACTAACCGCATTTCAGTATAGCAGATATGTCGGTATGTTTCTTCTCCAAAAAGGCATTTTCGCTCCAAATAGACAATTACTTTGCTTTTGCTGTCTTTACGGGGAGTGATTGCCTGCGTGTGTGCGTGAACATAGAACTATTCAACATTGAACAGAGGCGGTTCTTGCATAATTTGAAATGGAAACAGCCAAAATCTCCGCTTCTAATTGTAGTATTAGTAGAGGGAGAAATAGAAGGTAGGGTTTCGATAGCAAGCACAGCAAGCGAGTACCCGCTTGCGATTTTTCGTATTTTCAGATCTCTTGACCGAAAATGAAAAATGTTTGTTGAGATAATCTCAAACTCTTATGAAGAATGGAGGCAGCGCATGGCGAACCGGAAACGGAATATCCAGATGAATTTTTATGTCACAGAGAATAAAAAACGGCTTATAGATGAGCGGATAAAACTGCTAGCCTCCCTACCGCATTCAATATCATTCTCGTTTGGCAACGAACTAAAAGCTGAAATCTGCAATTCATCCTCATAGTTCAATTAGTAGCTGGAAACGCCATAATCATGGAGCAACCATGTTATCAAAAAGAAATCAGCATAATCAGTCCTGTTCTCAAGCACAATAAGGTTATTCCTTTGTGCAAATCGGAACGATAAAATATATTTGAGGTGAACGATTATGCCGATTGATGATTTAACTGCTTTAGGGCAAAAAATGCGGGAAGCCCGAAAGAATAAAGAACTGACACAACAGGAACTTTCCGATCTAAGCCATGTTTCTGTAAAACAAATTGCCAATATCGAAAAAGGGAAAATGAACCCGTCCTATTTGATTTTGAGAGCATTGGCAAAGGTCCTGCACATCTCTTTAGATACGCTTATAAATCCAGATATTTCTCTGGAGGATGAGGGTGTCAATCAGATGAAAATGCTTTATTCCAGCTGTCCGCCAGAAATGCGTGACACCCTGCTGCATCACACCCAAGAAACAGTGAAGGAACTGACAGAGTTATCCGAGAAATTTGAAACGAATTGAGCCAGTGAGTGAAATTTAACGATTCTCTCACTGGTTCTTTTCATTTTCGGAGAAAAGAGGTTATACCGAAAGTCAAATTATCCCGAATACTTCAAAAAAAGCCAGTAACAGAGGCATTTCTTAAAGAAATATTCGGGATAACTTTTTGTGTCCGCCGATGTCATTAAAAGAGAGCCGTATATAAATTTCTCCAAAATTCGGGATAATTTTATAGCATCCATAAGGGCATTTGCTGATAATGGTGTCAGCAGGGATTTCCCTGACTATACCAAAGGAGGCATCTGCCATGAATGAAAACAAAGTAACCATCAACGAAATGATTGCCCGAATGGTTGCAGAAGCCAGAAGGCTCGGCTACAGTGAATCCAGCATATGGAGAAACATCCAGCCGGGGCTGAGAGCGTTTGCAATCTACTACGGCAAAAAGGACCTTTCTTTCTATGATCCTGAAACCACGAATGAATATGTAAGATTCCAGAAAGAGCGGTTGTCCAGAAACGAAATATCAGACTATCACTACAGAAATATCCGGTCTGCCGCGAACCGTCTGAATGAGTTTTATCTGACAGGGACGGTCCACCTCAAGATGCCGAAACACGGAACGAAATATCTGCTCAAAGCGGAAAACGAACGGCTTATCGACCGTTTCCTGGACTATAAGAATTATGGGCCGAATACGCGTGATGACGTGGTCTGGGTGGCCCGCAGATACCTTTATCATTTTGAAAAGCTCGGACATGAATCGCTGGAAGATGTCTCTGTCGATGATGTAAGGGAATTTATATTAAAAACTGCGGCGGAGGTCAAAACATCCAGCCTGCACAACGTTCTTCTCTATCTTAAATATTTCCATATCTTCCTGAAAGAAACAGGGATACCGGCTCCGGACTGTGCCGGTCTGTTTTCCTATAAGGTTTACCGCGACATGCCGATACAGGGTTATGTCACAGATGAAGAACTGGAATGCATCCTCGCGGTAATCGATACCGAAAGCGACATGGGAAAAAGGGACCGGGCCATTATCCTGACGGCTGCGACGACCGGCCTGCGTGCCTGTGACATTATCCGTCTTAAGCTGTCCGACATCGACTGGAGGAAAGGCGAGATCAGGCTGTGCCAGAAAAAGACCGGCAGGACCGTCTATGTCCCTCTGGTAAAGGAGACCGGGGCTGCCCTGCAGGATTATATATTGAATGCGCGCCCTGCTTCCGACTGTCCGGAGGTGTTCCTGAGGGCCGTGGCCCCCAAAACTGCCATTGCCGACGCGGTCTGTATCGGAAGCATGTTCCAGCAGTACCAGAAGAAGGCCGGTATCACCAGGCTCGCGTTTGACGGGAAAGGGTTCCACGGCCTCCGGAGGCGCCTTGCCAAGAAGCTGCTGGTTACAGGCACACCCCTCACGACAATCGCCCAGATCCTCGGGCATGACGATCTGAAATCCTCACGCCAGTACCTTTCGCTTGATAACGGGAACCTGAAAGAGTGCGCGCTTGATTTCGGGGGCATCCCCCTGGAAAGGAGGGAGCTGTTATGAGCCGGGGATTTACCAGTACATTTGCAGATGACCTGGACAACCTGATCGATCTGAAAGTATCTCTCGGTTATTCCGAAAACACGTATCTCGGGAGGGCGCGCCAGTTTGACCGGTACTGTTCCATAAAATATGCGGGAACCAGGGAACTGACAGAAGGAGTAGTCCTGGACTGGCTGAAACCCGGTCCGGGGGAATCCGACAGCGTGATCCACGGCAGGGCCGCTTTCATGCGGGGATTCGGCACTTACCTGAAATCCGTTGGGAAGAACGCCTATATCCTGCCGGACAGGTTCACCGCCGGCGGGACAGTCTTTGTCCCGTATCTGTTCGGGGACGAAGAGCTGGTGGCGCTCTTCCGGGAGATAGACGCATACAGATACCCGAAAGAGCCGTTCCGCCCGATCCTGCTCAGCACTTATTTCCGCATGACCTATACCTGCGGGCTGCGCCCGAATGAGGGAAGGAACCTGAAAAGAAATGAAGTGGACCTGAATACCGGGGAGGTACGGATCATTGAGTCAAAGAAGCATAAGAGCCGCACCATCGTCATGTCGGATGAAATGAACTCCCTGGCAAAATCCTATGCGGCCGTCCGTGACGCGGCGTTTCCCGAAAGCAGCTTTTTCTTCCCCTCGCCATCCGGCGGGTCCTACTCCGCCGGATGGATGCAGGGAAAGCTCAAGAGATTTTTTGCCCTTTCAAAACCGGATGTTCCGAAAGACCTTCTTCCCTCAGTAAGAGTATACGACCTCCGGCACCGGTTTGCCACTGCTGTTTTGAACCGGTGGCTTGATGAAAAGAAAGACTTAAGCTCACGGCTGCCCTACCTCCAGACGTACATGGGGCACAGGGATCTGGAAGCGACGGCTTATTATATCCATCTTCTCCCGGAAAATCTGATAAAATCGGCAGGGATTGACTGGGAAGGCATGAACCGTCTGATTCCCCGGGTGGAACTATGGGAAAAGTAAAAGACGAACAGCTATTCACGCTTTTGCGGGATTTTCTGCTGGCCTACCTGCCGAACCAGCGGAAAGCAAGCAGCAACACGGTGAAAGCGTACCGGGCGACTTTGAACCAGTTCCTGAAATATACCGCCGGGCAGAAAAACATCCCTGTTTTGTCCGTTACATTCGAAATGGTCACTTATGAAACGGTAAACTCGTATCTTGACTGGCTTTCGGAGGATCGGAAAGCCGCACCAGCCACACGCAACAACCGGCTGGCTGCCATCCGGGCATTTGTTTCCTATGCCGCAGCCTGCCGCCCGGAATATATCAGCGTGGCAGGCAGGCTGGCCTCCATTGGAATCCAGAAGAATGACCGGTTCGCAAAAGTGGACTATATGTCTGAGGATGCGGTAAAGGCGCTCCTGGCAGAGCCGGACACCAGGACTGAGATCGGCGTTCGGGACCAGTTCCTGATGGTTTTTCTGTATGACACCGGCGCACGCATCCAAGAGGTCCTCGATGTAAAAATCTGCGACATCAAGGTTGACCGGACGCCGACCGTAACGCTTCACGGGAAAGGGAAAAAGACCAGGATAGTGCCTCTGATGAAGGATACCGTAAAGCACCTGCAGAATTACATGCGGGTGTTTCATCCGGGCGGGACATGGATGTCAACTGAATGGCTCTTTTACGTGGAGCGCAGGGGTATCCGTAACGCAATGTGCGACGATACGGCAAGGCTCCGGATTCAGAAATACGCTGCATCCGCAAGGGAGAAATGCCCGGATGTTCCCCTGAATGTCCATCCCCATTTGTGGAGACACACGAGAGCCATGCACTTATACCAGCATGGGATGGACCTGACCCTGATCTCCCAATGGCTCGGCCACAAACAGCTCGAGACCACACTAATCTATGCACATGCCGATACGGAGGCCAAAAGGAAAGCTATCACCGAAGCGATGGCTTCTGATCCTTTCCTTGGAGCAGAATCCGTTAATTATACTGTCAGTGATGAAGAAATCCTGAAACGCCTTTACGGTTTATGACATGCCAAAGATTATCCCGAATTATCTTGCCTAAACCGGAAGTTCCAGGGAACTGACAATGTAAATGTCTAAAAAGTTATCCCGAATATTTCTTTGAGAAATGCCTCTGTTACTGGCTTTCTTTGAAATATTCGGGATAATCTGACTTTCGGTATAACCATTTTTGTCCCGAATTCGGGACAATACTGGCAAGCAATGCCTGTGTTAATACACACAGGCCCGCAGAGAAGAAAATCCCTCCGTGATTTTCCTCTCCGCTTGCTTGTTGAGGGCAGCGCCCCCAAGCCCCTTTGAACACAGAATTTCATTCTGTGGCTGCGCGGTATCCGTTCCATGCGACGAAACCCTGTGATCGCTGACCTGTTCCACCGCATGAAGTACATGGAACGCCGTGGAAGTGGTCTGCGCAAAATCGTCAGTGAAACTGAAAAGCTGCCTGGATACACAGAGGCATATAAGCCCGAATTTTCCTCAACAGCGACAGATTTCAGAGTTATTTTGAAAAATGTAAACTACAACTTAGAGGGTGATACCCACCAAGTTACCCACCAAGATATTGAACTATCAACGATGTCCAAACAGATTTTGGCTTTTTGCACAACACCAAAATCCAAGAAAGAGCTTGCAGTATTTTGCGGCTTCAAAGATTTAAGAAACTTCACTTTGAAGCATATCAATCCGCTTTTAGAATCCGGGCAAT
>ENA-OQHK01000244-OQHK01000244.1-human-gut-metagenome-genome-assembly--contig:-NODE-244-length-10397-cov-2.667673_pt1 | contig 10397 bp, 8 predicted proteins | sample MGYA00242562_ERZ504715 | MGnify/ENA primary metagenome ERZ504715 (study PRJEB26092, sample SAMD00036445) | human gut metagenome | host: Homo sapiens | study: EMG produced TPA metagenomics assembly of...
CTGCAAGGCAGTCGGTCAATACGGTATCGGTCTTTACGGTAATGGGGTTTGCCTGCTCAGATGTACCGTGAGGCACATAAAGGGTTCCGTAGCCGTTTTCAGAAAAGTCTTCATTTACAGGCACTTGGAAGGTTCTGCCATTCTGATCGCGCACAGTGGCAAAGCCGGTGTTGCTGCCTTGCGGCATGATAGGCTTTGCCACAAAATAACCGCCGGTGATAGAAAGATTGCCCGTGCTGATGGTGTATACATCCACATCTTTGGTAAACAGGCCGCCGGTGATGGAAAGCGAGCCGTAACGTCCTTTGTTGACAACCACGCCGTCAAACAGGCCGTCGCTGATGGTGATGGAAGCGTCACCATTCATGAGCAGCACTTTCTTTTCAAAGGTCCCGCCGGAGATGGTGCCCCGGTTGGACGCTTCTCCTTGGAAGGTGCCGCCGGAGATGGTGCCCCGGTAGTTGTTGTTCACATCCCCTTGGAAGGTACCGCCGGAGATGGTGCCGTCGTTGGACATAGCCCCTTGGAAGGTGCCGTCGGAGATGGTGCCCTGGTTGGACGCTTCTCCTTGGAAGGTGCCGCCGGAGATGGTGCCCCGGTTGGTGGTCCAATTGCCGGCGGTGCCGCCCTTAAATTCGGCAGATCTCTTAATAAAGAGACCCGGCTGCAATGCGCTTGCTGCCCCGGGCTCCGAGGAGGGCTGCAGGGTGAAGGTGCCGGAGTTCAAGAACAAGGCGGTTGCGTTGTAGTACCAATGGGCAACGTCACCTTGGCTTGTGGGATTGCCTTTGGCGTCCAGATCGATGGTAATGCTTTCGGCGGTGTTGTTCTCTGCGTCCAGATCACGGCTGCTGCGGGTGGCGGCTTCCTCCTCGGTGCTGCGGGAGACGTCGGCCTCCTGTACAAGGGGTGCAGCCTTTTTGGCCGTGGTCTGGGCGGGTGCATCGAACACCGGGGCGGCTGCCAGTGCAGACACCGGCAGCAGGGACAGCAGCATACTGCCGGTCAGCAGGATGCTTACAATGCGTTTGGCTTTCATAAAGTTTCGCTCCTTTCGTGTGGGTTTTATACGGGGTGTCGTTACCATAAATATACCATAAACTAGGCAAAAACAAAAGAAATTCTGCGCGAATGGGGGTTAAAACTGCGCGAATAGCTAGAAAAGGGGGGAAAACTAAAACACTGCTGCCCGGGGATGTTCTCTTTTGACACCAAAAGAGAACCAGAAAAAGTGCCAGCGATTTCGACGCGCTGGAGCCACGAAAAAGGGGCTGCTCGCCCCTTTTAACCCCAAAGGGGTGGGCTGCACCGGAAAAAACTGAAGATTCACGCCTGTTCGGCGTGAAGATCTTTTAACCGTTTTTTCCGGCTCCGCCGATTTGAAGCCCCTCAGTCGCTGCGCGACAGCTCCCCCAAGGGGGAGCGGGCACGCCCGCAAACTTTGCGCTTGAGCCGGAAACTGTGCCACCATGCCAAAGGCTCCCCCTGAGAGGAAAGACTCCCCCCGGCCGGGGGGAGATGTCGCGCAGCGACAAAAGGGGGAATCTGGCACGCCGTCAGGCGTGACTGAGAGGGTTCAGCCCCGCCCCACCTAGGGCGCACATCCCCTTTATGACAGAATTATGAATCTTTATAAACATTTTTGCAAAGGGCTTGACAGCAGGGCAAAAACGGTTATAATGGTCTTAGCACTCAGGAACAAGGAGTGCTAAACAAACAAAAGCAATACAAAAAGGAGGCAGGCGCTATGACGATGGATGCACGCAAGCAACGGGTCTTGCAGGCAATCGTGGCGCTGTATGGCCTTGAGGGCGAGCCGGTGGGCAGCAGCGTGCTGGCAAACTACTTTGACATGGCAGTGTCCAGCGCAACGCTGCGCAACGAGATGGCGGCGCTGACAAAGCTGGGTCTGCTGGAGCAGCCCCACACCAGCGCGGGCCGCGTGCCCAGCGCCAAGGGCTACCGGTATTATCTGGACAACCTGCTGACCGATGATCAGCCGCTGGACCGCGTTACCCGCGCCCGGGTAGATGCGGTGTTCGCCAGCCTTGACCACGAGCCGGAAAAGCTGGCACAGGGCGCTGCCAAGGCGCTGGCCGCCATCAGCGGCTGCACCGCCGCCGTCAGCACCCCCTGCGCCGAGGATCTGTGCATCGCCCATTACGAGGTGGTGCAGGTGGGCCGCAGCGCAGCCGCTGTGCTGGCTGTGACCACCGCCGGTTACGTCCGCACCCGGGTGGCGCGGGTACGCACCGGGCTTTCCCGGGAAAATGCAGCTGCCCTTGCGGCGCTGCTCAACCGCAACCTTACCTTTGTGGCGCCGGTGGATCTTTCCACCCGGATGCTCAGCGAGCTGTGCGGCCAGATCGCACCGGAGCTTGTGCCGGTGGTCAGCGCCGCAGCCGCAATTTTGCAGGACAGCGTAAAGCCCCATGTATTTCTGGGCGGCGAGCAGTACCTGCTGGACTGGCCGCAGCTGGACGGCCGGGTGGGTGATATCCTTACCCTGCTGAACGACGAGGAACAGGCCGCAAGCCTGATCGCACCCCCGGAAAACCGCAGCGAAAGCGTGCTGCTGGGCGAGGATCTGGAACCGCAGATCCCCGGGCTGTGCATCGTGAGCGACCGGTATCTGGTAGGCGGCGGGCTGTGGGGCTCCATTGCCCTGATCGGCCCCACCCGGATGCCCTTCCAGAAGCTGATGCCCCTGCTGCACGAGTTTGCAGACCAGCTTGGCGAGGGCATGAGCGGACAAACGAAAGACACCCGCAGGCTGCCGTACCACGGCGGACTGTGATCTATAAGGAGGATCTGGAATGAGCGAAGAAGCAAAGAACACGGTGCCCGAGACCGAGCAGCCGGAGACTGCCCCCGAGGAAAAGACCGCTGCCGCAGCGCCCGAACAGGCTGCTGCCGAGGCTGCCGCTACCGAAGAGGACAAGAAGAAGGACGGCGGCTGGTTCAACAAGAAGGCCCGGGAGCTGGAAGCCGTTAAGGCAAAGCTGGATGCAGCGGAAAAGAATGCTGCACAGGCCAAGGATCAGCTGCTGCGCATGGCTGCCGAGTACGACAACTACCGCAAGCGCTCCACCCGCGAGGCCGACCAGAAGTTTGGCGACGGTGTTTCCCATGCAGTGGAAAAGATCATCCCCATTCTGGATACGCTGGATATGGCTGCCAACGCCCCCACCACTGACGAGAACTACAAAAAGGGCGTGGTCATGACGCTGGATAAGGCGGCAAAGGCACTGGAAGCCCTCCATGTGGAGGAGATCGAGGTGCTGGGCAAGCCCTTTGACCCCAACTTTATGAATGCTGTGCAGCAGATCCCCGCCCCGGACGGGCAGGAGAGCGGCACGGTGGTCACCGTTTTCCAGAAGGGTTACAAGCTGGGTGACAAGATCATCCGCCATGCAACCGTTGTGGTGGCCGAATAAACAAGCCGAACCTCCCGCAAGGGAGTTTGCAATAACATCCGCTTGACATCATCATAAGCATCATATAAACAAGATTTGTTCTTTCGAGAGGAGACTTCATTATGAGTAAGATTATTGGTATCGACCTTGGTACTACCAACAGCTGCGTGGCTGTTATGGAGGGCGGCGAGCCCGTTGTCATCGCCAACTCTGAGGGTGCCCGCACCACCCCGTCCGTTGTCGGCTTCACCAAGACCGGCGACCGTCTGGTAGGTCAGGTTGCAAAGCGTCAGGCTATCACCAACCCCGACAACACCGTTTCTTCCATCAAGCGTCAGATGGGCACCGACCACAAGGTGACCCTGAACGGCAAGGAGTACACTCCCCAGCAGGTCAGCGCTATGATCCTGCAGAAGCTGAAGGCTGACGCCGAGGCTTATCTGGGCGAGACCGTCACCGAGGCTGTCATCACTGTGCCTGCCTACTTCAACGACAGCCAGCGTCAGGCAACCAAGGACGCAGGCACTATTGCAGGCCTGAACGTCCGCCGTATCATCAACGAGCCCACCGCAGCTGCTCTGGCTTACGGTGTGGATAAGGAAGATGACCAGAAGATCATGGTCTACGATCTGGGCGGCGGCACCTTCGATGTGTCCATCATCGAGATGGGCGACGGCGTTACCGAGGTTCTGGCCACCAACGGTGATACCCATCTGGGCGGCGATGATTTCGACCAGCGCATCATTGATTGGATGGCAGACGCCTTCCAGACCGAGAACGGCATCGACCTGCGCAAGGACAAGATGGCTGCACAGCGCTTGAAGGAAGCTGCCGAGAAGGCTAAGATCGAGCTGTCCAGCGCAATGAGCAGCCAGATCAACCTGCCCTTCATCACCGCCGATGCTACCGGCCCCAAGCACCTGGATATGACCCTGACCCGCGCAAAGTTCAACGAACTGACCGCTGATCTGGTCGACCGCACCATGACCCCCGTGCGCAAGGCTCTGCAGGATGCAGGTCTGCGTGCTTCCGACCTGAAGAAGGTGCTGATGGTCGGTGGTTCCACCCGTATCCCCGCTGTCTACGACGCCGTGAAGAAGGAACTGAACTGCGAGCCCTTCAAGGGCATCAACCCCGATGAGTGCGTGGCTGTCGGTGCTGCTATTCAGGGCGGCGTTCTGAACGGCGAGAAGAAGGGTCTGCTGCTGCTGGATGTCACCCCGCTGAGCCTCGGCATTGAGACTTTGGGCGGCGTGTGCACCAAGATCATCGACCGCAACACCACCATCCCCACCCACAAGAGCCAGGTGTTCTCCACTGCCGCTGATAACCAGCCCTCTGTTGAGATCAACGTTCTGCAGGGCGAGCGTGAGTTTGCCCGCGACAACAAGAGCCTGGGTGTGTTCCACCTGGATGGCATTGCTCCGGCTCCCCGTGGTGTGCCTCAGATCGAAGTCACCTTTGATATCGATGCAAACGGCATCGTAAAGGTCAGTGCTAAGGATCTGGGCACCGGCAAGGAGCAGAACATCACCATCACCGCTTCCACCAATATGTCCAAGGAGGACATCGACAAGGCTGTGAAGGAAGCTGAGCAGTTTGCTGCCGACGATAAGAAGAAGCGTGAAGAGGTCGATATCCGCAACGGTGCCGACCAGATGGTGTTCCAGACCGAGAAGATGCTGAAGGAGAACGGCGACAAGCTGCCCGCAGACGTGAAGAGCGATGCCGAGGCAAAGCTTGCTGACCTGAAGACCGCTGTCCAGTCCGGCAATGTGGACGACATCAAGGCAAAGCAGGAAGCCCTGAGCCAGGTGTTCGAGAAGATGTATCAGGCAGCCGCTGCCGCACAGCAGGCCGCCGGTGCACAGCCCGGTGCTGACGCAGGCGCAGCCAACGAAAAGCCCAACGATGACGGCGTTGTGGATGCCGACTTCAAGGAAGTCTAAGTCTGAAACAAAGCGCTGTGTCCGGCCAAACCGGCGGGCACAGGCGCAATAAAGCAAAAGCCGCTCCGGTTTAGGCCGGGGCGGCTCTTGCTGGTTATAGAGCGAGGAACCACCGGGAACAAGTCCCGGGTATGGATGTTCCCGGAGAGGTGAGTGGATATGGCACAGGAAAAGCGTGATTATTACGAAGTGCTGGGGGTATCCAAGGGCGCAAGCGATGCCGAGATCAAAAAGGCATACCGCAAGCTTGCCATGAAGTACCACCCGGACTATAACCCCGGCGATAAGGACGCCGAGGCAAAGTTCAAGGAGATCAACGAAGCAAACGAGGTGCTTTCGGACCCGAAAAAGCGCCAGCTGTACGACCAGTACGGCTTTGCCGGAGTTGACCCCACCTACGCAGCACAGAACGGCGGCGGCCCCGGCGGCTTCAGCGGTTTTGGCGGCGACGGTGTGGACTTGGGCGACATTTTTGGCGATATCTTCGGCGGCGGCTTTGGCGGCTTCGGCGGCTCGTCCCGTCAGGCAAATCCCAACGCCCCCCGCAAGGGTCAGGACATCCGGGTGCGCATCACCCTGAGCTTTGACGAGGCCGTGCACGGCTGCAAGAAGAACATTACCATCACCCGTCAGCAGGAGTGCACCGAGTGTCACGGCTCCGGCTGCGCCGCCGGTGCTAGCCCCGAGACCTGCCCGGACTGCGGCGGACGCGGCTTTGTCATCCGCCAGCAGCGCACCCCCTTTGGCGTAATGCAGACCCAGCAGCCCTGCTCCCGCTGCGGCGGCAAGGGCAAGCTGGTAAAGAACCCCTGCAAGGTCTGCCACGGCAGCGGCAAGGTGGCTACCAAAAAGACGCTGGAGGTGTCCATCCCCATGGGCATCGACGACGACCAGAGCTTTGCACTGCGCGGCATGGGCGATGCCGGTACCAACGGCGGCCCCGCCGGTGATGTCATCGTCATGGTCAGCGTGCGCCCCAGCGAGGTGTTCCAGCGCGACGGCTACGATGTGTGGGTCACCGTGCCCATCACTTACAGTCAGGCTGTGCTGGGCGACAGTGTCACCGTACCCTCCATTGACGGCAAGGTGGAGTACACCGTGCCCGAGGGCACCCAGAGCGGCACCACCTTCCGCCTGCGCGGCAAGGGCATCCAGTACCTGAACGGCCGTGGCCGCGGTGATATGTACGTCAAGTGCGAGGTGGAGATCCCCAAAAAGCTGAACAAGACCCAGCGCGATGCCCTGAAAAAATTTGAGGGCACTTTGAAAGAAGAAAACTACGAAAAGCGTAAGGGCTTCTTCAAAAAGCTGAAGGATATGTTCAACGCATAAAAACCAAACGGCGGCGCGTTCCATTGGAGCGTGCCGCCGTTTTTTGCGTGTGAACCCTACAAAAACAGCGGAGGCGCTGCCCTTTCGGGCAGCGCCTCCGCCTGCTTTGTTCTTTGGTGTACTCCGAGCCGGTCTTATGAGATAAGATGGATCAGAGCAGGATGATCGCTGCGTTGATGACCAGACCGACACCAGAAGCGGTTGAAGTGACGAACCATGCAGCGCAGGCGAGGTCGCGGATGGTGTTGGCAGTGCTCTTCTCCATATCAGTAGCCAGAGCATCCAGACCCTTCTCCATCCAAGTGTTGGGGTTCTTACGGCGGTAGTCGCGGACAGCGGTCACGCCTTTGAACCAGCCGTACGGAGGAATCAGCCAGCACAGCAGAGCCTCAGACATGGTAGCAGTAGCGCCGCCTTCGGTGTAGGTCATTTCCTCAGTGGACAGGACGTTGTAATACGCGGGCATCATCATTTTTTCCATAATAACACTCCTTTTGAAACAAAGCTATCCAAAACGGTGCACCCAAAAACGCACCGCTTTTTCTGAATAAAGGGTCTCAGCGCACGACCAGCAGAATGGCGCTCAGGGGAGCCAGTGCCACCACCATGATGGTGGAAACGGCATCCCGCACAAAGTTGCCGGCGGATTTGCCCATATCGGCGGCAAGGGCATCGGTGGCGCGGCCCATCACGGTAAAGAAGTTGCCGTCCTTGTTGCCGTCCTGCTGCAGCCATGTGCGTGCCTGCTTGATGCCCCAGATGTAGCTGGAGGCCAGCACCACAGCACCTACGACCGTTGCGGCAGTAGTGGCGAGACTGGCAGCATCATCCACTGCGCCGCCGCCGGTGGTATAGGTCATTTCTTCGTTGGAAAGTACCGCATAATCTGCGGGATAATTCATCTTTTTCATCATCAATACTCCTTTGTCAAAGGGAAATGCCGCATTGCATCCCGATCCCCCGGCGTCTATACCCAAAGGCTGATAGAGCATTGTTCTCTATATGGCCATTCTACAACAGTGGTCGGATTTTATCAAGGGGTTTTGGCACATCTGTGCAAAAACTGGCGGGACGCATGAAATTGCGGCTATAAATTTGTGAAAATAGACTGCAATAATTTAGGCTTTTGGCTGTTTAGCCCTGTACCCCGGCGCGGTAGAGGTAGGGGTCGCTCTTGAAGCTGTCAAAGTTGTACAGCACAAGGATCTGGTCGTAGCCGTTATCGGCGATCAGCTTGTCCAAGCCGTAGTTGTAGTTGCGGAAGTCCACCACGTCGATGTCGGCGTAGTTGGCGGTCAGGTAGGGTACAAAGCAGTTGGCGTAGCTGTCCTTGATGACAAGGATGCGCCCGCTGCCGTTGCCCTGCACCCGGCTTAAACCGTTGTTGCCGTGCAGGAACATGGCGTATTTATCATAAACGGAGAGCTTCTCTGTGTCGTACAGGCCGGTGGTCTGCCCCTCGGTGGGCTGGCCTGCCGCCGTCACGTTCCATACCGTCAGGGTGTTGGCAAGGTCGTAGTAGGTGATCACGTCCGGCACGGCGTTCCATGTGCGCGCCTTGGCGTAGTGGGTGCCGTAAAAGCCGTCGGCAGTCAGCGCAGTGTGGGCGGCGGTATCAAAGGGGGTAAGGCCAAGGGTCTGGCACAGCTGGCTGTAAGCGTAGTAGGCGCCAAGGCTCGTCCAGTGGTGGTCGGTGCGGTAATAAATATACTCGCTCTTGTGGGCGGAAAGGGTGGGACGCACGTCCACAAAGCTGCCGCCGGCCGCCTGCACCGCAGCAGAAAGCTGGTCAAGGTAGCCGTCCTCGTCCAGCAGGGGGGCGTTTGCGGGCACGTTTTCTTTATAGATATCGCTGGCGGCGGGTGCCAGCAGCACATTCACCTTGCCCGGGTAGCGCTGGCACAGGCTGGTGAGCGCTGCGGTGTTTTTGGGCAGGGTGCGCTCCTCGCTGGAAAGCAGCCCGTAGGTGCGGGGGAACATCATGTGCTCCTTGCCCAGCAGGATGCCGCCGTTCTGCTGCTTTTGCAGCAGAGTGGTCTCCACCACGCTCTGCAGGCTGATCCACTGGTCGCGCCCCGCCACCTGATCCTTGACGTATTTGGTGTAGGCGGTAAAGTAGCTGTTCAGCCCCTTGGCGGTGAACTGGGTCAGCGCCGGACGCTGGCTCAGGGTAGTGTTCTCCAACTCGCTGTAACTGCGGTCCGGGGTGACCATATCCAGCGCGAACAGTCCGATGAAAAACAGGCTGAACACCACCAGCACCGGGTAGTGCAAAAGGGAGGAGGTCTTTTTCTCGTGTTTGGACATCTTCCCGCCTCCTTAAAAGTTAAAATACAGGAACGGGCTGTTGGTGCTGCCCACCACATAGGCGGTGGAGACCACCAGCAGCGTCAGGATGGCGGCGCAGCGGGTGACCACGTTCTTGCGCAGCACATCCCACAGCTTTTCGATCAGCGGGGTGCAGCACACCACGCTTACCGCCAGCAGCACGCCGTAATTCCGCAGGAAATACAGCGGCGATACCCCGCCGGAGGGGATAAAGAGCTTCTGGAACAGCAGCCCGAAGGACACGCCGGTGTCGTTGCCCACGAACATTGCCCAGCCTACCACCACAAGGAACAGGGTGTAGAAATGCGGCCACACCTTACCCTTTTTCAGGTAGGGCAGCAAGAACAGCTTTTCAGCCGCCAGCAGCACAAAGTAGTAAAGACCCCAGCAGATAAAGTTCCAGTTCGCGCCGTGCCAGATGCCGGTGAGCAACTCCACGATGAACAGGTTCAAAATCTGCCGCTTAAGGCCCTTGCGGTTGCCGCCCAGCGGGATATAAATGTAATCCCGGAACCAGCCGGAAAGGCTGATGTGCCACCGCCGCCAGAATTCGGTAATACTGCCTGAAATGTACGGCAGGTTAAAGTTCGCCGGGCATTCAAAGCCCATCATCAGGCTCAGGCCGTTGCTCATCTCCGAGTAACCCGCAAAGTCAAAGAAGAGATCAAAACCATAAACATACATGACTCCCAGCGTTCCGATATTGAAGAATCCACCTTGAGACAAAGCATAGGTCTGCACATGACCTAACAATAAGTGGCCAAAAATATGAGCTAGGATAAATTTATAAAGGAAGCCATACATGATATACTTAACAGCTTGCTCCAACATATCCAATAATTCTTCACGCTCAGGAATAGCGTTATAATCCTCATTAAAACGCTTGAAACGATCAATCGGCCCACTTGAGAAGGTCGGCATAAAGAGCATAAAGCGTAAGAATTCCCAGAGTGTGAATTCTTTCAAGACACCATCTCGCATTTCGATGATCATTCCGACAGCTCGGAAGGTTAAATACGAAATCCCTAAAAATCCAAACAAGGATTGGTGCCCATTCTTGATCGCTGGCTCCACCTTAACAAAGATCAGGGGCAAGACAGACAAGAAGGAATGAAGATAGAAAATCCACTTATTGTCCGCTTTCTGACGATAAATCTTGTAGGAATACACAATCAAGATTTGCCAGACTACGTAAAAGAGCAAGGCATAAATTTGCTTGAGATTCGAACCTGTCAGCATCAAAATGATAAAGATCAGACTCACCAGTCCTTCATAGATCGGAAATCTCTTTTTGAAAAAGAGGCCCACAAAGATCGGCAAAAAAAGCTAGAATGAGGTAGATAAAATAGATCGGTGTTCCATAGTGTTCTAA
>ENA-OQHK01000246-OQHK01000246.1-human-gut-metagenome-genome-assembly--contig:-NODE-246-length-10332-cov-2.441842_pt1 | contig 10332 bp, 8 predicted proteins | sample MGYA00242562_ERZ504715 | MGnify/ENA primary metagenome ERZ504715 (study PRJEB26092, sample SAMD00036445) | human gut metagenome | host: Homo sapiens | study: EMG produced TPA metagenomics assembly of...
CTTGAAATCGGTTTCGGCACCGGACTGAATGCCCTGCTTACACTGGAAACTGCCGAAAAGGAAAAGAGACCTGTGCACTATACCGGTATCGAACTCTATCCGCTTGCATGGCCGGAGGTGGATGCGCTAAAATATAGCGACAATCCTCTGTTCGAGGAACTGCATCGGGCTGCGTGGGAAGAAGAAGTTGCCATAACTCCTTATTTCACACTGAGAAAAGTGCGGGCAGATGTCGAAACAATAAGCATTGACAGTTTGTTAATGATTAATAAATCTCCGTTCGATGTTGTCTACTTCGATGCCTTTGCACCCGAAAAGCAACCGGGAATGTGGGAGGAAAAAGTCTTCCGGAATATCCATGCCGCCATGAGCACTGATGGCGTGCTGACCACCTACTGCGCCAAAGGAGTAGTACGCCGCATGCTGCAAGCCGTAGGATTCAAGGTAGAGCGTCTCCCAGGTCCCCCCGGAGGGAAACGGGAGATACTGAGGGGAAGGAAAGAGGAAGTGATAAATGGATAAGGAATAGTTGATAATGAATAGTTGATGCCCCCTGCCACAGCGCAGCCAAATTGTAAATTGTAAATAGTAAATTGTAAATGAAAAAGTTTTGTTTTTTACTCCTCATAGCCACCTTGCTCTTCTCGTGCAAGCAAGGAGGCCAACAGAACAAGAAGAATGACGATAAACCCGTGATTACCGTCACCATCGAGCCGCTGCGGTATTTCACCGAAGCCATTGCCGGCGATGAATTCACCGTCGTCAGCATGGTGCCCAAAGGTTCAAGTCCGGAAACCTACGACCCCACGCCCCAGCAGCTTGTCGACCTTGCCCAAAGCAAAGCCTATTTCCGCATCGGCTACATCGGTTTCGAGCAGACATGGACGGAAAAACTGACGGACAATGCTCCCCACCTGCAATTCTTCGATATGTCCGAGAATGTGGAACTCATTCTGGACGATACCCATGCACATCATCATAAAGACGGGCATGTACACGAAGGCCATACGCACGCCGGTGGTGTGGAACCCCACATCTGGAATTCCACCATCAACGCCCAAATCATTGCCGGAAACATTCTGAATGCACTCTGCGCCATAGACAAAGCCAATGAAAGCGTCTACATGGAACGTTACAACGTACTCATCCGGCAGATAGAGCATACAGACAGCCTCATCTGCCAGATGCTTTCCAGCCCGAATGCCGACCGTGCCTTCATGATTTATCATCCGGCACTTTCCTACTTTGCCCGCGACTACAACCTGAACCAGATTCCTATCGAGGCAGGTGGAAAGGAGCCCTCCCCCGCCCATCTGAAGAGCCTGATAAACTCCTGCAAGAAGGAGAAGGTACGCATCATCTTTGTACAGCCGGAATTCGACCGCCGCAATGCCGACCTTATCGCCCAGCAGACCGGAACCCGGGTAGTGGCTATCAATCCCCTCTCATACGACTGGGAGGAGGAGATGATGAATACGGCCAGAGCGCTTGTAAAAGAGTAAACGATGATTCTGTCCATTTAACGAAGAAGAAGCTATGCCTGCATCCCCCATTATAGAGATAAAGAACCTCAGCGCCGGATACGATAACCGGACCGTACTGCATGATATAAACCTGACTATCTACGAACGTGATTTTCTGGGTATCATCGGTCCCAACGGTGGTGGAAAGACTACCCTTATCAAATGTATACTGGGACTGCTGAAACCCACTACCGGGGAGATTCTATATCACTCCTGCCCTCCATCCCCCTCCGAAATTGCCAATTGTCAATTATCAACTGTCAATTGTCAATTATCCATGGGTTACTTGCCCCAGTACAGCAGCATCGACCGGAAATTTCCCATCACCGTAGAGGAGGTCATCCTTTCAGGACTCAGCAGCAAGAAGCCGCTGGCTTCACGCTTCACCGCCCGACACCGCGAGAAAGCCTCTGCCGTGATAGCCCGCATGGGGCTGGAAGGCATGGAGCAGCGTGCCATCGGCGCTTTGAGCGGCGGACAGTTGCAACGTGCCCTCCTGGGCCGTGCCATCATCTCCGACCCGCAGGTGGTGATTCTCGACGAACCCAGCACATACATCGACAAGCGTTTCGAAGCCCGCCTCTACGAACTGCTGGCAGAGATAAACAAGGATTGCGCCATTATTCTCGTCAGCCACGACATCGGCACGGTGTTGCAGCAAGTCAAGTCCATTGCCTGCGTCAACGAAACCCTGGACTACCATCCCGATACCGGCGTTACGGAAGAATGGCTGGAACGCAACTTCAACTGCCCGATAGAGTTGCTGGGGCACGGGACACTGCCGCACAGGATATTGAAAGAACACAAGCATTCTCACGGATGACTGGAAGCAAAGGAGGCCGACCCATTGTAGAACCGACCTCCCGTTACCCTTCCGAATAACTATCCGACAATCTTCTTACCCGTCATTTATATTGGAAAGCCTTATACGAATGGGGTAGTAATGACAAACGGAAAGAGTTCTTTGGTGTCACCGGACGCCTGCTCTGTACGGGTTCGGCAGGAAGGGGAGCCAGAATATCTCCATTCTCCAGATTTTCCAACCTCGTCACCTCATCATCGGTAACAATACGCACTTCCACCGGTTCATCATTGAAGTTCTCCACCACCAGTGTTTTATTGTCATACACAAACAATCCGACTTTGGAGGGAGCCTCCAGATAGATATCCATATCCCTACTCATAATGCGGCGAATCTCATTCAAGGCTTTTGCCGGAAAATCATATAAATTTCCCATATCATCGGGAATGGTCAATACATATAGATTGCCGGCGGCATAGGGAGCTCTCAACAAAATAGGATACCCCGATACTCCTCCCGTCAACGGACGGCCCGCACTGACTACTTCCCAAGCATCATTCGTATAATACTGAACCTGCGGTATCAATAAATCGCGTCCGGCTTGTCCATATCGGCCAAAATCATTGACAAGAGCTTTCAAATCGGTACAACGCAACTCTACTATTTCGGCAATTTTTTCAGGAATGGCTTTCAGCAAGCCGCTTGTAATCACCACATCCCGTCCGCTTTGCAATTGCTTCCTAATGTCGGTCATGAGCTCCGGAGCTTGAGCCGCCTGGGCAGTCAGCAGCACCACTTGTTGGTCTTTCGGAAAAACGGGACGTATATCCATCGGCAAACCTATCATGCCCAGATAATTCTGCAAGAAATCATCACCCGCCACATGAAAAGGCTTGTAGGACTTGATGCCAATGGGGTTACCCAACTTACCTACCAGTTTATCAGTCTGTTTCAATACAACATCCGCAATGCGTGCCATGGTGGTAGGCTCTATGGAAGTTCCGTTCTTCTGCCGGATAGGGGCAGTCATCTCATCATAATTAAAGCTGGTGCCCATGCCCTGCCAAGGGGTACGGAACCTGGGAGACAACTTCACGCCCAGAAGCTGGTTATAGGCAAAGAGAATGATTTCGGGAGCCTTGGCAAGCATGGTCAGATGCAGCTGCTCAGCATAGCGGTCCATACCCAGATTCAGTCCACCGGAGTCCACCCATCCTCCACCATTGTAGCCCGGACGCAGATTATCAAAATAACGGATAATATTATAGCTTAGATAATTCTGCAGATGCTGGTTGCCGGCAGGGTCCCTTGTTTCGGTACCCGTCCAGACACCGTCAAAGAGTTGGGGACCTTCCTCCAGATTAAAGCCCAAACCTTGGAAATGGTCGTACCAGTTGGGATACTTGATGATTACCTTTACACGAGGATTCACCTTCTTGGCAGGTTTCAGCACAAGGTCGCGCCCGGCTTCAGTCATCAGCTTCAAACGGTATTCCGTCCAGCTCTGCGTACCTTTGGCTTTTATCTCTATGTCCGACTTGCAACTGGTGAAGAAAAAGTCATCCAGAATAAACTCGTCAAAGTGCTTTGCCGTATGTTCTGCAATCTTTCGCACCATCTCACGATGCTCGGGATTGGAATAGCAGAACGTCTCGAAACTGTTCGCCTCGTTGATGGTGTAGGTAATTCCTCCGGCAGTCTCTATTCCCCGGTCATGGAAAAATTTCTTAGCTTGCTCCAGGGTGGCGTCATCCACAATCAGTAAATCACGATGTGTTTCCAAATAAATCTTGTCCACTTCCAACTGTTGTGAAATCACATTCCAAGTCGAATCCAGCCAATGGATGTCCTTCATCTTGTCTACCTCGTAGGCACGTACATAGACCGATACCTTAAAATTGTCATAAGCTTTTGCCTGCATGGCCATAGTGCAGACCATGCAGAGCAGAAAAGCTACAATTACAAACTTATCTACCTTTATTTTACTGTTCATTACCATTCAATATTTTCTGAGATGCCAATACCATATACATAAACCACGTAGCATGTCCGCCCAAACAGTACTCACCTTCCTGCCATAAGAACGGGAAATGAAGTAATTCGGGCAAGTCGGGACGAATCAGATTTGTACCCGGAGACACTCCACCCGGAATATAAGACCAGTCGGCACGGTTGACACCATAGGCGGCTTTCATCGTTTCGGCACCGACTCCCGTTACAAACGCTGCCTGATTACGTCCCGGATGCATACCGAGCAGGTATTGGACAGCATTGAAAATATAGTCCGGTGCAAACAAGTCAGGATAGGCAGCATGCAGGTAACAGTAATTGTAGCCCAGATGCTGGGGTTCCCATGAACCGGAAGAACGGTTACCTCTGTCATGCGGCACTCCATACGGAGTTTTACTGCTATACTCCTGATACATAGCCTGCAACTCCGGCAGTGCTTTGCGAACAGCCTTGCTGAAACGTGCATTTCCCACAGCTTTGTCGAAACGTCCGATGAACCAACCCGTCTGACGGATATTCTTGCAGATGAAATCCTGCTGCTGCAAAACGAAATCACGGTACTCCACTTCCTTTGTCGCCAGATAAAGTTCTACGGCAGCATGTACCTTGGCTGTCAGCACCCGGTTGTTGTCGCAGCGGGTAATCCTGAACAATTCACGGGCTATCTCCAGACAATCCGCTCCCAATGCATCGTTATGTCCCTTCAAGACACGTGAAATACCTGCCAGCCAAGCGGCTACCTGAAGTTCCCTACCAGGGTTGTCTTCCGTAAACACCCAGCGGTCGTCGGCAGTCCCACTGACATGGTCTGTATGGGCCGACGCATCACCCAAGTGTGCATACTGGCGTACGGTAGGACACAGAATCCCTCTGTAGAGACGCCCCAGAGCCTTCCAACCCGCCACTATCGTCAAAGCACCGTTTTCCACCTGCTGCAACAAGTCATTCTTTCCATCCGGCTGGTGAATCTCGACTATCTTCTTTTCAAAATCTATGGAAGTCTCGTCCCAATAGGTACCAAAGTTCTCACAAGCCATGGCAAGTATATAGGCCTCGCCTGCCTGGGATTCCACACGCAGGTCATAGTCCCCCGCATCGTGCCATCCACCCACATTCAGCCCTGGAACCAAATCACCCGGCTGGTACTTACAAAGAGTAGAGGTTCCCTGAGTATATCCGTCTATATGGTTGATATCGGTTTTTGGCCATACGTGCATCGTCATGATGACAGAAGTCATGCCATACACGGTATTTTTCGTTCACACGCATGTGGCACATCTGTACCGGCAAAAAGTATTCCACCTCTGCCTGCCAGATACCCTTGTCCCACACATCTTTGGCAATGCGGAACACCGGAGAAGCAGCATCGCCGTACATTACCTGATAGAGCCCTTCTTCCGTCACTTCCGTGAAATCGAACTGCAGATAGTGGTAGCGTTGGAAATCTCCCCAATCCTTGGCAGCCTGCTGCTTTACCAGTTTCCTGCCATCGGCAGCAATGCGATAAAGGGCAGGTTGCTTGAAGTCTGTATCCCGTTTATCCAACTCTATGACAGCCACTTTCTTCTGTCCAGGATGGTAACCTACTTGAGAGGCTTGCACCACCGGTGCATAACGCCAGTCTTTAGTGACTGTCGGACGGATTATCCATTTCACCGCACCTTCCTTTGTCCCTGCCGGGAACTCCGAACGGAGCACAAACCAACCGTTGTTATGATTTATCCTTCCATCATACAGCAGCAAGTCTCCTTTCTCACTTTCAATCGTAATCTTTGCCAAATCATCCTGAGGATTGAGTACAAACTTTTTCCCTGCGGCCAAAGGAGCAGAGACGATATCATCGGCAATCATCGGGTTATAAGTCTTTCTATCCAACAGCAACTGGTCCAAATCAGCTTTCCCGTCAGGGTTGAAATCTCCGATATGCTCCATATTGGAAGACTGTTTCATGGTGGGCCCCATCGCCTGGTGGGGAAAGACTCCCGTCCGGTTGTCCATAATCCACGGCTTGCCCAGCAAAGTGGAAGGTACCAATTCCAGATTAAAGCCCAACTTGCCGGCAAACCGCTCGGGCACCGGTTGGTCCAAATCAACGGTCAATACCAGATAATCCTTCTCGCCTTTGACCTTAATGGTATAGCCAAAAACAAAATCCGGATAAAGCATCGGATTAAAGCCTGCCATGTGTTTGGCCGAATCCGGATAACTCAATGTGACACGGATTTCATTGTCAGCCTCATCCACCACCCGGCTTCTCATCTTGGGCAATCCCTGCCATTGCCCTTGCGAGATTTCAAAGCGCACATCTCCATTGGCAGCCCTGCGGTCTCCATTCAAAACAAGGGTCAGTCCTCCCTGGTGTCCTTCAGGGTAGACGTCACTGAACACCATCACATTGGCCCCGCCATTCTCAAAATATCCCGATGGATTGATTCTGAAATCCTGGGCGTGCAGCCCCATACAAAGCATCAGTGATGCTGCACCTGCTATAAATTTCTTCATAAATACTATTTTAAACGATTATGTATTTCTACTCCCAAGCGTACCGTATGATACGGGCAACGCCACATACTCACTTTGGGAGTATCCTTCTTGGGTTCTCCATCAAAACAATCACTGTACCATTCACCGTATTCCCGGTCTATCATACAGTCCTTTACGAAAGTCCAAACCGTATCGGCCGATTGCAGATAAACGTCATTCCCGCTGATTTGCCAGGCATTGACACAAGCTATCATCGTTTCAATCTGGCCCCACCATGAGGCATGCCCGGTTGTTCTTCCGCCCTTCTTTTCATACATCATATACCCTTTGTCACTCAGTCCTTCCACCAAGCAAGCATCCGTCACATCCAGCGCAAGCCGATTCGCCCTATCCATCAGTTGCCGGTCTTCTAACACACGGGCAGCCTCACAAAGCAGCCATCCCGCCTCTACATCATGTCCATAAGAGTCCATCTCAACCAGACTGTTCCATGCATTATCAAAGAACAAATTAAAATGCCTCCTTGAAGAGTCATAAATACGGTCCATAAACAACTCGGCGCAGAACTTGAGTCTTTTCCTCAGTCCGTCGTCTTTCCAGCATTGATATAAAAGGGTATAAGCTTCCAGCACGTGCAAATGCGCATTCATAGTCTTGGATGCATTGTTATCATAATTATCCAGTTGTTTCCAATCTTCAGTAAAAGATTCCACATAACCGTCATATTGCGGTTCGCGGCCTTTCTCCTCCAAGGTATGATATAAACCGACAGCCATATCCAGACTCTCGCTGTTACCTGTTGCCAGATAGTGTTCAGCCAGCCCATAGATGGCGTAGGTCATGGCATACGTATATTTGGAAGCATTCAGCACCTCACCGTCAGGATTGACCAGCCAATATACCCCACCATGTTCCTTGTCTATAAATGTATCAATGAAGTAGCGTTGCGATTTATCCGCAAGCTTCAGATAAGCCTCATCCTTAAACGTACGGTATGCGGCAGAAAAACTCCACAGAATCCGGGCATTCAGAACCCCTCCTCTCGGAGCATCCACTACCGGAGTACCATTCCGCAATACAGTTCCATAAAAACCGCTGTCGGGAGCCACTGCATAATCCATCCAAAACGGCAACACGCTGTCCCTGACATTCGTGACAATCTCTGTACGCATGCGTGTCTGCATATCTGTCTCCCCTGAATGCGACCGGCAGCCTGCCAGACAAGACGCAACCAGCAGTGCTATCCAATAAAACATCTTCCTTTCCATAATTATTCTCTAAAACCATCAAACTTTTCCTTGTTTAATTCCCCGTTTATCAGAGACTGGTGTTCGTCGTCTCAAGTACTGGTGTTTGTCATGTCAGACACCGGCTTTCATCACGACAGACGCTGACGTCTATCACAACAACTACTGGTGCCTGACATTTCACTCACAAATATTTTATTATTAAGTGTTTATTTATAATTTATCAATATCCCGGATTCTGGTCAGCCTGATTGATGAGCGGGTTGGTCAGAATCTCATTCGTCGGAATCGGGAAGATTTCCTGATAAGCCTCGTGCTCAAAGAAACGGAATGAGTCACCAGTCTGCAGACAAGCCTCTTGTGAAGAGTTGGCTGCTGTCTTCGGATATTCGGCGGCAAACCATTCTTTGCACATACCCATACGGCACAAATCATGGTAAAGCGAGAACTCGGCATTGAATTCATGGCGACGCTCTATAATCAGCGCCACCTTCCATACCGGAGAAGTATAGCCTTTGGCTGCTTTATAGCTTGTATAATAGGTCTCTGCATCCGGCACTTCCACCGTCTGGGGTATTCAACATGTCGGCGGGTAGGTCAATCATCGTCGCTCCCATCTCCAAATTTACCCCAAGCACGGTTACGTATCTGACGTATCATGTTCCATCCGGTAGCGTTGTCACCTGTCTCGAAACAACATTCTGCATAGTCGAGCATGATGCCTGCATAACGCTTCAAAGTCAACGAAATAGGATTGAATACTTTGTTGTTCTCACCTGGCTTGCATCTCCAGTATTTCAAGGAATAAACAGTAGGCATATTTTCGGAACCTTGGAAAAGACCGTCAAAACCACTTGTCACCCCTACAGTCTGCCCGGTAATGGGATGCGTATCCCCTTTGGCAACAGCAGAGTATTGGCGGCGTTTGTCACCCGGTTCAAAGGAACGTACAAACTCCCAAGAAAGACAGAGAGACCCCCAGCCTCCCCATTCGGGTGCCGCACACATATATCCGTACCACATCATGGCATCTGAAGACGAATCGGCTCCCCAGCCCATATATCCTTGTTCATGATACATCACCTCAAATACAGATTCTTTGGTCCAATGTGTATCCCAGGCATGCAGGTTACCGAAGCAGGGCTCCAATGAATAGGTTCCACTGTCCACTATATCCTTTAGTTCCGTCTTGGCTTTCGTAAAGTCTTTCTCAACATATACAGCTCGGCCAAATAAGCTTTGCAGAACCCCTTGGTTTATACGTCCGTATTACACCATTCATGGGTAACCAGTCCCAGATGGTCGCGTCCAAAAGACAAATCTTCCTCGATAGCCGCATAAGTCTCATCCACGGATTCCGGACGTGCCTTTCCTACCGAAGTAGTATAGGTTTCACCGGTAAGCAACATCGGTACCCTTCCGAAAAAGTTTCGTCAGGTAAAGGTAGTTATAACCGCGGATGGCACGTGCTTGCGCTTCATAAACGGTCTTGGAATTGCTGTCCGCAAATATAGAGGCATCCGCCGTCTCCAGGCCAGCCAGGAAACGGTTTGCACGGTCCACTGCACGATAACTCATCCGCCATGCAGTCTCCAGGGAACCCTTATCGGGTTTCCAGGCATGACGCTGCCATTCCGCATCCCAACCGGAAGCCTGACAGTCCATCGTAGAATGGTTGGCAGCAAATACCTGAGGCTTGAATCCCCATGTTTCGTCATCACCGGAACCGTGCTGGTCCGTATAAAAGGTATCATAAAGTCCGTTCAATCCGGAAAGGACATTCTCCTCCGTTTTAAACATGAAATCTGCCGGAAGAATATCGTAATGATCCACTTCCAAATAATCGTCACAAGACGTTACGGTGCTTAAGGCCAGCACACCGATCAACAGTTTATATAAGTTTTTCATAATCATATTTTTTATCCGTTAGTATTAGAACTGTACACTCAGACCGAAAGTAACCGACATCGGGAACGGATAACGTCCTCCGTCAAATCCCGAATACAATACATTGGAGTCACCAACTTCCGGATCGCCGAACTTATTGTACGAAGAGATGGTACATACATTGTCGACACTGGCAAATACGCGTGCATTTTCCATTTTCACCGGTTTCAGCACATTCTTCGGGAATGTATATCCTATCTGAATATTTGAAATCTTCAGATAATCCCCCTTCTGGATGTAGGCGTCGGACACACGCATGTTCTTATTATAGTCTGTCTTGGTGATACGCGGATATTTGGCGCCGGTATTCGAAGATGAC
>ENA-OQHK01000247-OQHK01000247.1-human-gut-metagenome-genome-assembly--contig:-NODE-247-length-10322-cov-2.663757_pt1 | contig 10322 bp, 4 predicted proteins | sample MGYA00242562_ERZ504715 | MGnify/ENA primary metagenome ERZ504715 (study PRJEB26092, sample SAMD00036445) | human gut metagenome | host: Homo sapiens | study: EMG produced TPA metagenomics assembly of...
ATACCGCCATGTCCATTTCCAATATCCATTGACTTCTTGAAATGATGCAGCATCTGTTCACCTTTTTCCGCATAATATACAGTCACATATATCTTTGCGATTTTTGCAGGTTCCTCTGTCTTTGGATCACGTTTTGTATACCATTCTTTATCCATTTCTGCTGTTTTTGCATCCAGTTCGGACAACTTCTGACATCTTGTTTTCATGAGATCACTCTCTTCACAGAAGTTTACATACACCATCGGTTCCATATTCTTTGGAAGTTCTGGCTCATAGGCTTTCAGTCTTTCCATCAATACACCTGCACGCACAGACTGGTCACATTCTTCGTCTACAATATCCTTCAGATATGAAATATAGGAATGAATATTCCCGCTTCGCAAATCCAGCATTACTTCCTGTACCGTATTCTCTCCCGGCTCCACATTATCTCGATACTCATACGGATCAAAAGCTTCTGCAATCTCATCCAATGCCTCTGCCAGCTGTTCTGTGGTCATCTTCTCTGGATACATTGCTTCTCGAACATCTCGCATCGGTACATACTTGTAGTCCGGCAATGCTTCATGAATTTTCTCAATTCCTTCCCGTACCAGTGCAAGCTCCTCATAAAACCGAACATCATCCATCAGATTCCCAAATACGGTATTTCCTTTTACGATTGCAAATTCGGCTTCATCATAGTAACTGTCTTCCGGATCACGATAGATAATTCCCATTGAGCATCCGAGATAAGCTGTTTCTGGATTCTCCCTATATTTTTCATAGACTGCAGCTATCTGATTAACATCGGTACTTTTTTCATAAGCTCCCATATCATGGAACTCATCGCATTCTGCCGCAAAGTATTCCAGATACGGTTCTTTCTTCGGCGGCATATTATTGAGGACATTATCAATCATGTTATAATTCACCTCTTCCAGTTCCTCCACCTTTGCCAACGGCTTATATTCTCCCTGGCTGTTCTGAATCTCCGCCATTACAACCTCATCCATTTCTTCTACTTTTTCCATCAGCTGATCATAATCTCCACGGATGCGTTCTCCAGTCCAGCCTTCGTCTTCCAGAAGTTCCTCTGCCGCTTCTTTAATAGAAATTTCATCATTTTCATAGACGCCACCATCCATCAGACGGAAATCTTCATCGTAAAAGGAATAATCATATCCTTCTTCTGTTCTCTGAATAGCAAAGTAACGTTCTCCTACCTCATATGCCAGTTCACTAAGAACCTGTTCTTCCAGATTCAGGAAAGAATCCAGCTGTTCAAAACTGATACTGTCTACAAAATGAGCAGTTACTTTTTCCCCGTCATTCAGAACTACGATATCACTGACAGACAGGGAATGCCCACGGAAATCTTCCGGTCTATCAATGTTGAACCTTTCAAAAATATCATCCAGTGACATATTTCCTGATAATTCACCAACATAGACCAGCTTATAATCTTCTTTTTTTATCTGCATACCATGACTTTCAATAAAACTCATATTCATAAATGCATAGTTTTCTCCCGGTAAATCATCCCGAATCTGATAAATTCCAAATGTCCTTCTTGTTCCTAACAACAGATTTGCTTCTTTCAAAGATTGAATCTGTGGATATTTCTGCATTTCCCATTCCAGGTTACGGAAACGCTCCAGTTCTGCCATGGACATCTGATAATGCTCCGGTCCTCGTTCAATTTCCATGCGTTCCGTGACATAGATCGGTGACGAAAAATTAGTGATCAGATAGATATCTGCTCCGGCATCGTATAATTTCAGTGCTTCTTCCTGATCAATGACACTCATAGGCTCCTGAAATGCTCCAAAATCTTCATCTGCATAATCCAGATCCTGATCCCTTATCCGTTCCCACATCTGTAATTCCATGCCAAACAGCCCTTCGTGTGCCTGTATCATTTCTTTACTTGCATACTCTCCCTTACCGCCATCGCTGCCCAGGCAATAAATCTTAGAACCCATTCTGTGATAATCCAAAGCTGCTTCTTTTCTGAGCGGCACCATGTCTTCTGCTGTATATCCATAATCACGTAATTCCAGCTTACCTATGGTTGGATCTGGTAGGTCCTGAATATCCATTTTTGCATCATCCAGAAGTTCCTCTACTTTATCTTCATCTGCCTGATTGATTGCATCTGTCAGATTTCTTACCAACGTCCTTACTTTCTCTTCCTCGCCAATCAGATTTGCATATTCAAAAATCTGTTCCTTTACATCCGCTGGAATCTCTATTTCCATGTGTTCTGCACGGTCTATCTGTTCCTGCGTATATTCCTGCATTTTCTGCGTTTCTCTACCTATTATCCTGTTTCTTGCCATATAAGTTCCTCCTGTATTCTGAAAAATGGCATAACCCACAGAACATATTTTCTGTCAGATTATGCCATCTTCCTTGTTTTCTTATTCCAGACCAAAGTCCCGTTTTCTGTTATCCTTGCCAGTTTCACTTTCCCGCTGACTCTTTTCTTTACAAATCTGCAGTTTTTCATGGATAGAACCACGTGCCGGTCTTTCTTCTTTCTCATCTGATTCAGATACCTCTGCTTCTGCATCTTCCCGTTCATCCATATTGAGCAATGCATTTTAGCTCTGACAGTCGCTCCAGTTTCTGGTTCAACTCCTCTTCTTTTGGAAATGGCTTTCCCACTTCTTCTTTCGCATTTGCCATCTGTTCATACACTGTTTCCAATCTTTGTTGTGCTTCTGAAAAGCTTCTCTGGATAACTGTCCAACAGATTGTTGATACGGGTAATATTTCCAAGTGCATCTGCTCCAAGATGAACTTTCGAGACAGCCTCATGTTTGACAGATAATATAAATTCTTTACTCCATCCATCAAACTGAATCCTCATATTGAATCCCTGATAGTTTCCGATATCCATCGCAGCATCTACAGTTTTAATATCTTTACATACCGCCAGAAGTGCCGCTCCTGCCTCTTCTTTTCTGTGAACACTTTGCCACCAATCTCCATGTAAACTGCTCTGGATCTGTGCTTTTATGCTCAGATAATGACGCGTACCTCGTCTGCCTTGTAGCTGTCAATGATTTCTGTCAGTTTTGTCAATCTGTTGTGGAAAATTACCTTGCAATATCATCTTCCAGGCGATACTGGTTATTCATGTGGTTGGCTTTTAAAAGTTTTAATTTTGCCACATCAACATCCAATGCCATCTTCTCTTTTACTGCCGGATTTCCGGTTGCAAGTGCTTTGACCTCTGCATAGGACAGTGCCGCTTCATCCACATCTTCACAACTTCTGACCGGTGCTTTGCTCGTCATAATCTGGGAGATGAATTTCTGCTTGTTCTCGATCAACTGCCACATATAACTGTCGAATGTGGATTCTGTTACATACCGGAAGATATGAACCTTTTTATTATGGTTTCCCTGACGGATAATACGTCCTTCCCTCTGTTCCAAGTCAGATGGTTTCCAACCAATATCCAGATGATGCAGGGCAATCAAACGATCCTGCACATTGGTTCCTGCACCCATCTTTGCTGTTGAGCCAATCAAAAAACGAACCTGCCCGGATTTCACTTTTCCAAACAGCTCCGTCTTTTTTGCTTCTGTATTTGCATCATGAATAAAAGCAATCTCTTTTTCCGGTACACCTTTCTCCATTAGTTTCTGCTTCAAGTCATCATAAACATTAAAACTGCCATCGCCTTTCGGTGTGCTCAAGTCACAGAAAATCAACTGTGCGGATTTCTGTGCTGCTGTGTCTTTCCATATTTCATAGCTTTTCTCTGCACAAACTGATATTTTACTTTCTGGATTATCTGGCAATAATTCATTCACCAAACGCTGGTCCAATGCTAACTTCCTTCCGTCATTGGTGATTTTTAGCATATTATCGACCGAGGCATCTACCCCTCCGTTTCTGACAACTTCTGCACGTTCTCCAAGGCTTTCTACGATTTCTTTCTGCTGTTCCGTTGGTTTCAGCACCACTGTTTCATATTCCGCTTCCGGCACTGGAAGCTTTAATTGATCGGAAGTCTTGATATCTGCAATCTCCTTGAACATATTCATCAGTTCTGGGATATTATAGAATCTGGCGAATCTTGATTTTGCTCGATATCCAGTTCCTTCCGGTGCAAGTTCGATGCTCGTGACAACTTCTCCAAAGGTAGAAGCCCAGGAATCAAACAGTCCAAGTCCCATATTTTGTAATTTGCTGTTCTGCAGATACCGCTGCATAACATATAATTCCGTCATGCTATTGCTGATCGGTGTGCCCGTAGCAAAGGTAATGCCTTTTCCTCCGGTAATCTCATCCAGATACTGACATTTATTGAACATATCCGCCGACTTCTGTGCTTCGTTCTGCGCAATCCCGGCTACATTCCTCATTTTTGTATAGAGAAACGCATTTTTATAACTGTGTGCTTCATCGACATACAAGTGATCCACTCCTAGTTCTTCAAACGTAACTACTTGATCTTTTTTCTCTTTCTGATTCAGTTTTTCCAGCCTTGTCTGCAGTGTTTTTCTGGTCTTTTCAATTTGTTTGACAGTATAACGTCCGCCGTCCTGTTCATACCTTGCACTCTGGATTGCCATTTCCAGATCATCAATCTGCTTCCGCAGCATAGCTTCCTGCCTCTCATCAGAGATTGGAATACGCTCAAACTGGGAATGTCCAATGATAATGGCATCATAGTTCCCCATAGCAATTCTGGCACAGAATTTTTTTCGGTTTGCTGGTTCAAAATCTTTCTTGGTTGCAACCAGGATATTAGCTCCCGGATATAACTGTAGGAATTCTGCACCCCACTGCTCCGTCAAATGGTTTGGCACGACAAAGAGATTCTTCTGCGATAATCCCAGTCTTTTACTTTCCATTGCCGCCGCTACCATTTCGTAGGTCTTCCCAGCTCCTACTACATGTGCCAGAAGCACATTGTCTCCGTAAAGCTGGTGTGCAACTGCATTTTTCTGGTGCGGACGAAGTTCTATTTCCGGATTCATTCCTGGGAAAGTCAAATGACTGCCATCATATTCACGGGGACGGATGCTATTAAATCGTTCATTGTACACCTTTACCAGTCGTTCACGCCTCTGCTGATCTTTAAAAATCCAGTCTTTAAATGCTGCTTTCATGGCATCCTGCTTCTGCGATGCCAGCATGGTTTCTTTCTTATTGAGGACACGGATTTCATCACCATTCTCATTGACACTCTTATCATAGATGCGTACATCTTTCAGGTTCAGGGTATCTTCCAGAATCTTATAGGCATTTGCTCTCTCAGTTCCATACGTTGCATAGGCAAACGCATTTCTTTGATTGTCGGCATTCTTTCCTGTAATCCTCCACTCACCATTTACCTCAGAGAATTTTACCTGTATTTCCTTCTGTGCAAGATACCATGGCGTATGAAGCAGTTCTACCATAAAATCCTGATAATCCGAAGGTTCAATCCATGTGGCTCCAACACGTACCTCAATCTCAGATGCTTCCAGATCTCTCGGCTGAACCGCCTCCAATGCACGGACATTCGGTGTAAATTCCGGGTGACTCTCGGCAAAGGTTCTCGCAGTGTTTAATTTATCTCTGACATTTCCAGATAAATACTCATCTCCACTCTCCCACTGGTCTGTCAGTGGATTCTTAAAGATAACTCCAACCAGTTCCTCCGTGATTTTTTCTTCTGTCTTTCCAGTCAGCTGTGCCATATAGGTCAGATCCACCTTTGCTCTTTCATTCAAAGATAATGCTAACGCTTCTGTCGCTGTTTCTACGCTGGTTACTGCTACTGCCTTTTTGATGGTTCGTTTTGTAAACATATCTGCTTTTCGCTTCAATGTTCCATCTTCGTTCAGATCTTCCAGAGAACACAATAGGCAATAAGAAGAGTCATCAGAAAACGCCCGTTTGTTGGCATTACTTCCAATGACTCCATACTTTACCGTGTAGGTATCATATACCTGATTCAGTTTTTCCTGCTGTTTCTGGATTTCTTCATCTGTGACGTTTTCCTCCATCTGCAAAGCGATCAGCTCTCGGACAGTATCACGGATTGCAACCATCCCTTTTACACGTTCTGCAGTAGCGGCAGGCATTTTCACCTGATTCATCAAAGAGTTGACACGGTAATATACCTGATCATCTACCACCGTATAACTGTAATTTCGCACATTTGGATCTGCTGGAATACTCTCTGGCATCTCATCCAGTTCTGTCTCCACATCTACTACCGGTGCCATGCTTCCCTTGATGTGTTTCACTGCTTCTGCTAACTGTAATTCTAAATCAGCTCCTTCCATTGGAGCACAGGTTGTTTCCATACCATACGGACCGGACACTTCTTTCATCTCACCCAGAATCATTTCCGGATGCTGAACAAAATACTTGTTAATAGTAATTCCATTTGCATCACTCTCCAAATCTACCCAGTCTGGCATCTCTTTTGTGAAACTCTCACGCTTCTGGAAAAACAAAATATCCGCACTGACTTCTGTTCCTGCATTTGCTTTAAAAGCTGTGTTAGGCATCCGGATTGCTCCTAGCAGATCTGCTCGCTCTGCCAGATATTTCCGGACTTCCGGTGACGCCTTATCCATGGTTCCCTTTGTTGTGATCAGCGCAGCCACGCCGCCTGGACGTAACTGATCTATCGTCTTGGCGAGAAAGTAATCATGGACCATAAAATTGTAGCGATCATACTGACGGTCATTGACCTTATATGCACCGAATGGCACATTTCCGATTGCCACGTCAAAGAAATCATTGGGATAATCCGTCTTCTCAAAGCCTTTGATCTGGATATTGGCATCTGGATAGAGAAGTTTAGCAATTCTGCCACTGATGCTGTCCAGTTCCACACCATAGAGTTTGGACTGGTTTAGATTCTCTGGAAGCTTTCCAAAGAAGTTCCCGACTCCCATAGATGGCTCCAGGATATTTCCCTTTGTAAATCCCAGATTCTTCAACACCTGATACATACTTTCAATCACAATCGGCTGTGTATAATGAGCATTTAATGTGGAAGCTCTGGCTGCAGCATATTCTTCCGGTGTAAGGACGGTCTTTAATTCCAGATATTCTGTCTCCCATGCAGATTTTGTCTCATCAAATGCAACTGCAAGACCTCCCCAGCCAACGTACCTGGATAAGATTTCCTGTTCTTCCGGTGTTGCATTGCGATTCTCATCCTCACATTTCTTTAACAACTGGATAGCCATGATATTGGCACGGAACTTTTCTTTTGCTGTACCCTGTCCAAGCTCATCATCTGTGATGCGGAAGTTCGTTGCTGGAATCGTTTCTGATATTCCGTTAATCTCTTCCAAAGATTCTTTTTCTTCCGATACCTCAACTTCTCCAGATAATTCTTTTTCTTTTTTATCATAATCTGTCCACACACGTTGAGAAATAGCAGTAAAATACGAGGACTCTTCCTCCATAATTTCTTCCCTGATTTCCCGTAATTCATCTAAAGTATCCGCATTTACAGTTTTGTTGTGATAATGATAATAAAGTACTTCTTGTCCGAGTTTTACATCCAGACGTTCCAATTCTTGTGTTGACATTCGATTCCAAATATCATCTTTTTCCGTATGAATCGTGAAACCTTCTCCATCATCATGATATTCTAATGTGTATTGAAGTCGATTCGCTTCTCCCTTAACTTTGCAATCAAAATCGTGGATTTTTGTTCTGGTACCAGACATATATTCTGAATCAACTAATCGCAAATCAGTTATATCTTCCGCTGTCAAAGTATCCTGCTCCAGCTGTTCTCCTAACATCTGCTGTGCTTCTTTCAAATCTGCCAGTCTCTGTGCTTCCTGCCGCTCTTCATACTTTTCCAATTCTTCCGGTGATAAGAAATCATCGGTGCGGATCAGCTGACGGACACGTTCTGCAACCTTATTCCATTTTAATAGAATTTCTACTTCTGGACTGCCAATCTTTCCTTTCGCAAGTTTTAATCCTTTTGCATCATGGGATGCGTCGGAAGCATCTGCTCCTAGTATTCCGGGTGAAGAACCACCTGTTCCATACTCATTTTTCAGGAACTCAGCTGCATCTTTCATATCATGATGTTCCATGAAATACTCATAGATTCGGTTACGTCCTCCTGCAGTAATGCCGCCTCTTCTTAACACTGCGTCAATTTCATCCTGTGTGATAAAGGATAGTGCCGGTCGCTCTACCTTGAATTGCTGATCCACCCAGGAACGCTCCCTCTGGAGATCTTTATAGCGCTGGAAATATTCCGGATTATGCTGGATTTCCCAACGATGGTAATCTTCTGGATTCTTTTCCATATCTTCCTGAAGCCATTCAAAACGATAGGCTGTCGCAGCTGCTTCTTCCGGATCTGTCCAAGCCGCCCCCACTACATCCTGCCAGTCAGAATAGGACAACCGTTCTTCTCTGTTTCTGCTCGTATCACGGAAATGGAGTGCCAGAAGATCTGTCATTTCTTTCTGTCCCTGCTCGATAGCATTATTGGAGATAAGATTATCAACATAATTTCCTTCCTCATACATATCCTGGATCCTGTCAGCAGCTTCTTCCCACGTAACGATACGGTCAAAATTTTTTCTTGCTGAGTCGCCTCGTCGGATACGGATACCATCGTTGTCGTACCAGATACTGATTTTCTGCCCATCTATGGTAAATCCTTTTCCTCCAGTGCCATATTCCTCTTTCAGGAAGCTTTGCATTTCTTCATTATCCAGACCTTCGATCAATCTTGCAGTAATGTGAAACAGTGTATTTTTCTGTCCGCTTCCTGTTCTGAGAATATCGTCTACCACTTCATCCGAAATAAGAAAAGCGGCTGGCTGTTCTAATGCAGCTGCCGCTTTCCTTATTTCTCCTAACTGTTCCTCTTCTGTTGGGAACAGACTTAACTGTAAATAATCTCCTGAATTACCAGTTCCTCTGCCTGTGCCTTGATCTGGTTCATGTGTCTGGTCCACGCCATTGTGTCTGCCATCTTGTCCGGTGCCGGATCTTTCTCCAGAAGTTCGTTCATCAGGTTGTCTACTCTCTGCCTTGCCTGACTGTCGATCTCCATCAGATGACTGTCCAGACGGTTCTGCAGTGTCAGAATATTGAACCTGGCTACCTTGTGGTTTCTCAGATACTCTTTCCTCATCATTCCATATTTCCCGATCGTTCCTCTCGTCTCTTCCAGGCTGATATCTGGAATCTGATACTCTCCGTTCTGGCTGTAACTGATCTCTCTCATAGTCTGTTTCCTCCTTTTTTTCTTCTCTATCTTCTGTATTATCTGTGTTACTTTCACGAATTAACGTGTTAAACTCATTATAAGCTACTTCTTTTTCTTTTGCAACCGTTTTCAGGTCATTTTCCAGATCATTCAGAACATATCGTCCAATCTGCATCAGGACTGGTCTGCTGATCTCGTTGACTGCACTTCCCAGATGTCCTAACACTTTCAACTGATTGAAGTCCGTTATATGCCGAAAATCCTCTGCATCCAGATATTCCTGTACATCCAGTCCACACCTGTTTAGTAATACACACCAGACACTATTGGTCATCAGTTCTCGGAATTCTACTTCCTGATTCTGTTCGTCCAGTTCTTCCAAAAATGTCCCTGTCACATCCAGTCTCAGTTCTTCCAATGCATCTGGAAGCCATTCCTGCATACTCTCCTTCGCTGCCTGATGCAGACTTTCAGCAAGTCCTCCTTCTGTATCTTCCAGTGATAACTGCTCCTGCAGATAATCTGCCACCAGATGTTCTCCTTCTACTGGAAAATTCCATAACTGAGGATCCTTTCCAAGATTCCGCACTTTATAAGTGTCCTGCACATCAAATACATACCGAAGTTTTGTTTTCGGTCCGGAAGTATTGTCAATCAAGGCAATCCCCTTAGATCCCTTTTTTGATCCATCGGTACATCTTCTGATTCCAGATTTCCATGGATGCTACGGCAGTTGCTTCCGGCCGCTGTGCATAAATTAAAAGCTGTTCTGGAAAAGTGTATTTGTACAGTCTGGATGCAGTGTTTAGGAACCGCATCCATTCCTGCGGACTGGCAGCTACATCTTTTGCCACCTCTTCCGTCAGCTGTTCCATTACATATAATTTATTTGCCATGTGCTACTCCTTTTCATAAAATCAGGGACTGCTTAGCACAGTCCCCTTAAAATCATCGTTGCTTCTCTTTATAATGCTGTGGCAAGATCTTTTTGACTTATTCTTCGGCACTTTCTCTGCTTCTTTTGCCTTGATCTCTGCCTTGGCTTTCTCCAGCTTTCCGTGGATTCCACCTTTTACTTCTGCTTTTTCAGCTGCTTTTTCTTTTTCCAGACGTGCTTCCCTACGTT
>ENA-OQHK01000249-OQHK01000249.1-human-gut-metagenome-genome-assembly--contig:-NODE-249-length-10309-cov-1.962385_pt1 | contig 10309 bp, 10 predicted proteins | sample MGYA00242562_ERZ504715 | MGnify/ENA primary metagenome ERZ504715 (study PRJEB26092, sample SAMD00036445) | human gut metagenome | host: Homo sapiens | study: EMG produced TPA metagenomics assembly of...
TTTTTATCATATACTCAAAGCCTACAGCTGGCCAACTACATAATCAAAAATTATGCCTGAGCCTTAGCCCACTCAGCAAATTTAGCACTTTCAACCTGAGCTTCATCCATACTAGAAGCTTTCACACCATAGTAGAATTTGATCTTAGGTTCTGTACCAGAAGGACGAACGCAAACCCAAGCTCCACCTTCAAGTTCATAATAAAGAACATCTGAAGAAGGAAGTCCTGTAGGTTCTACTTTACCGCTTTCTACATCAAGAACAGTATCTTTGCTGTAATCACGGATCTTAAGAACTTTATAAGCAGCGATATCTTTTAATGGGTTCTCACGTAAATTAGCAAGCATAGCTTTCATCTTATCCATACCTTCTAATCCTGGGAAGTCCATTGCTGTGATGCTGTCTACGCAGTATCCGTATTTCTCATACATGTCGATCATAACATCCCATAATGTCTTACCTTTTGTTGCATAGTAAGCAGCAGCTTCACAAAGAGCAACTGTAGCAGAAACAGCATCTTTATCTCTTGCATATGTACCGATCAGGCATCCGTAGCTTTCTTCTAATCCGAACAGATATGTACCTTTTCCAGACTGCTCAAATCCAAGGATTTCTTTACCGATCCATTTGAATCCAGTTAATACTTCGATCAGCTTTACATTGTAAGCCTTCGCGATCTCATCGACAAGGTTTGTTGTAACGATAGATTTAACAACAGCACCATCTGCTGGAAGAGATCCAGCTTTTTCTTTCTTCTGGCTTAATACATATTCACATAATAAAGAACCAGACATATTACCTGTTAAAGGAATATATTCTCCGCTCTTAGCATCTTTTACATATACACCTAAACGGTCAGCATCAGGGTCAGTAGCAAGAACAAGATCAGCATCTTTTTCTTTGGCAAGAGCAAGACCTAATGCAAATGCTTCTTTTGCTTCTGGGTTTGGATAGCTGACTGTTGGGAAGTCACCATCTGGAAGTTCCTGTTCTGGGACAACATATACATTCTTAAATCCAAGATCATCAAGTACGCGACGTACTGGAAGATTACCTGTTCCATGGAGAGGAGTATAAACAATCTTTAATTTGGAAGCCATCTCATCGATGGAAGCCTGATTGATCACCTGTTTTTCAACTTCTGCGATATAAGCGTCATCAACTTCTTTACCGACCACTTCATATAAACCTGCAGTTACGGCATCTTCTTTAGACATTGTCTTGCAAGTTGAAATGTCAGTGATCGCATTAACTTTCGCTGTAACACCTGAAGCATGAGGATCTGTAAACTGAGCACCATCTTCCCAGTATACTTGTATCCATTGTACTGAGGTGGGTTATGGCTGGCTGTTACGTTGATACCAGCGATACAGTCTAAATGTCTTACGGCAAATGATAATTCTGGTGTTGGACGTAAGGATTCGAAGATAAATGCTTTGATTCCGTTAGCAGCAAGAGTGCGGGCTGCTTCGTCAGCAAATTCAGGAGACATATGTCTTGAATCAAATGCGATAGCAACACGTTTCTTATCTGTTCCCTGTTCTAAGATATAATCAGCTAATCCCTGAGTAGCCTTTCTTACAACATAAATATTCATACGGTTGATACCAGCACCGATGATTCCACGAAGTTCCAGCAGTACCAAATGCAAGATCTGCGTAAAAACGTTCTTTGATTTTCATTTTCGTCGTTCTCGATAGCTGTTAATTCTTTTTTTGTATCTTCATCAAAATAAGGATTAGAAAGCCATTCCTGATAAGTTTCTTTGTAGTTCATAAATTACTCCTCCTTTAAGTTATAAAAATGCCTTTTGTTTAATTATACCTTAAAACTCATGAAAAAACATTATAAATTTGTACATATTTTTCGAGAAAAATCGAGCGAGCTTCTTTATTGTGGATAAACTCCTCTAATTTCTCAATATATCGTGGAGAAATCCAATGTTTTTTGTGTGCCATATACTGATTCGAGATCTTCCAGAATTTTTCCGGAAATAAAAACAATCCATACAGGCATAAAAGATCATTTTTTGACAAAGGCATAAAGCGGTCATAGTTTGATAAAAAGGTTTCACAAAAGGCAAAATTATAATTATTTTTCTCAAGTGCCTTCTTTAGGAAATAATAAACATCCAGAATTGGATATCCATGGTAAAAAATGTTCAAAAATGAATCGTAGCAGGGGCAGAGGATGTCATGATGATATTATGGTGGTTATAAGCCCCATGACACCATCCACAGCGGGAAGGTGTGGTTTCATTTAAGATTTGGATGGAACGCTCCATCTGTTCCCAGAAGGCTTTCGTCTGTTCCAAAAATAAATATTCAAAAAATCCCTTTCTTTTTAGCGTTTGCGTATGTAACGTGCAATACTTTTTAATTCCAAATATTTTTGCTCATAATATGTGGAAATGGATGTATTATTTTCTAAGATTTTCTAGATGGAAAAAGAAATAGCAAGCAATGATTATGAAAGCTTGCGAGATTTTCCGCAGAAGATCTGATATCTTTTAAAGCATGAATATCGCATTCCGTACCCAAATAAGTTTTTCTAAGCGCAAATGTTTCGTAATACCGGTCAAAAGTAAGAAAATATCCGTCTTTGTTTAAAATGTACTGGTCGGTTTTATAAAAATGATGGTCATGCATTGCCAAAGTCCATTCAGAAACAGCACAAAGACGTTCTTCTGATAGAGAAGTCTGGGATAAGGCATAGACATCATTTTCCCCAAAACACAAAACACAGCCTCGGCCCCGTCGGGTATGAGAGACAGAAATATCATATTGATCCAGCAGTGCCTGATATTTTTCGTTCAACATAGATCCTCCTTTATGTTCTACCTCTAATGATATGAAAATAAGACTAGGAATATGATAGAAACTTGCCATGAAGTATAATAGGATATACTGACTTATCTCAGAAAGGAGTATATGAACTATGAGAAAAAGATTTTTATTAATTTCAACAATCATCGTGCTAAGCGCATTTACATTTGCAGCTTGCGGAAAGAAGAGCCCAAGCAGCCCTGAATCAACAAACAGCGAGACGACAACAGCAGAACCTACAACAGAAGAAAACACAGAAAAAGACACGACAGAAGAAGAAAAACCAGTTGCAACAGCAACATCAGAAGAAAGCACAAAAGAACATACAAAGACAACAACAGCAACAAAGAAAGATGAACAGGCCAAACCAAAGAGTGCAACAGGTACTTATAATGGATTTGCAGACACAAGTTCTGTAGAGATTGAGATGTCTGACGGAAGTTACCAGACATTTATGGTGAATGATGAAGACCTTGTGAATAAATTAAATGATATGGACGAAGGAACTAAGATCATATTCACATATGGAGCCGTGGAAGGACAGGCGAATATGGAGATTCTTTCTATTGAATAATTTGAAAGATGTATCTAGTCTTTTATGTATGTAGACAAAGAAGAAACAGATTCAACATGGATTATATGCCGGAGGTATTCGGGGTATTTATGTTGGGTCTGTTTTTTTAATAGGAGAATTTAATTAAAAAGTCAACCAAAATATTTCACAAAAATAAAAAAGTTTTTTGTATTAAACGACGAAAAAACTAAATCTGATTGCCTGCAATATAGTGAAATGTTACAATCCAAGCATAAGGGGAGAATGCTATAGCAGAAATAATGAAGCGGAAACAGTATCGTAAAAGAAACAAAGGAGAAAGCTATGAAAAAAAGATTCAGGAAGCTTTTGTGCTGTTTTCTGGCGTTTACATTAATGTTTACATCAATTGAGTGGTCAGGAATCACACAAAGCATTCATTCTGTAAAGGCAGAGGAAACCCAGAAAGAAACGAAAACAGTAGAACAAAAAGAAGTTATAAAAAGTGAAAAAACAAAAAATTACTACTACCTTTGCACTTGCAAATGGTAAGAAACAAACAGTTTTTTATGGTCAGGATGTTAGATTTGAAACAAAGAACGGAAAATTAAAAGATTACGATCCAAGTCTTGTTAAGATTCAAAAGAAAAAGAGTGAGAACGGAAATGATCTGAAAGACTATGCGTATGAGAATGAAGAGGGAGATAAAAAGCATTATCTTCCAAAGAATCTGACCGAAGAAACGCCGGTATTGATGGAGAATGGACAATATCAGATTTCTTTTGCTCCAATTTACGGACAGAAAAACAAAGAAAGAGGAAGAAAAAGCAGGGAGAGCAGGGAACTGATACGGTACAGCAGGCGATCACACAGGCAGAACAAGCAGTTCAGGATGTGGCAGATCATACAGATATTTCGGATGAAGTAACAGATGATACACAGGATGCCCTAGATTCCGTAGATAACTTACAACGTACCAAATTAGAAAATGCAGAGGTTGAAGATGCAGAAGAGAATAAGATCGAAAAACCAGTGAAAGTATCCTATGAATCACAGCAGAAAGAATGTACATTTTCCTATGAATCATTAAATACTGGAATCAAAGAGAGCATTGTTTTAACCAAAGCACCAGAGGGAAATGTCTTAAAGTTTCGATTTAAGGCTTCTGGATTGGTGCCTAAGAAGAACGTATTAGATGAAGGGATCAGTTTTCTAGATGAGAAAACAGATGAGATCGTTGCAGCACTGGAAGCACCAAATATGAATGACGCTACAGGAAAAGCGTATAGTGAAAAGATTTCTTATGATATTGATCCAGATAATGAAGAGGAAGATTCTTATATTCTGACATTACATTTGGATGAAGAATATTTTAAAGACAAGGACCGTAAATATCCGGTTACGATCGATCCAACCGTATCATGGACCGGATCCACGGATTTCTGGGATGTCTATGTAATTAATGGATCTTATAAAAATACGAACTTTTATGACAATGGAGTTACAGTCATGATGGCTGGAAAATCAAAACAGGGTGTCTGCAGGACATATCTGCGTTTTAAAGATTTTACAGCAAAGATCAAAGGAAAATATGTAGACAGTGCAACGCTTACGATGTATGAAACCGGAAGCAGCCAGAGTGGACAGACAATCGAGGCAAGAAGAGTTACAGAAAACTGGACCAGACCTGGATTGAAATGGAGTAACCGCCCGGGATATAGTACGAATTATGGAAATGTAAAAACAACAGGGACTGCAAAGAAAGCAAGAAGCATTAATCTGACGGAATATGCGAGACAGTGTGCATCCGGTAAGATCACATCGTATGGTGTGATGTTAAAAAATGCGGACGAGACAAAGAGTTATGGACAGTTTTACAGTTCCAGAGCATCATCAAACCGTCCAAAGATGTCAGTAACTTATTATGATGGACCGACAACGGCATCATCTGTCAGTGTTACACCGCAGTATGCAAACAACGATCATCAGAAGACATTACATGTAAACTGGGCAGGCATCTCATCCCATTCATTAAACCGTGTGGAATACAGGATTGCAAACTGGGGAAATGGAGAAGAAACAGGTGATTATGTTTCATATTCTTCATCTACAAAGATTGGAACGAGTGGAAACGGAAGTGCGGATATTGACTGCAGTACGATGCCGGAAGGCCATTATAAACTTAGTTGTAAGAGGAGTAGACAACGGTTATATTGCAGGTTGGGGAGCAGCGACATGGTTTACGATAGACCGCACGGCTCCGGAAGCAGGAGATATATCCTTTGAGGAAGGAAATGATGAGAGCGAACCATCTGGTTCTCTGAATCCGAGACTGAAGGTCGGGATCGTAGATGAGAATGCATCCTATTTTAAATACCGTCTGGAAGGAACCTCAACTTACCATGAAAGTGCAAGGGCGGATGAAGATGGATACACCTATGCAAATGTTTCGATTCCAGCAGACAGCATGACAGGAAGAACAGAGTATCAAGTTTATGTGATCGTTGTTGATAAAGCAGGGAATGAAAGCGGGGAAACAAAAGTATCCTATTATTATACGGATGCCTCAAAAGCACAGGATTATGCACCAACCAATGTAAAGGTCAGAAAATCGTATGGAAAGAATGTCATCTACTGGGATAAGAGAGAACTGACAGACAGTATCTATTATGCAGTTTACAGGGGGGAATCCGCGGATTTCACACCGGATGATTCGACACTGGTACGTGGTGCGGTCAAAGATTCCTACTGCATGGATACCAGAGTGGGAGATGGCAAGAGTTACTATTATAAAGTACAGGCACAGAAACTGGCAATGGATGGAACGATCAATGGAAAAAGTACGGATGCATTATCAGAAAAAGTGGCACAGGATACACAGGAAGAATATGAAAAAAGACTAGGAAGCAAAGATTACAGAGACAGTATGGAGATCAGCACGCCCAATGGAACAGGATCCGTGGAAAAATCCCAGGGGAATCTAATGTATGAAAGTACAGATTTTTCAATTCCATCACTGCTTTGAATCTTGAACTCACAAGAACCTATAACAGTCAGTCAGATAAAGAAGGAATGCTTGGAAAAGGATGGTATGACAGTTTTCATAAGGAATTATACCAGTTGGGAGATGATCTTGTATTTCAGGACAGTGACGGAACCTATCTGACATACAGTCCACAAAAAAGCAGAAGTGTTGATGTTTCTTATCAGAATAAGGAGACAAAGGACTATGCACTTTCATTTAATACAGAAGATGATGTAAAAAGAATCATCAAATAGGGGAGTCAGAGAGCAGCGGCATATGCAAGACTTCAGAATGCTGCTTCTGAAAATAATCTTTGGTAAGTGCCATTTCCAATAAAGGAAATTATCGTCCGGGGAAAAAAGAACGATGATAGTGAAGACAGTGGAGCATCCGAAGGAGAAAAGGAAGTGATCACGGTGTCCAATGTCGGAAATATCCATATGAAGGATGGTATGACATATGCATTTGATGGGAATGGTGAGATCACAAAAGCAGAGGACAGTAATGGCAACTATCTGATCTATCAGTACGATGAAAAAGGAAGATTATATAAGGTTGTTTCCAATCTGAACAAAGAACTGGTTTTTACATATTATGAAAACGGAGAACAGGAAGATCTGTTAAAGAAGATCGATCTTGCAGATGGAACAAAGGTTGTTTATTCATATGCTGAAGGGAAACTTACGAATGTTTCTCACAAAAACAGCGGAGAAACAGCTTCTGTGGATCAGACATATGCTTATGGAAGTAATGGGAAGATGAGCAAGATCATCGATGCAAAGAAGAACGGGTACCAGATTGCTTATACAGGAGAAAAAGCAGAAAGATTTATCCGTCCGAATGGAGAATACCAGCAGCTTTCTTATGGAGATGGAACAACGACGGTATCTTCTCACAAGGCAGACGGAACCAAAACAGCACAGGATTCCATGAGTTTTGACAAGAATACAGGAAAGATCCTGAAAAAGACGGATGCCAATGGAATTGAAAGCAGTTACAGTTATGATGATGGAGGAAAAGACGGAGAACAAAATGGCTGGGTAAATGAATATCTTGTAAGAAAGATTAAAACGGAAGTGGATTATCAGGAGCTGGATGCTGCCGGACTGGTGAAATTTTTGAAACAGACAAGGAAAAAGAAGAAACATTTACAATCGCCAGTATTGAGTACAATGAAAACGATGATGTCATCTCTGAGACCGAAGAAAACGGAGATATAACAAGCAGTGAGTATGAGGATGAGAAAAATCCATATCTTCCAACAAGCGAAACTACAACGAATGGAAATGACTTTATTTCACAGACTGTTTATGAATATGATCCCAAAGGGAATGTAATATCAGAAACAGATAAAGGTGAAAATAAAAAAGAAGAAACCAAAACAGTCACATCCTATGATGATCACGGACAGCCAACAACAGTCACGACAACAAAGGAAGGAGCTCCTGATTCTGTAGAACAAACGACATATCAGGATACTGTACAGGGAACGACACAGACAACAACAACGACACAGGGAGAAGAGAAAGAGACATCTGTGATAAAAACAGATGCCATGGGGCGTGAAACAGAAAATACCAGTAAAGACAGGAAAGGAAATATCTTAAGCAGTACGGAAACATCGTATGATTTCATGGGAAGAGCGATACAGACGAAAGTAACATCCGATGGAGTGACACAGACAGAAGCTAAAACATACGATGATAACGGAACCGTAGCAACAGAAACCAGTGCATCAGGAATAAAGACAGCGTATCGTTATGATTCACTAAACCGCGTGATCAAAGCAACAGAATCAGCAGACGGGACAGATACCGTCACGGAAACTTCCTATGGATATGAAGATGCACAGATCCATACGTTGAATGGAACGAAAGACTATCAGGATCTTAGCGTTCAGACAACAAAGACCAATGGACGTGTCAGTGAAAAGTCATGGACAGATGCAGCGGGGCAGACCGTCAGAAGTTTCAGCCATGGATTATATACGGATCACGTGTTCACCAGTGACGGAAAAGAGATCGCAACGATCAGTCTTGGAACAAAGACTTCCGGAGATGGAAAGATTGCCTTGCAGTTATATGACAAAGAAGGAAAACAGACAGCTGCGATCCAGAATCCAGAGATCACAAGAGGGACTTCTGATGCCACAGTAAAGGTTGGAAACAGTTCTATCTTACAGAAAACAGAGTATGACACAAAGGGAAATGAGACAGCAAAAACCGATGGTAATGGAGATCAGATATCCTATGCTTATGATGACCAGAATCGTGTAACCGAGATCACACAGGGAGGACAGAAGACAAAAGTTTCCTATCAGGTGAATTCAGACGGATCAACGACAACAAGTGTTACAGATGCCAATGGACATGTCAAGCAGGAAACAGCCAGTGCATCCGGATCAGTGACAACAACATCGGATCTTGGAGACGGCAGTGAATCCATTACAACAAAGTATACCTATGATGACCGTGGAAATAAGCTCTCAGAAGTCTATGCCAATGGGGCGAAAAAGACCTATGAATATAACAGCCGGAATCTGGTTACAAAAACACAGTCTTATGACAAAGAAGGAACAAAAACACTGACCAGCCGGTATCGTTATGATGATAAAGGCCAGCTGTCAGAGATGACAGATCACAGAGTGTCCGCTGGAACAGAGACGGCATACCGTTATACAGAATATAGTTATGATCAAAGAGGAAGGATCACAGCGTTTGCAGAGATCAGTCAGAATGCCCAGCCAACGGCAGATGATATCAAAGCACATCAGATCCGGTATACTTATAATGAGGATGGAAATCTCAGTAAGGTATCCTATCCGACAACAAAAGACGGAATCCAGTCATTATCTTATATTTATGATGAAAACGGATGGCTTCAGGAGATCAAAGGAGAACTGCATTCCAAGGGGCAGACAACAGAGAAAGTCCTCAGAAGTTATATCTATGATACGTATGGAAAAGTCAAAGGGATCAAGGATTATAGGAATCTGCTAAAAGACAGTGATCAGGCAGTTCAAAAAGTCTATACCTATGACAGTTTTGACCGTGTCAAAGAGATGATCTACACAGATCTTGAGACAGGAAAAGTGATGGAATCTTATCAGTACAGTTATGATAAGAACTCTAACATCACAGAGAAAACGCAGGTCAATAACTACCCAAAGGAAGATGCAGACAAAGTTAATGAGACAAAAGTCTATACTTATGATACACTTGGACGACTGACAAAGACGGTAACAACAGATCATAAGAAGGATGATAAGACAAAGACGGTCACATATACCTATGATAATGTTGGAAATCGGCTCAAAGAAGATGACGGAACAACGACAACATCGTATACTTATAACGGACTGGATCAGTTAAAGACATCCACGAAAGAAAAAGGAACTGCGGTAGAAGAAGTCCGTCAGTATGATTACGATGCGAATGGAAACCAGACGGATGTAAAGAACACAAGGACTGGGGAAGATCAGATTTATGTGTATGATGCAGAAAACAGATTAAGTCAGGTGTCCGTGACAAAAGACGGAAAGACAGCAGTGATCCAGCAGAACATCTATAATGGAGAAGGACAGCGGATCCAGAAGGTCGATGGAGATGAGACGACTAACTATTATTATCAGAATGGAGTTGTGGCTTACACGACAGATGCGAATGGAGAGCAAAACTCACAGAATCTGATTGGAACCGATGGAAATGTCCTCGCAACAGAAAGATTTCAACAGAATGCAACACAATATTATCTTTACAACAAAGATATCCAGGGAAGTACAAGCAGTCTTGTAAAAGAGATGGAAGTGCTGATGCAACATACCAGTATACGGATTTTGGAGAGACAACAATCCAGGTGATGATCAGGCGAAAATGAAGTATGTTATACTGGCGGAATTTATGATCAGAGTACGGGGTTGTACGTATC
>ENA-OQHK01000253-OQHK01000253.1-human-gut-metagenome-genome-assembly--contig:-NODE-253-length-10238-cov-3.024528_pt1 | contig 10238 bp, 12 predicted proteins | sample MGYA00242562_ERZ504715 | MGnify/ENA primary metagenome ERZ504715 (study PRJEB26092, sample SAMD00036445) | human gut metagenome | host: Homo sapiens | study: EMG produced TPA metagenomics assembly of...
CTATTATATACATGAATTATAATAGACTAACTCCTACCCCTCCTCCTTACCTTCATCTTCTCTTTCATTGCAGCAAATTTCTTTATATTCTTAATTAGATTGTCAACCATTTCATCAGTTGCTTTTTTCCTCTCTTCTTCAGTAGGAGTATGAATAATACTCATTGTACTGCAGTCATTCCACCGAGAACTAACTAATTGTTTTTCTTCTTTGCTATTCATTTCTTTTTCCAGTTTACCATGTGTAACATTCCCACTTTTAATAGTAAGAATTCAACAGCTCCCAATGATTTTTTATATCCTTCAATATCCTTTTTAAAGATATTATAACGTTCTCCACCAGCTTTCAATTCATATTCTTTCCTGTTTTCTACCACATATGAACTAGGAACTATATAAAAATCAGGCAGTGTAGGAGTACCTTCAATTTCAAATTTTTTATTATATATCACAAATATAACATAGTGGTTATCTTTTGCCTCCACATTACCTACGGGAATAGAATCATATTCACGAACAGATTTCACATCAATCGAGACAGCAGTTTTATCATCCCTCATTATCCAAATATCAACACTTTTCTTATTTCCCATTGTTATATAAGCCTCATAATTCAACCGATACAACATGGACAACACCAAATACTCACTAGCAATTCCAGTATTAAAGCCGTTCTTTTTAGTCGCCATAATCCTAATATTTGTTCATATTAATACTCAATGCACTATACTAACACACTGTATATAGCACTATTTATACCTTATGAAGAACAAATATATTTAATTATTTTTGACTATCCAAATATTTATTACATAATCTTTTATAAAGTAGTGAAAGCGTAACAACACAATGAACACCAATATAAATAAAGTACACAGACAACATGTTCATCCTATTCCAGCATTTATATAAACTTTACTTCCCCACGTCTTTTTCTGTACCAATAGGGGATGATTTCTTAGCTTTCTCTATAATTTCGTCCATAAATTGTTGTTCAATATTTAGATTTGTTGTATCTTTAGGAACTAAAAGAGAGCTTTCAGAGCTAAAAACAGTTAATGACTGACCCTTGTCTGTTTCAGAATTACCAGGAAGTGTGTAATCGAAGCTCTTTTTTAATTTATCTTCTTGGTTAATTATACTTGGAAAATCCAGTGTAAGCTGCCCCCTAAAACCAAGCGATTCTGCCCCCTTAAAACATTCAACAATGCCCCCTTAAAAAGTCTTGACCGATGGGGTTATTATTATTTTAGTTTATTTCCCTCTGTATGCAGCCATTTTACGGACACTTTCTCCTGTCAGCTCAATCCGGTGCGCCGTATGTATAATACGATCCATAATGGCATCTGCTACTGTAGGGTCTCCGATTGCATCATACCAATTGTCCGTTGGCAGTTGCGAGGTGATGATGATGGACTTGCGCCCATGTCGGTCCTCTATTATATCGAGCAGGATGGGTCGTTCCTTGGCATCAAGGTTCACAAGGAAGAGGTCATCCAATATGAGCAGCGTGCTCCGTTCGATTCTCTTGAGTTCCGATTCCAGTGTGCCTTTTACTTTTGCCACCTTAAGCGTACCCATAAGTTTCGGAGCATTCGCATAATATGTCCGTATGCCCTTCTTGCAGGCTTCATACCCCATTGCTGTGGCAAGGAAGCTCTTCCCGGTACCGGATGACCCTGTGATGAAGAGGTTCTGTCCCTTGCGGATGAACTCCAGCGATGCAAGCCGCTCCATCTGATTGCGGTCAAGGCCACGCGGGATTGCATAGTCTATCTGCTCGAGGCAGGCCTTGTAGCGGAACGCCGCCCCGCGTATAAGGCGTTGGATGGCTGCATTGGCACGGTAGTCCCATTCCCTGGCAAGTAACATGTGCAGGAAAGAGTCGATTGTCATTGTTTCTGCCATAGTGGAGGTTAGGCTTTCAGTGAAGGCGGCGGCCATGCCGTGCAGCTTCATACGGTTCATCAGTTCGATTGTCAACGTGTTGCGGTCTTTTTCGACAGCTATCGGTGCGGTAAGATTATTTGTTTCCATTGTTGTCTCTATTTAAATGTTTTAATTGTGCGAAGTAGGCTGCTCCGCGGATGTTTTTGTGGATAGATGTTACGGGGACCTCATCGTCAATGTCGTCTTTTGACAGGAAGTCTGCATCATCCCCGCGTTCAAGGATCCGCCTTATCTCCTGATATCCGTATAGGCGCAGTTGCGTGGCGCATGCGCTTGCCGCCACCAACCGTTCCAGCCCGAAGGTCTTCTCCAACGCCATGATGCCTCTGCATGAACGGAACGCCGCGGGAGGATACTTCTTGAGTTCCGCCACCTTGCGCAGATACAGCAGCAGGACGTTATCTGTCTGGCCGGCCCGTTCGTAAATCTGTTCCAGATCCTTTTCATAACTTCCATGACGTCCGGGCAGTCCGTGGGCATCCTTGGTCGTATAGGAGTATGGCGTGTCATCGCGCTGGTGTGTGGTCACCAGACGCAGGCCATGATATATTTCCAGCGTGTCCGCATCATAGACAATCTCGACACGTTTGCCTATATACTCTTTCGGTACGCTGTAATGGTGAAGCCTGAAGGTGACATAGCCGTTACGCATTACTGTTGCGGAGCGTCGCTCTTTCATCTGATGGCGTATGGCGGGAAGCGGGCGGAGGCAGTCGGACTCAATCTGCTCGAACTGTTCCCGTCTGGACTGGGGACGCCCGCTCATCCTGCGTCCGTTGAAGGCCGAGAGCGATTCGGATATGGCCGCATTCAGAGACTCCAGCGAGTGGAATACAAGACCCTCGATGTCAGCGTAGACGGATCGGTAAAGTAGCTTCACGGCATTCTCCACCAAGGCCTTGTCCTTTGGATGACGTACCCGTGTGGGGTATACGGTACATCCGTAGTGTTCGGCAAATGCCGCAAACTCCTCGTTGATTACCGGCTCGTTACGGTCGCTGCGGGTTACCGCCGATTTGAGGTTGTCTGGTACGATCGCCATCGGAACCCCGCCGTAAAAATGAAGCGCGTTCTCACACGCCTTAATCAAGTCCTGTCTTGACTGGGACCAGACCGCCTCACAATAGGTATAGTGGCTGCACGGAAGTATGGCCACGAACACTTCAACGCTGCGACATTCACCGCTTTCACTGTCAACGACTTCCAGTTTGTCACCGGCGAAGTCGATATACATCTGGTCTCCGGCATAATGCTCGACATGGCCTACGACATGTGTCACCATACGGTAACGCATGAGATAGTTGCCGAAACTGGCATGTCTGTATCCGTCAGGATGGGTCTCGCGGTACTCTTCGTACAGGGTTTTCACTGTTACGCCTCGGCGGCTAAGCCGGGCAGCATACTCAGGAAGGAGTGCCTCAAGCTCAAGCTGGCGTTGTGACGGTTCCCTGTTACGGCCAACACCTTCAGAGAACATTTCCTGGATGCGAGCGGAAGGCATGGCGGCCAACTCCTTTATCGGTATACCACACTCTTGAAACAGGCGCACATATCTGCGCACCGTGTTGCGGGAAAGCTCAAAGCTCCTGCTTATCTGCTTTATCCCCATCCCCAATGCGTAACATTGGAGGATGTTTGCTATCTTTGTTGTCATAGTAGAAATGATTTTATCCCACCGGTCAAGACGGGAATCAAATCTACGAAAAATCCCCTGCCGGGCATTGCCAAGCAGGGGTATTTTTATATTGGAATCAAGGGGGTAGGATTATTTTAGCACAAGGGGGCAGAATCGCTTGGTTTTAGGGGGCAGCTTACACTGGATTTTCCATATGCGAAGACCCGACAAAATTCACCTCTCATTCAGATAGTGCTACTACCGTACCTATCGGATATGAAGCCATTACGGAGCTTCCACGAACTGAGGGCTATGTGCTTTCTATGGCTCATTCCACTAAAGGTTATTCCTTTGCCGAAAAAGTAGGAGGTTCAAGTAATAAAGGGTATTGCGATTACTATTGGACTCCCACAGGTGGTAGTACGTGGTCTGCTGTAGGCTGGTATGGTGCCCTTTTGTCTGCTTATGCGCATAATGGTGCGCTTGCGGGTTTCGGTTCTCTGTATGCGCATAGTCGTTCCTCGAATGCGAATGCGAACATTGGGTTCCGCTTTTACCGTGGTTTCAACTTATAACTGTTGCTGCCACGCCCTTACCTCACAGGGACTATCGGCACGTCTGATAGTTGGTAAAATAATATGGATTAGGACGGTGCAAGTAAGTAATTGAAAGCTCTGTTTTAGAACAACGGCACAAATGGGTGTAGTAAAGACTGAATACGGGTTATGTTATACGGCTGATACCTGCTTTAATCAATACTCGGATTTTGAGGATTGCGGTTTATATGTCGGTGATACAGGAAAGATATTCATTTCCCAAGCTAAGAAAATTAAGAATGTTTATCACCTGATATATGAATGCTCCAACCTCATACGGGCGCAATATAAGGCACAGCAAGGCAAAGGAGAGCGTACCGAAATATCCAAGTTCAATGAGAACATTTTGGAGAATTTGGATAGCTTGTACTGGGACTTGCGCAATGAAACTTATACCCCCGGTGAATATCGGATTAAGGTTATATATGAGCCGAAAGAAAGGGTGATTATGATTGCCCCGTTCTTCCCGGACAGGATAGTACACCATTGCATTATCAATGTGTTGGGGCGTTACTGGACTAACTTCTTCATTGCGAATACATACGCTTGTATCAAAGGGCGTGGTATTCATAAATGTATGGAGGATGTGCATACGGCTTTAATCATAGACAGAAAAGGTACAAGGTTCTGTTTGAAGATTGACATCAAGAAGTTCTATGATAACATAGACCACGCAGCATTGAAAAGGATAATCCGCTACACTATAGCGGATGAACAACTGTTAAGGCTGTTGGATAAGATAATAGATAGTAACGGTAAAGACAAGGGGCTGCCAATAGGCAATTTCACAAGTCAATATTTGGCTAATCTCTATTTAGCATATTTCGACCATTGGGTTAAAGAAGAACTGGCTAAGATAGTGATGAAGCGTTTTGGGGTGAAAATCTACTACTATCGCTATATGGATGATATGGTGATACTATGCGCTGACAAAGAGGCACTGCATTTCGTACTCGACATGATGGGGCTTTACTTGGGTGGCGAATTGAAAGTAGAGATTAAAAGCAACTGGCAGATATTCCCGGTTGATGCTCGTAGCATTGATTATGTGGGATTCAAACAAAACCATTACGGCATATTGCTAAGAAGCGGTATTCTGAAAAGGTTTTATAAGAAATTCCACCGCACCATCAATAAATACGAAATCAAAGATGAAACGGATATTAAACACTTCTTCCCATCTGAATATGGCTGGATAATCAGATGCTCGGAGGAACACAGTAAATTCATTTTTAATAATTGTTTGAACGATGGAAGCAAATGTTTTGACTACAGGGCTGCTGGCTAAGACTAAGCCGGAGGTGATAGATTCTCTTAATAACGGGCAGGGAACGTTCCTTTATAACCATAACATCAAAGAGGTTAAGGTTATTGCAGACAAAGAGGGTGGCATTGAGATTACGACTGATGCGGAACGTGCCACAGGCACGATGTTCCAATATGACAGCGTGAGGGTGGAATATCCAAAAACGGCTGATAATATTTTCAGCACGTTGCTTACTGCAAGATACCCGGCTAAGACAGAAAGTAAGCTGGTAAACGAATATCAGTCTGCCATGCTGGGATTGCTTGCCGAAAGTGCGAAATCCCCCTATGAGAACTTTTTGAAAGACCGTTTGGCTATCCGTGAAATGGTGGATGCCGATTGTGAAACCTATAATATACCGATGGACTTATGAACGAGGTAATGGACTTTGAGGAAACCGAATCCTTGAATGAAGATATTTTCGATTGTGAATACACCTCAGTAGATGCCGTGATTAATGAGGTCACGGTGTTTACGGGATGTAAGGAAAGACAGACAGAGAACGGAACGAGAACACTAATCGCCTATGGCGAGGGTATCGGTGCATCCGCTTTCTATACTGATAGTAAGAAGTTGAAAGATGTTGTTTTAGACCCGAAGCGCAAATATCCATTTCGTGCCGTAATCAAAGTGGTACGCTATGGAACGATGTACGGGTTTAAGTTCTTTCCACCGAATACTCCAATCACGCAGGAGGATAGGGATAACTTTGAGTATTACAAGCGAAACAAGTATAAGAAAAACCGATGATGGAAGAAAGTTTGAAAGTAGCACAAGGCATAAGCGATTTTGGCTTTATGGTGATAGTGTGCGCTGTGTTTCTCTGTTTGGCGGCTGCACTTATGGTAGCTTGTTTCAAGTGGTTCAAGTCTATCATTAACGACATGATTAAAAGCAATCAGTCTATGGTAGCCGAACTTCTGACGGAAACCAAAACCCAAAATGATATGCTCACTGACATTGCAGAGGGGTTAAGACCCGAAACGCAGTTGCGGATAAAAAACATATCAAGCATTTACTTTGACCTTGCCGTTGAGAGGGTTTGCCGTATAATAAAGAAAGTGCGTGAAGAAAACCACATCGCAGACCGTGAAGCCACGAAAGCGAAAGTACACACCTTGATTATGAATATGCACGAGGACAGAAACAGCCGATTTGATGCACATTCGTATCGAGGGAAACGATTGTCAAGCTACACTTCGCCCGAATGGATTGAATGGGTAGAGCAATGTGTGTTGTCAGAGGTTTATGCGGAAACGGTGAACAATGGCAGAGCTTATACCAATGTACAAATGGTATATGACAGAATTAAAATAGATTTTTACCATAAATTGAATCAAGAATGAAGATACTTATAGACAATGGGCATGGAGAAAATACACCGGGTAAACGCAGCCCGGATGGAACTTTCAGGGAGTATGCCTATACAAGAGAAATTGCGGATGAAGTCGTGCGTGAACTGGCTAAACGTGGCTATGTAGCGGAACGCATTGTTAAGGAGAACTTGGACGTGCCTTTGGCTGAACGTGCAAGGCGTGTGAACGAGATTTGCGCCCGATATGGAGCTAATAACGTGTTGCTTGTTTCCATCCACTGCAATGCTGCCGGGAATGGCGAATGGATGAATGCCCGTGGATGGTCTGCCTATACCACTAAGGGCAAAACGAAAGCTGACGAACTGGCAAACCGAATGTATGATGCTGCCGCTTGCTTTATTACCGGGCAAAAGATTAGGCGTGACTATTCGGATGGCGACCCGGATTGGGAGGAAAATTTTTACATCCTTTCCAAGACGAAATGCCCGGCTGTATTGACGGAAAATTTCTTCATGGATAACAAGGAAGATATTGCTTACCTTACATCTATGGAGGGGAAACAAAACATTGTGAACACCCACGTAGAGGGTATAATCCAATACATCAAGGAATATGAGAAATAAAGCGTTTTTGATATTAATCGCCCTCTGTGGGCTTTTGATGGCGGCTACCTTTGGGCTATGGGCTTATTGTTCCAAGTTGAAATCAGAAAAGGAAAGATTGGATGGCAACCAAACCGCCTTGTTGGAGAAAATTGAATTTTACCAAACAGAATCCGGAAAATCCGCTGCTTCTGTACAGGCATTGACTTTATCCAAGTCTGAGGTGGAAAAGCATTGTGCCGACTTGACGAATACCGTTAAGGAACTTGACTTGAAAGTAAAGAGGTTACAAGCGGCTTCCACGAATGCAACAAAAACGGAGGTGGAGGTACAAACCATAGTTAAGGATAGCATTATATACCGTGATACATCCTATCTTAAAGTCCAAGCGATACGATGGAAAGACCCGTGGATAAATGTTGATGGCTTAATCATGCCCGATAAGAAACTGGATTTACGCATACAATCTGTAGATACCTTATTTCAAGTAGTGCATAGAGTGCCTAAGCAATGGTTGTTTTTCCGATGGGGAACAAAGGCTATTAGGCAAGAAGTTGTAAGTAGCAATCCCCATACCAAAATAGTGTATTCGGAATATATAGAATTGAAGAAACGGAAAAAGAAATGATTAGGTGTTAGTAATAGAGTAGAACTTTTGTTCTGAGCCGGGTTCGCTGTGAAGTGCGCCCGGTTTTTCTTTGTCCTTTGAAATAAAAGTCATATCTTTGCAGTACCGATTCTGAAAATCGGTGTTGCATTGTACCCCTGTATTCTTCTTTTGGAGAGGCAGGGGTATTCAACAAAAATGCAAAAGTTCTACTATAGTTCTACGAAAAATTGAAATAGTCTCGCAAGTGACTGATACTCAAAGTTAGGTTAGAAGTTTCCTAAACGTATGTTCTTCCAAACAATGCAAAGGTAGTAAAATTTAGATTTATAGTAAATAAGAAAAGGAAGTTATAACGATAATTATTACATAAGGCTCTGTAGTTCAACGGATAGAACAAGAATTTCCTAAATTTTAGATAGGGGTTCGATTCCCCTCGGAGCTACTTTTCAAGTCCATTCCATTACGGGGTGGACTTCTTTTTTACAGCATTTACAGCAAAAAAATAGGTATATTTGCGGATAAAAGTTCTACTATAGTTCTACAAAGATTATGGCTACATTCAAAGCAGAGGTGTACGCTCACCAAAAAAGGGCTGACGGCACATATAATATAAAGATAAGGGTTATACACCAAAAGAGGAAAAAGTACATCCCGACCACTTACTACGTGACAAAGGATGATTTGACACGCACGACTTTCAAATTGAAAAACCAAAAGTACATAGATGCCACCGATGATATGATAAAGAAATACCGTTCCATTTGTGACCGCATGGGGGAACGGCTTAAATCCATGACCGTTGAGCAGGTGGTAGATGCAATCACTAACGACAATGGGGAACACTTTGATTTGGATATAGTGGCTTATGCCCGTCAATACATATTGCACTTAAAGGAAACCGGGCATACAGGCAATGCGCTTTCTTACCAAGTAGCTATTAACAACCTTGTACGCTTTGTTGGCAGGGATAGCGTGAGCATAAAAGAAATCACGGTTAAGTTTGTCAATGATTGGATAAAGTGGATAAAAGAGAATCCGGCACGTTCCAAACCCGAAGCCAATCACGGAGAAAGGGCACAGAGCCTATATATATCCCAGCTAAGAGCCATACACAACCGAGCAAAGAAAGAGTTTAACGATGAGGATGCCGGGCTGATACGCATTCCCTATTCTCCTTTTAAGAGGGTGGAAATTCCCAAAGTTCCAGTTACAAGAAAAAGGGCTATTTCTACGGATTTACTTCGTAAATTTTCGGAGCTGCCTTATTCTTTGATTATGCAACCGGGGACAAACAGGTACAATCTCGCAAAGGATGTCTTTCTTTTGAGTTTCTGCCTAATCGGAATGAATGCGGTAGATTTGTACACTTGTACGGATTTGAAGAAAGGACGAATTACATACCAACGGACAAAAACAAAGAATCGGAGAGCCGACAAAGCGGAAATATCTGTGAGGATAGAGCCTGAACTAAAAGCCCTTATGAAAAAGTATAAAGACCATACCGGGCAAAGGGTCTTTAATTTCTACAAGCTGTATTCAAGCGTGGATAGCTTTACGGCTGCAATTAACAAGGGTTTGAAAAAGATTGGTGATGATTTGGGAATAGATGATTTGGAGTTTTACGCAGCGCGCCATACATGGGCAACCATTGCAAGCAATGAAGCCGGAGTAGATAAATACACCGTTCACACAGCTCTTAACCACGTGGACGAAAATATGAGAGTGACGGATATTTATATTGCGAAATCGTGGGACAGCATAGATGCTGCCAACCGTAAGGTATTGGATTATGTCAAGCTATCTTTGGATGATGTAACAGAAAAGAAGTATATACCCAAAAATAAGCGTGTTTTGCCTAAGCAAAATTTGTAAGCTGTTATAGTTCAGTGATTTACAAGCCTATTTTTGCTTAGGCAAAATTTTAATAGGTGTTTATCTATTCTCTAAATCTGTATTATCTCTGATAATCAGATAGTTGCAGATTTTGCCTAAGCAAATTGCCTAAGCAAAATGATTTTGCCTAAGCAAAAATTGTAATATTCTGATAATCAAATAAATAGTTATTTTTAAGCCTAAAAATAGCGTTTTGCCTAAGCAAAATTTGCAAATGATTGAAATACAGTGTGTTATAGGCGTTATTTTGCCTAAGCAAAAAATATAGCCTTTTTTCGTTTGCCTAAGCAAAATTTGTAAGCTGTTATAGTTCAGTGATTTACAAGCCTATTTTTGCTTAGGCAAAATTTT
>ENA-OQHK01000255-OQHK01000255.1-human-gut-metagenome-genome-assembly--contig:-NODE-255-length-10169-cov-4.304621_pt1 | contig 10169 bp, 12 predicted proteins | sample MGYA00242562_ERZ504715 | MGnify/ENA primary metagenome ERZ504715 (study PRJEB26092, sample SAMD00036445) | human gut metagenome | host: Homo sapiens | study: EMG produced TPA metagenomics assembly of...
TGGATCAGTAAGTTCATCAGGTGTAGCAGACAAAGCTGTTGTACAACCGAAAGCACATTACAAATGCTATCAATGCTAAGTTTAAAAGTTTTTTCTATTTTTATTTCCTCATTCTTTTATTTATTCTATCTGTAATAATGGTATATGCAACAGATATTCAATTTACTTCATTATACCGCTAAAATACATGTAATGCAATATAGTTGCTAAAAATTCACATAAAATAATCAGCAAAATAAAAACCGTTCTCAATAACGAGAACGGCTTTTATAGGGATTATTTAATTTGTAAATTACTCAAAATGATTTCTGCGTTTTGCAAAAATTACTGCACAACCTGCAAGCATTGCAACAAGAAGAATTACAGCAACGCTGTTCTGTCCTGTCTGTACAGCACCGCTGTTATTCTGTGAATTGTTCGGTGTGTCATTTGTAGCTGTGTCGCTTGTTGAAACAGGCTTAGTTGCCGAAGTTGTATCGGGTACTGTTACAGATTCGTCAACTGTTGCAACCGAAGTTGTAGGCTCAGTAGGAACAGTTGTATTCGGTTTATTAGATTCCAAACCAAAATTCATTTTTGACAATTCTTCAAGAATACTATCGTCAATAACTCCGCTTTCATAAGCCTCTTTAATTGAGTAAACATTGCCATTCTTATAAAGCATAACATCATCGTTATGGTTGTAATGATAAGTATAGTCACCAATTGTTTCTTCAATTGAATAATCAAGGCTAAAGCCTTCATTGTGCATAAAATATACTCCGCCGTCACTTGTTGAACCAACAATTTCAATGTTGAGATACTCAGGCTCTTTACCACCGTAATATGTATCTATCATCACCTGTCTGATTTCTGATGCAACATCCGATTCTGATATTTCATCAGGTGTAGCTGCAAAAGCTGTTGTTACAACCGAAAAGCACATTACAAATGCTATCAATGCTGTTAAAAATTTTTTCATTTTTATTTCCTCACCTTTTATTTATTCTATCTGTAATAATGGTATATGCAACAGATATTCAATTTACTTCATTATACCGCTAAAATACATGTAATGCAATATAGTTGCTAAAAATTCACATAAAATAATTCTGCTCAAATGAAAATGCCACTTTCATAGCGAAAGTGGCATAAATGTTAATTTTAGTTGTCAAATCAAACAGGGTGAACCATATTTTTCTTGTCAAGCTTGTCGCCGTTGATGCCAACCTTGGCATTTCTTCTCTTTTCAAAGAAGTCGAGGGCAACCTTCGGGAACTGTGCATAAGAAAGAACATCCTCAGGCTGTTCAATCCACTGCTCAATCTCGCCACGGAGCTTATCAAGCTCAGGCTTAAGCTGATCTGCAGGACGACCTTTGATAATCTTCTTGTCACCGATAATCTTCTTCTGAAACTGAGGATCAATCGGCATTGGAGTTGTACCGTACTCACCGGCAACAAGTCCCTTGAACTCGTTTGTGCACATTGAGTAGCGCTTGCCTGTGATTACATTGAATACAGCCTGTGTGCCGACAATCTGTGATGTCGGAGTAACAAGCGGAGGATAACCTGAATCCTTACGAACACGGGGTACTTCTGCAAGAACTTCGTCAAGCTTGTCTTCCTTACCGGCCTGCTTGAGCTGTGAAAGAAGGTTGGAAAGCATACCACCGGGAACCTGATAGATAAGAGCGTTAGCGTCTGTTGCGAGCATCTTAGGATCAAGAAGTCCTGACTTGATGTACTTCTCACGGAGAGTCATGAAGTAAGCACGGATGTCAGAGAACTGTTTAAGGTCAAGACCTGTGTCGAACTCTGTGCCTGAAAGAGCGGCAACCATTGACTCTGTAGGTGCGTGTGATGTACCGAGAGCGAGTGGGCTGATTGCTGTGTCAATGCCGTCGGCACCTGCCTCAACACCCTTTAAAAGACACATTGATGCAAGACCTGATGTGTAGTGGGTGTGGAGCTGAAGCGGAAGCTCCGGAACAGCGGCTTTGATAGCCTTTACAAGGCTTTCGGTTCTTGTCGGAGTAAGAAGAGCAGCCATATCCTTGATACAGATTGAATCTGCACCTGCGTCTGCAATTCTCTTAGCATACTCAACATAGTATTCATCTGTGAATACAGGACCTGTTGTGTAGCTGATAGCAACCTGTGCATGACCGCCTTCTTTGTTAGCGGCCTTGATAGCTGTTTTAAGATTCTTGATGTCGTTAAGAGCATCAAAAATACGGATAATGTCAATACCGTTTGCGATTGAACGCTGAACAAGGTACTCAACGCAGTCATCGGCATAGTGACGATAACCGAGCATATTCTGTCCTCTGAAAAGCATCTGGAGCTTTGTGTTAGGGCAATGCTCTCTGATTGTGCGGAGTCTGTCCCACGGATCTTCGTTTAAGAATCTGAGGCATGAGTCATATGTTGCACCGCCCCAGCATTCGAGTGAGTAATAACCGATTTTATCGAGTTTGTCAAGAACAGGGAGCATTTCCTCTGTTGTCATTCTTGTTGCAATGAGTGACTGATGAGCGTCACGCAGAGCAGTTTCGGTAACTCTGATTTTTTTTGCCATTTTACAGCATCCCTTTCTCCGAATTATTGATTAGTTAAGTGTTACGAGAACCTTACCTGAGTCAACAGACTCACCCTTTGCAACATCAACTGTTGCAACTGTGCCATCCTGCGGAGCCTTAACGGGAGTTTCCATCTTCATAGCCTCGATGAATACGAGGTCATCTCCGGCCTTAACAGCCTGTCCTGCCGAAACAACAACATTAACAACTGTACCGGGCATAGGAGCCTTTATAACAACAGAACCCTGAGCGCCTGCGGGAGCTGCCGGCTTTGCTGCAGGAGCGGGAGCGGCTGCCGGAGCAGGAGCGGCTGCTGCGGGAGCTGAAGAGCCACCGAGTTCTTCAACCTGAACATCATATGCTGTGCCGTTAACTGTAATTCTTAAATTCTTCATTTTTAGTATCCCCTTTTATTTTAACAAGTAATCATTTATCAGATAGTTGAATGCTTCTTTGAAAGTGTTGAAACACGCTTGCCCGAGAGCATATCAAGAGCAGAAATAAGAGTCTGACGGAGCTGAGCTTCTTCAACAATACCGTCAACATAGCCGTTCTGAGCGGCATTGTAAGCAGAAAGATTCTCGTCAGCAAACTTCTGAGCAACCTCAGCCTGCTTATCTGTGGCAACATTCATAACTTCGGGAGCCATAATGAATGCGGCAGCCTCAACATTAACAGGTGAAATAACTGCATCGGGAAGTGCGTAAACAACATCTGCATTAGCGCCTGTGCCAGCAAGAGCAACATAGCCTGAACCGATTGCCTTGCCTGTAACAACAGAAATCTTGACTGTTGTTGCCTCAGCATAAGCGGCTGACGCCTTTGTTGCCGACTTGATTGACTCAAAGCCCGGGCAGTTTACGAATGTTACAACAGGGAGTGAGAAAGCGTCGCAGAAACGAACAAACTTTGCTACCTTGTTTGCAGACTTGCAACCAAGCTCCTTGCCCTTTGTAACAACAATACCTACAACCTGACCGCCGAGTCTTGCAAAACGAACATTTGCTTCCTTACCGTAATCATTGAAGAGCTTTACAATACTGTTGCCATCAACTGTTCTGCTGACTACACAACCGCAACCGTCCTCTGCCGGAGCTTCTTCAAATGACTGAGGAGCCATTGTGAGGTTATTTGACGGAAGATAAAGGATAAGTTCCTTTGCAGCCTTGATTGCCTTGTCTGCATCGTCACAAACGATTGAGGCAATACCGTTTTCAGCATTGTAAGCAGCATCGGAATGCTTGCCTGTTACCGAAAGTGAAAGCTGTGCGTCTTTGCTCATAATAACGATGTCTGCGCTTGCGGCGTTAAGAGCGTTTGTTCCGAGGCAAGTGCCGAGAACAACCGAAATCTGCGGTACAACACCGGAAAGTGACGCAGCCGCATTGAGAACATCACCGCAACCTGCGAGAAGCTCTGTACCCTGCTTAAGTCTGCCGCCAACGCTGTCATAGAAACCTACAACAGGAGCGCCTGTCTTGAGTGCAAGACCATACAGCTTTTTAAGCTTAGCAGCCTGTGCCTTACTCATGGCACCGCCGCAAATGTCGCTGTTCTGTGCAAACGCATAAACAGGCATACCTTCTACTGTTCCAAAGCCTGCAACAACCTCGGCAAAACCTTCACCGGATTTTGCAAAGGCATCAATTTCACAAAAGCTGTCTGCATCAAAAAACGCCGTAATTGTCTTATAAGCGGAAGTTGCGGCAATTTCAGCCTTTGCCTGATTGATCTTTTCAATACTCATCTTAAAATCCTCCAATACCATGTATTGAATATGCACGAAAACTAAGCGTGCATACTAATTTTCTACACAATACATTATACTCTATAATCTTCAAAAGTACAAGAAAAACACGCTGTACTATTTCAATTTTGAACACATTTAATAGTTATTACACCAAAACCGTAAATTTATTGTCGAATTAACGAATAGTTTTATTGACCGTTTCGGAAGTATTTTTCAAAAACGGAAAATTAAAGCTGTTTGCCGTTTAAAAACGGGTTTGCAAGCAGTTTTTTAACCTCTTGTTCGGTCAAATCTCTCCAGTCGCCCTGTTTGAGCATACCCATTTTTACTCCGCCGATCTGGGTGCGTTTGAGTCTTGCAACCTCAAGCCCGACAGCCTCGCACATTCTTCTGATTTCACGGTTCTTACCCTCGTGAAGAATCATTTCAAGAACTACTCTGCCCTGCTCCTTGTGAATTACACGGACATATGCAGGAGCGGTTTTTCTGCCGTCAAGCTCAACGCCTGTTTCAAGCTTTACAAGCTGATCCTCGTCAATTGACGGTCGAACGGTTACTCTGTAAATCTTGTAAACATTGTTTTTCGGGTGCATAACCTTGTTTGCAAAGTCACCGTCATTTGTAAAAACAAGCATACCCTCGCTGTCTTTGTCAAGTCTGCCTATCGGATAAACTCGCTCGCCGACATTCTCAACAAGCTGTGCAACACACTTTCTGCCACGCTCATCATTCATTGTGGTAATGAATCCACGGGGCTTGTTGAGCATAATATATCGGTAATTACCGCCCTTCGGCACAACAATCCTCTTGCCTCTTACAAACACCTTGTCTTTAGGAAGAACCTTATCGCCGAGAATTGCGGTTTTGCCGTTCACCTTGACATGACCGCCGAGAATAAGCTCCTCGGCCTTTCGCCTTGACGCAATACCGCATTGCGCTATGAATTTCTGAAGTCTTATAGGTTCAATTTTAGCCATATGTAAATTCCTTTTTATTAAAATTTTCTGTATATTTAAGCTGTCACGAAAACAGATTTCCTATTGCCGAAAATATTGACACACTTTTTTATCCGATTTAATCTTTTCGCCTGCAACAATGCTGCATTTATAAAGCAGCTTTTCCGCCGAGTGTGTATTCAATTCTGCCAACCGATTCGTTCTTTTCAATCGGAGCATACAAAAAGCTGTCTATGAAGATTTTTTTCTTGATTTTATCGCAGTCCTCACGCTTTAAAACGATTGTGTTGTTCTTCTCACCTGTAACCGTTACGCTGTCCTTATCACCGCCCACGCACGGAATATCGGCACAAAAGTCAGCGTCCTTGCAGTCAACTCCCCTGTACTTTTCAAAAAGCGTAATCATAAAGAGAAATATGGTCATTCCAATCGTTGCGGTCATTCAGCGTGACGCACACGAGCGTTACACCGCTTTTTTTGCAGAGGAAACAAGGCACCGCCCTGCCACCGTTGTATAGCCTGTTTTTCCGCCTGTACAGTAGGGATAAAGCGACAAAAGCCTGTTATGATTTGCATATGCGGTTTTCTTTGATTTCGGTTCAAGAAATTCAACGGTCACGCTCTTCTTAGCCGTAAGATTTGCAAAATCGTCATTTTCAAGTGCATATGACATAAGCAGAGCCATATCCTTTGCACTTGAGTAATGGTTATCATCGTCAAGTCCGCTCGGCGTTACAAAATTGGTATTCGTCATACCGATTTGCTTTGCCTTTTCATTCATTCGTTGTGAAAACTTTTCGGGACTGCCCGAAATTGTATATGCCGCCGCATTAGCCGCATCATTACCCGACGCCATCATCATTCCTGACGCAAGGTCCGAAAGTCGGACCTTTTCGCCGACTTTAAGATACATCGAACTGCCCTCGGCAACCATTTCCTGTTTGAAGGTTACTTCGCTGTTACAGGATGCCGCCTCCTCAAGCGTTATGAGCGAGGTCATAATCTTTGTGGTGCTCGCAGGCTTCATTCTTTCATCTGCATTTTTTGAACAGATAACCGTGTTGTTATCGGGACAATAAAGGACAAATGCCTGTGCAGAAGTTGTGGGAGGAGTATCCTCCGCAGTTTTTGCGCCCATAAGCACAAACGGCATAACAAAGCACACCGCAAGCGAGATTATTTTTTTCATAAGGACACCCCCTGCATAAATCTATGCCGAGGGGTGTTGCAATATTACGAATCAGCCGTCAATATCGTCCTGTGTGATTTCGGAAAAATCGTCTGCGGATTCGCTCTTATCCTTTTTGAAAACTCCCTTTACCTTTTTGAGAACATCGGGAATCATATTAACGAGCTTGTCGGCTGTACCTTCTTCCCTGTCAACGGAAACAAGCCTTACATCGCCCTGATAAACGGTAAGAAATGCAACAGGCTGAATTGTCACACCTGCACCGCTGCCGCCGCCAAAGCAGTCTTTGTTTTCCTTTTTGGTAGGCAGATCCGAACCGCCTGCCGCAAAGCCGTAGCTTACCTTTGAAACAGGAATGATGAGTGTGCCGTCAGGCGAAGTTATAGGCTCGCCGATAATAGTATTGACATCAATCATTTCCTTGATTTTTTCCATTGTGGTATCCATTAAACTGCCGATAGGATGTTCCATAGCCATTCTCCTTTTTCAACAATATTTATATCAATCATTTTTAACTTCTGCAAGAAGTTTAATCCCCTTGATTCCGTGCTTAACGGCAAGACCGATAAGTCGGAATGCGAAAATTCTTGCGGCAAAGTCAAAGTTAATTTCTGTTTCTGCTTTTTCCGAAAAATTCGGATTTATGTCAACTCCGTAACCTTTGCATTTTACAACACGGAGAATTGTGCCTACTGCCGGATAAACAACGGCACAGTATTTGCCGTATTTTATAGCCGTGTCAGCCGCATCGTCACCTGCAACGCTGATACTCAGCGACAATTTTTTAACCAGTATGTGTCTGAAAAAATCCTGCAATGCAGATACTGCAAGCTCTGAAACTTTTTTTATCAGGTTCAAAAGCCACTCAATACCGTATTTTTTTATAAGGCTCGGCTTTTTTTCTGTCGCTTTTTTAGGTTGTTCGGTTTTCTGAGTTTGTTTTTTTGCTTTTTTCTTCTTCTTTTCCTTTTTGGGTTTTGCCGGCACAAGCTGAAGCTTTACAAATCCGATATACACGGCACACCAAAACTCCTCTTTATATGATGCACGCAAAGTAATCGGAATAAACATCACAAGCGCAATAAACAGCGCAATTCCAAGTAGGATATATAGCCAAAGCAAAGGGAATTCCCCCTAAATCTTACTGCCTGTCAACAGGCTGATCGGCAAGCAAATCAATCTGCTCGTTGCCGTTTTCAGTCTTTTCCTGTTCTTCACCGTTTTCTTCGGACTCCTTGTCCTCATCACCCTCGGGGAGCGGAGGAAGTTCGTCAAGACTTGAAATGTTAAAGCAACGCAAAAAGTTTTCGGTTGTGCCGTAAAGCAACGGTCTGCCCGGTAGCTCAAGTCTGCCCTTTTCTTCAACAAGTCCCTTTGTTGTCAAACTGCCGATTACACCACTGCAGTCAACGCCACGCACCTGCTCGACAAAAGCCTTTGTAACAGGCTGATTGTACGCAACAACTGCAAGAACCTCAAGAGCCGCCTGTGAAAGCGGGGTGTTTCTTCTCAAGTCCATAACGGTACGAATCTGCGGAGCAAATTCCTTTTTTGAAACCATCTGACAGGAATTGTCAAGCAATACTATAGTTATGCCCCGTCCTGACGCCTCATAATCATCAATCAGTGCAGAAATATGCTCTTTAACCTTTTTTTCGGAAATTTCAAGTGCCTGCGCTATTCGGGAAAATTCAACCGACGCACCGTTTGCGAACAAAATCGCCTCAATCGCACCACGAATATTTTCAACAGCCATTACTGCACCTCCTCATTTTCATTGTTTTCGTCCTCGTCAACCTGTGGCAAAGGCATTGCGTTTTTATCCTCAATCATATGAACAACGGCATTTTCACCGCTGCCCTCAATTCTGATACGCTTGCCCTTTACCAGCTCAAGCGTTGCAAGAAATGTTGCCACAAGGTCGCTTTTGCCCTCGCATACCTCAAAAATTTCGTGATATTCAAGCCTTTTGCCGTGCCAGAGCCTTCTCATAAGATGGATAATCTTACTGTTTACCGACACGATTTTATGCGACACAATGCCCGAAAATGCGTCTTTTGACGGTGGAAGCTTACGCTTGCCCCGTCCGACTGCGCTGACATATGCCTTTGCGATATCCTCACTCGGATGAATTCGGTTATATGTCAGGTCAAATTCAACAGGAGATGCATCTCGGTAAAAGCTGTCAAAGTCATAAATATCGCCGAGTTTTGCCGCCATTTCACGGCAAACGGCATATTCAAGAAGTTGTCCCGAAAGTTCTTTCTTGAGCTCTTCAGCCTCTTCCTCATATTTTGGCAGGAGCATTACAGACTTGATATAAACAAGCCTTGACGCCATTGTCAGAAATTCCGATGCGATATCCATCTGATTTTCCTGCATCATATTAATCTGCTCCATGTACTGGTCGAGCAATTCGGAAATGCTGATGTCGTAAATATCTATTTTGTTTTTAGAAATCAGCGTCAGCAAAAGGTCAAGAGGACCTTCAAATGCCGACAGCTTATATTGAAGTTGTTGTGTTTCCATAAATAAGTTTCAGTTATGATTTGATGTTACGAATGATTTTGAAATCAACCGACAAACGGCATATATGGCAGGCTTGCAAGCCAGCTGATGAAGTCAAGAATCTGATTGCTGAGCCAGTTAATCGGGGTGTTGAGAATTCCCACATACAAGAGAACAAAAAGACCGATAAAAAAGTACATCTGATATCTGTAAAAGAATTCAACAGCCTTGTCGGGTAAAAATACGAACAGAACCTTTGAGCCGTCAAGAGGCGGAATCGGGATAAGGTTGAACACAGCAAGTCCGACATTGCACGAAATATAGAAGCTCAAAAATTGAACAACATATCCTCCGATTGTCGAAAGCGGAAAAGCACCCGTAAAAAGGATAATCGGATAGTAAATGAGAAGTCCGACAAAAGCCGCAACGATATTTGCAATCGGTCCCATAATTGCGGTGATTGCCATACCGACCTTTGGATTTTTAAAATTCCTCGGATCAATCGGAACAGGCTTTGCCCAACCGAATCCGAACAAAAGCATACACAAAGCACCGATAGGGTCAATGTGGCTGAGCGGATTAATTGAAAGTCTGCCTCTTCCCTTTACAGCCTTATCACCGAGAAGTGACGCAGTAAAAGCGTGCGCCCATTCATGGAACGGGAGAATTAAAAATATAATAACGAGTACAGCCAATATTTCGGCAATTATCGAGCCGAAATCAAGGTTGCCGTTTCTGATGCCGTTAAGTAATAATGAGAGCATAAGAGCCTCCTGAAATCTGAATTTTTTAGGTAACAATCGTGTAACTATATTTATTCCTAATTATATAATATATCGTCAAAAATTACAAGAGCAAAAAACAAGTTAAGAAATTTTCAAAAAACACTTGCATTTTCTCTCATTTTCTGTTATTATAACAAAGTTAGAAATAGAATTAGTTTTCTTTAAGGAGGTGCAGACGCATGGCAAAATGTGAATTCTGCGGTAAGGATGTAAAGTTCGGTATTAAGGTATCTCACTCACACAGAAGATCAAACAGAACATGGAAGCCCAACGTACAGCGTGTTAAGGCTATTGTTGACGGTTCACCAAAGCGTGTATATGCTTGCACCCGTTGTTTGCGTTCAGGTAAGGTTACCAGAGCTAACTGATTTTACAGATTACGAAACAGCTCCACTATTTACGGTGGAGCTGTTTTTTGTAT
>ENA-OQHK01000258-OQHK01000258.1-human-gut-metagenome-genome-assembly--contig:-NODE-258-length-10025-cov-2.534754_pt1 | contig 10025 bp, 10 predicted proteins | sample MGYA00242562_ERZ504715 | MGnify/ENA primary metagenome ERZ504715 (study PRJEB26092, sample SAMD00036445) | human gut metagenome | host: Homo sapiens | study: EMG produced TPA metagenomics assembly of...
GCACGATTTCATGAAACAGATATTGAGAATAAGACAGCTTATGAATATTGGAATGCTTCTACTAATCAATGGATAAAAGGCAATGAAAATGAGGCAACAGTATTAATAGAAGATAAGGTTGGTGAACTTTCTTTTATATATAACGAGACACATAAGAAATGGATAATTGCTTATTTCAATGCAGATAGATATAATATAACTATGCGTACGGCAGAAGACATAACTGGCCCATGGAGTGAACCCTATGAGCTTGCTAATGGTAGAGAGTATGCCCAATTGTATGGTTCTTACATTCATCCGTTGTCGGTAACTGGTGATAATTTATATTTTACGATGTCAATGTGGATGCCTTATAATGTTTTTTTAATGAAGGCTGAATTGGCTGATATGGGAGAGTTTTAATTATATTGATAAATATAATATCATGAACACACGCACATTAATTATAACTTTTGTTTGGATGATAATGTCCAACATAGGCATCTTTGCTCAAGAGCATTGGGATGCACAAGAGAGAATTGAGTTGAATAAGGGTGTTTTTCCGAAGAATTTTAGTAAAGCTATTGATATTATACAGTATGATTTATTAGGAATTGAGAGAGGAAAAAGCCATGTGAAAGTGATAGATAACAACACTTTGTACATAAACCTTTCTTTTTCGCTTAAAAACTCTGTTCAACAAGGTGATTGGCGTATAGCGGTAAAGCCGGATTTTTTACCTTCATTCCATTGGGCGCCACATCTTACTCCTACTGATAGAAATGTCATCGATCAACATGTATTCCGTTCTCCTGCCCTTATCGTAGCAGACGATCATCAAACTCTTATTCTTATCCCCGATTTGGATATTATGCAGAAGGGGACTCCTGTACGATGGTATATGGATATGGACGCATCCTCTAATACACTTATTCTCGGAATGTGTAATAACCATGTATCCGAACACGTTCTGTTTGAGCGTGATCAAGAAACTACTTACCCAAAAGGAGATATTGAAATAGGCTTTTATTTGATGTATTCTGATAGCAAGGAAGTATTGCGGAATCCTTTTAAGAAGCCGTTAGAATTTATGTGGAGTCGATGGGGGCATGCTGCATATGAGAAAGGTAATCCGGTGAAGGAAAACCTAGAAACGTATGTGAAACATACTTATAATTGGGCTTTTAATTCATGGTCAGAAAATGTGTGGCAGCAATTTGAGTTAGATGGGAAAAAAAGTGGGTGCTCCCGTATTCATTGTGAATGTTACTCAAAGTCCTAATTATCCGGAGAGATTAATGAACGTGAATTCGTTCTATCTGGAATCAGGCATGTTCAGTTCATTGCGTTCTGCAAGTGGATTATATCGATATGCAAGAAGAACCGGTAATAGGGAGCTTCTTGCAAAAGCAAATTTGCAAAAGAACTGGCTCTGTCATTTCCGCAGAGGAATGGTTTTTTCTATGGACTTATCGGTACGGAAATGCATGAAGTAGAGATTGATGGTAAAAAGTATAATCGGAGCAAGGGGTGGAATACCTATTATTGGGGAAATTCCAACAGAAATCCTTATACCTGGAATCCGAAAGAATCTCCGTATCATATTCTTGATATGAGTTGGACAGCATTGTTGATGCTTCGGTGGTATGATGAATTAGAAAAAGATGCCCGTCTTTTGGCTTATGCAGAAGATTATGCGATGGCTTTACTTGGAATACAGTATGAAAATGGTTTTTTCCCTGGCTGGCTTGACTTAAAGACAATGCAGCCGATGAACCATTTGAATGCTTCTCCTGAAACATCTTTATCAGTTACTTTTTTACTTAAACTGTATGAGCTTACACATAAGGAAGAGTATAAACGGACAGCATTTAGAGCTATGAATGCAGTTATCCATGAAATTATCCCGGTTGGGAAGTGGAAGACTTTGAAACCTATTGGTCTTGTTCTCGTTACGGTTCGGATAACTTGGTAGGTAAAAAAGTTTTGCGGAACAATATGCATAAACAGAATAATTTTTCAATGTTCTGGACAGCTGAAGCCTTACTGGAGTGCTATCGTCTTACCTCAAATAAAGAATATCTTGATTATGGACAGCGTACACTTGATGAATTGCTGATGACCCAAGCATCGTGGCAGCCGCCATACATGTATGTAATGTATTGGGTTGGTTTTGGTGTGTTGAATGCCGATGGTGAATGGAATGATTCACGCGAAAGTCTTTTTTTCCGAACTCATCATTCAATATGGAAAACTTCTTGATAAGCCAGAGTATATAGAACGGGGATATGCTGCACTTAAGGCATCTTTTGTAATGATGTATTGTACTGAAAATCCTCAAACCAAACAGCAATGGGAAAAAGTTCATCCGTTCTTTGCTTCAGAGGATTATGGATTCATGATGGAAAATTACGGGCATGGCGGCCGTACAAATCCGGCAGGTGAAGGTATGGGTGAGTTTACAATCTATGATTGGGGAAATGGAGCAGCGGCTGAAGCGTACAACCGCATCCTTGATAAATTTGGAAAAATAGAATAATGATTCGTTAACATTAATAATTCAACTATGGTAAGATCAACTTTAACCTTATTGGCCCTATTTAATGTGGCTATACTGTTTCCGGGTAAAGCAATGTCCCAGAACAGTGAAGGGCGGGAGTTTAACGGTAAGTTATCAAAAGGAATATCTGGATAAGATTGCATTTCCTATAGGGGGAATCGGCGCCGGAATGTTCTGTTTGGAGGGAACCGGTGCCATTTCGCATGTGTCTCTCAGACACCATCCTGATGTGATGAATGAGCCGTATACCTTTGCTGCGATTTATGTAAAGGGGGTTGAGAACGGAGCAAAGGTATTGGAAGGGCAGGTTCCGACTTGGAAGTTATTTGGTCCTGCACAGAGTGGTTTAGGTAGGGGAGACAAGACGTACGGTCTTCCACGCTTTGAAGAGGCGGTATTCCAGGCACGTTTCCCTTTTGCAACTGTAGATTTGAAAGACAAGGATATGCCTTTGGCTGCAAAGATTACGGGTTGGAGTCCTTTCATTCCGACGGATGCGGACAATTCCAGTTTGCCGGTTGGAGTACTGGAATATCAATTTACAAATACTTCCGGTAAGGCTATCGAGACGGTATTTTCTTATAATACCAAAAATTTCATAGATGGTCAGGGTACTATCCGAGGGGTAAAGAACGGGTTTGTTTTAGAATCCGATCAGAACAACAGTGGGCTAGCTATTTATGTGGACAATGCTGCTGCTGTTGTAGACCATTGTTGGTTCCGTGGTGCCTGGTTCGATCCGCAGACTGTGGTTTGGGATAATATTCGCTATGGGCGGATTGCTGATAAGCAGCCGGTTAAGGGTGTTGCTCCGGGAGCATCTGTTTATGTTCCGCTGACGTTGCAGCCGGGAGAGACAAAAACAGTCAAGGTAAACTTCTGCTGGTATCTGCCCGATTCAAACCTTTCTATCGGTGGTGCCAGAAAGGTAGGACAGGCATTTACGGGAATGCCCTGCAAGGGAACGGCTTCCGGTCAGCAACCTGTGAGCGGCTTTGTCGGCAAGCAGTTGCTGAACTCGTTCGATAGGGGTGGAGATGGACTGACGGGTATTATTCAGTCTCCTGAGTTCAATATTGGGAAAAGATATCTGAAGTTTCTGGTAGGTGGAGGCAGTCAGGCTGACCGTACTTCTGTAAATCTTGTAGTAGACGGAAAGATTGTAGAGACGGCGGTCGGAAATCAGACGGAGACTCTGAGTGAAACCGTATGGGATTTGAAACCTTATCAAGGAAAGAAGGCTTTTGTGAAAGTCATTGATTTGGATGTTTACCCGTGGGGACATATTCTGGCCGACCAGTTTGTGTTGACAGACAATAGGAATGAAGATATTTACAACTTGTCTTCTACATCCACCTTACTTGCCGATTTTGAAAATAACAGTTGGGGAGATTGGCAGGTTGTGGATTCTTCTGAAAGAAGTAAAAACAATTCCTGGCAGATGAAGGAGATGTCGAAGCTACCTACAGACCTTGGTACTCGGAGCGCTTCAAGAGTTTGAATGAGGTTATCGGCTATTGGGATGCAAACCAGGCGATGCTGGAAAAGAACAGCCGGCTGTTCAGTGATGCATTCTATAGTTCCTCTTTGCCGGCAGAAGTACTGGAGGCTGTTGCTGCTAATTTAACTATATTGAAATCTCCTACGGTATTACGTCAATGGGATGGAAGATTTTGGGCTTGGGAAGGATGTCAGGATTCTTTTGGCTCTTGTCACGGAAGTTGTACGCATGTGTGGAACTATGCACAGGCTTTGCCCCATTTGTTCCCGTCTTTGGAAAGAACCTTGCGTGAAACGGAATTCAGGGTAAGCCAGAATACGGAAGGACACCAGAATTTTAGAGTCAACTTGCCTATTTCGGCACCGCCTCACAACTTCCATGCTGCTGCCGACGGACAGTTGGGTGGGATTATGAAAGTTTACCGTGAATGGCGTATCAGTGGGGATACACAGTGGATGAAAGACCTTTTCCCGGCAGTGAAAAAGAGTCTTGACTATTGCATCCGTACATGGGACCCCTTGCATAAGGGCTATCTTGAAGAGCCGCACCACAATACTTATGACATCGAGTTCTGGGGACCGGACGGCATGTGTACAAGTTTCTATTTGGGAGCTTTGACTGCGTTTATAGAGATGGGCAAGGAGCTGAAGCAACCCGTTAAGGAATATACGGCCCTGCTGTCAAAAGGCAAGAAATACATGGAAACTGCACTCTTCGATGGAGAATATTTCATACAGAAAATTCAGTGGGAAGGGCTTCAGGCTCCCAATCCGGTTGATGTAATGTCTTTCGGGGGAAGTTATTCCGAAGAGGCCCTGAAATTGCTGAAGGAAGAAGGGCCAAAATACCAATACGGTACCGGTTGTCTGTCCGATGGAATTTTAGGGATGTGGATGGCTTCCGTATGCGGACTGGATGAAGTGCTGGACAATGAAAAGGTCAGGAGCCATCTGGTGGCCGTACACAAATACAATCTGAAACATGACTTGATAGACCATTTCAATCCTCAAAGACCGGTGTATGCTTGTGGTAAGGATGGTGGATTATTGCTTTGCACATGGCCGAAGGGTGGTATGCTGTCACTGCCTTTTGTATACAGCAATGAAGTCTGGACCGGTATCGAATATCAGGTTGCCAGTCATTTGATGATGAAAGGTGAGGTGGAAAAGGGCTTGGATATTGTCCGTGAATGCCGTGAGAGATATGATGGAAGAGTAAGAAACCCATTCAATGAGATAGAGTGCGGGCATTGGTATGCACGTGCCATGGCAAGCTATGGAATGTTGCAGGGGCTTACAGGAGTGCGGTATGATGCTGTTGACAAAACCATGTACATCAATTCTAAGATTGGTGATTTCAAAAGTTTCATCAGTACTGATACCGGTTTCGGAACCATTGAATGGAAAGCAGGAAAGCCTGTGTTGAATGTGGTTTATGGCAACATTGATGTGAAACGCTATAATGTTTCGGGCAAGATTGTGGATTGAGGTCAATTAGGATAGGATGTACAATCAAAGACAGATTAAGATGACAGAGAAGAAGAAACTTTTTGTTTTGTGTGTTGCACTATTTTGCTTTATGGCTGTTTCTGCACAGCAGAGAATGTCTGTATCGTCTCCTGACGGAAAACTTAGATTTTCTCTGAAAGTGACGTCGGAGAGTGTTTCATATGACATCGACTATAGGAAGCAGCCTCTTATAACAAATTCTTTGCTTGGTTTCAGCTTTGATAGCGGAGAGTTCGGAAGGAATCTTAAAGCAGGAAAGGTGCAGCGTAAAAAGATTGATGAGACATACAAGCTCATTGTCGGCAAGACAAGTAGTGTACGTAGCCGTTGCAATGAAATGACCGTTCCCATGCAGGAACCGTCAGATTCCGGCCGTCTGATAAACCTGGTTGTAAGGGCATTCGATGACGGGATAGCATTCAGATATGAATTTCCGGAACAGAAAGCATGGGATTCATACGTGATGTATGATGAAAGGACACAGTTCAACTTGCAAGGAAACCCGATGGCGTTGCTCATGTACCTGCCCGGGTATGTGAATACACACGAAGGGGTATACAGTCATGTAAGATATGACAAGGTGGCAAGGAAAAGGCTGATAGAGATGCCCGCCACATTCGAGTTCGACAACGGGGTGGCAGTGGCCATAACCGAAGCGGCCATACGGGACTATGCGGGAATGTACCTGATGAAGGAGAAGGGTGGACTGGTGGGAAAGCTCTCGCCAAAACTGGGGCAGGAGAAGATAAAGGTCGAGACAGACAGTTTCCCGCACCGCACACCGTGGCGCGTAATCTCCGTTGCAGACCGGGTGGGAGGATTGCTGGAGACGAATATACTAACAAGCCTGAACGAGCCCTGCAGGATTGAAGACACTTCATGGATTAAGCCTTGCCGGACCACGTTCACATGGTGGAACGGGAATGTCGTGCCGGACAGCACCTTCTCTCCGGGAAACAACTTCGATACAAACAAGTACTACATCGATTTTGCAGCACGCAATGGCTTGGATGCACATGGAATCTACGGATATGCGGAGACTCCTTGGTACTATGATGACAACTTCAATTTCGGATGGGCGGGACCCAATGCGGACGTTACAAAACCGATACCGTGCCTGAACATGCCGAGAATTGTGGAATATGCAAGGAGCAAGGGGGTTGGCATACATCTGTGGGTACACTGGAGACCGTTGTACGACAAACTCGAAGAAGCCTTTGCGCTCTATGAGGGATGGGGAGTAAAAGGACTCATGGTGGACTTCATGGACCGTAATGACCAAGAGATGATACGCATCCAAGAAGAGATACTGGAATGTGCGGCAAGACACAGGCTCTTCATACAGTTCCATGGGTCGAGCAAGCCTTCCGGACTGGTAAGGACGTATCCGAATGAATTCACACGGGAGGGGACACTCAACTATGAAGTATGCAAATGGGACACACTGGTGAATGCGGACCATGACATTGCGATACCCTTCACCAGGATGCTGGCGGGAGCGACGGACTATCACCTGGGAGGGTTCAGGGCACTGCCGCGCTCGGAGTTCAAGATACAGTATGTAAATCCTCATGTAATGAGCACACGCTGCCATATGTTGGCCATGTATGTGGTTTTGGAAAACCATCTCACCTCGTTGTGCGATACGCCAAAGGCTTATGAAGGTCAACCGGGGTTCGAGGTGCTCCGTACCGTGCCGGGAACGTGGGATGAGATAAGAGTTCCGCTGGCAAGGATGAATGAGCATGTCACGGTGGCCCGCAGGAGCGGTTCGGACTGGTGGGTGGGCTCGCTGAACAACGGTACGGAAAGGGATCTGAAATTGGAATTGGACTTCCTTAGTGAGGGGGACTACCAGGCAACGATCTATACCGATGCGGAGGATGTGGAGCGGAATCCAAACAATCTGGACAGACTGGTGCGGAAAGTTACAAGGAAGGATATCATTGAACTGAATCTGGCAAGGGATGGAGGAGCGCTATTACATATTACAAAATTATAAAAAATCATGATACGAATACATGTATTATTACTTGCAAGCCTCCTTTCTATATGGGGGCTTACAAGTTGTGAAAATTCGGATACAGATAAAGTAAATAGTTATAATTTAGAAGTTAACCTTTCTCAAAATGAAATTACTGCGATTAATGGTATAATATCTATCAAAGTATCAATAAAAGAATTCGATCAACTAGCTTATTTAGTAATAAATAAAATTAACGATACTAATAATATTTCTGAGAAATATATAAAATCAAATTTATCACCAGAATATATATTTGAATATATTATAAAAAAGGATGATTCTTCTACATTTTATTTTGAATTTATTGCAGTAGATAATAATAATCAGTCATCAGAAATTTCCAAATTGATAGTCAATAAAGGTATCGTCAATTATTCTAGAGAATTAAAATTTTCAAATTTAAAATGTGTATCCCGTATTACTGGTGCTGAAATAAATGGCACAAACGGATTACCTATTGTAGAATTTGAAGTAAATAATCGTACTAATGAATTATACAATGTAGGTGGTACAGATTTAGGTATTGTTTGGGAATTACAACCCGGACATTATGGACTTTTTTTCGGCGATACATTCGGTAGTGACTTTTATCCAAATTTTGTAAATCCAGGACCCAATGGGAGTAACTGGAGAAGTAATGTTTTGCTTTTCTCTGACGATCAAGATCTTTCTGATGGGCTCACCATTAATGGTGCTACTATGGATGAAAGTGGTAAAAAATGCTCGTGAAATATGTTATGGAGGTAAAGATGGAAGTGGTAATGGAGATTGGACTTCTATTCCCACAGCAGCCATTCGTGCCAATGGCATAGATTATGTTCATTACATGAATATTCGTAATTGGGCAGGATGGATAACTAACTTTTCAAGTCTTTACAAATCTTCAGACAATGGAATTACTTGGACACGTTGCCAAAAATGTAAAATTTGGTTCAACAAGTAATTTTGGTCAAGTAAGCTATTTCAAAAAAGACGGATATATTTATATGGTGGGTACAATTACTGGACGTGACAATAAGCCTCATCTTGCTCGTTTTTTAGAAGAAAATATTGAAAATCAAACAGAATACGAATTTTGGAATGGAAGTGGATGGATTAAAGGAAATGAAACTGCAGCCACTCCATTATTCAATGATATATCTGGAGAACTTTCCATCGCTTATCATCCAGAATTTAAAAAATGGATATTGCTCTATTTCAATAGTACACGCTATGATATCTCATTCCGAACAGCAGATCATATTATAGGGGAATGGAGTAAACCACAAAAACTAGTCGATGGCTGGCAATATTCACAATTGTATGGTTCTTATATTCACCCCATATCACTCAAAGGAAATATACTTTATTTCATTATGTCTATGTGGCTACCATATAATACTTATTTAATGTCTGCTGAACTCAAATGTAATCCATAAAAAGAATTTTGCTAAATCACATTAATAATGGGGCTGTGTCTTTGCAGACACAACCCCATTTATCTTGTATTTATTTTTTTCCTGCCCAATAAACTCCCCCCCAATATCAGTATCGCCCCCATCAAAGCAACTATAGTAAGCTGTTCGCCAAGCAGAAAAGCAGAACCTACCAGAGTGAAGAGAGGATTCAGATAAATATAGTTGGAAGCTCTTATCGTTCCCAGCTGTTTTAATACTACGTTCCAGACTACAAAACAAATCAAGGAAGCCAATACACCCAGGAAAAGTAAATTGAACAGAATAGCCGGCTCGAGAAGACGGGCAATGTCGAAATTCCAGGGATGAATCAGAAATGCAGGAAGAATAGTCAATACTCCATAAAAAAATATCTTACGGGTAATGAAAGTTATACCATAACAATTGGACATTTTTCTCATTATCAAGCTATAGAATGCCCAGGAAAAAGCAGCAAGCAAAGTAAGGAAATCACCTAAAGGAGAAATCTTCAATACAAAACTACCATTATAAACCACCAATGCCACACCAACCAATGCCAGCAATGAACCAGCCATCAATCCACGGGTAGCCTTTCCTTTTATAAATCCACAAAGAAAGAATGGTGGTGAGCAACGGAGCCGTACAGACAATAAACGACACATTCGTCGCCAATGTAATCTCCAAAGCTGTATTTTCTGTAAAAAAGTAGAATGAACCGCCTGTTATGCCTCCTAAAAACATCCAAAATTCATCTTTCCAATTGTCGGCAAACAGTTTTCGGGGAGAAATAAGCCAAATGCCCATATAAGCTATCAGGAAACGAAGCAAGAATATTTCCTGCGGAGAAAGACCGTGCCCAATCAATACTTTCGTTGAAATAAAGGTCAGCCCCCAAATACCTACCGTAAGGACGGCGACAAGATGATAAGTATAATTTTTCATTGCGTTCATACACTTCCGATAAGTCGCACAAATATACGTACTTTCTTTTTTCAATACAATGAAACCAACCATAAATAATGTTCAGGGAGGATTT
>ENA-OQHK01000260-OQHK01000260.1-human-gut-metagenome-genome-assembly--contig:-NODE-260-length-9995-cov-3.294487_pt1 | contig 9995 bp, 10 predicted proteins | sample MGYA00242562_ERZ504715 | MGnify/ENA primary metagenome ERZ504715 (study PRJEB26092, sample SAMD00036445) | human gut metagenome | host: Homo sapiens | study: EMG produced TPA metagenomics assembly of the...
AGTAATGCTTTATTTATGTCGATTCAAAGCATAAATTGGCATATTTGTCCTGACTTTGTCTGCCCACGGCACGGTTTTTGCGGCAATTTATCAAGTGGGCGGAAAGGCTATGAGTAATTATGAAAAAGGTTGCAATTATTATGGGCTCCGACAGTGATTTCCCCGTAGTATCAAAGGCTGTCAGTAAACTCAAAGAATTTGGCGTAGAGTATGAGGTTCATGTAATGAGCGCACACCGTACTCCCGATGCGGCAATTAAGTTTTCGGCAGAGGCTAAAAAGAACGGTTTTGGCGTAATCATTGCCGCAGCAGGTATGGCGGCACATCTCGCAGGTGTTCTTGCAGCAAAAACAACCCTCCCTGTGATAGGAATCCCATGCAAGTCGGCTCAGCTTGACGGTATGGATGCTCTTCTCGCAACAGTTATGATGCCTACAGGAATTCCGGTTGCAACAGTAGCAGTTGACGGTGCGGCTAACGCTGCAATTCTTGCCGTTGAAATGCTCGCACTTTCCGACGATTCTCTTGCAGAGAAGCTTGAAAATATGAAAGCTGATATGGAAAAAGGCGTTGCCGAAAAAGACAAGGCAATGCAGGCTAAGGTGGCAGAGCTTTGATTAAGAACTATGTAGATATTGACACAAAACTTGACAAAGTAAATGACGAGTGCGGTGTGTTTGGTATTTACCGTAATGATGACGATATCGATGTTGTTGCCGCCGCAAATGACGCACTTTACAGCCTTCAGCACAGGGGACAACAGAGTGCAGGTATCACCGTGAATAAAGACGGTGAATTTACAACTGTCAAGGAACTCGGTATGGTGTCCGAGATTTTTACGCCCAAAGCACTTGAAAAACTTCCAAACGGTAAGATTGCAGTCGGTCATGTCCGTTATACTTCATCGGAATCACTCGACCGTGCATCTAACCAGCCGCTTGTTATGCGATATATTCAGGGTTCAATCGGTATTGCAAACAACGGCTCAATTACAAACTTCAATGAAATAAGGCAGGAGCTTGAAACAGGCGGCGCTGTTTTTCAGTCCAATTCCAATGCTGAAATTATGGCTTATGTTATCGCAACCGAAAGATGTGTAACAGACACGCTTGAAGATGCTGTTCATTCTTCAATGAGAAAGCTCAAGGGCGCTTACTCAACTGTAATTTGCGCACCGAGCCGTCTTATCGGCTTTCGTGATATGCACGGATTTCGTCCGCTCTGTATCGGCAAACTCAAAAACAGCTGGATTTTCACTTCCGAAAGCTGTGTTATCGACAGTCTCGGCGGTGAATTTGTCCGTGATGTTGAGCCGGGTGAAATGGTAGTAGTTGACGAAGAAGGCTTTCACAGCTACAAATTAAAGCTTTTGCCCGATAAAACATCTTTCTGCCTTTTTGAATATGTCTATATCGCAAGACCGGACAGCGTAATCAACGGTGTCTGCGTACATAATGCAAGATTCAAAGCCGGTGAACTTCTTTATGACGAGTTCCCGATTGAGGCAGATATGGTGTGCGGTGTTCCCGATTCGGGACTTATTGCCGCACAGGGTTATGCAAAGGCTTCGGGTATCCCGTTTAGCACAGGTTTTGTCAAAAATAAATATATCGGCAGAACAGTAGGCTCGGGTAAAGATAAAAAGAAAAGACTTCTCAGAACAAGACTTACTGCTTTGAAGGCTAATGTTAAAGGCAAGAGAGTTGTTATTATTGACGACTCAATCGTCAGAGGTGAAACATCAAAGCATATTGTTCGTCTTATGCGTGAGGCAGGAGCTGCCGAGGTGCATATGCTCATCAGCTCACCTCCGTTTGTATGTCCGTGCTACTTTGGTGTGGACATTCACGATAAAGAAAGTCTTATTGCAAACAAGTTGACAACAAGTGAAATCTGTGAATATATCGGTGCAGATTCACTTGGTTATCTCAGTATAAACAGTCTCAGAAAAATTGCTGAGGGTGCAAATATAGAATTCTGTGACGGTTGTTTCACGGGCAGCTACGACGCTGAAATTCCGAGAACAATCTTTGTAGATAAATACGCTAAAAAAATTAACAGAAAGTGACGGAGTGATTACAATGAACAACAGCTTTTCCGAAAGCTACAAAGCGGCAGGTGTTGATGTAACAGCAGGCTATAAGTCTGTAGAGCTTATGAAAAAGCATGTGGCACGCACAAAAATTGACGGTGTTATTTCAGGCATCGGCGGTTTCGGCGGACTTTTTGCCCCTGATTTCAAAGATATGGAAGAGCCTGTACTTGTCAGCGGTACTGACGGTGTAGGTACAAAAATCAAGCTTGCTTTTCTTCTTGACAAGCATGACACAATCGGTATTGACGCAGTTGCAATGTGCGTAAACGATGTAATTTGCTGTGGAGCAAAACCTCTTTTCTTCCTCGATTATATCGCAATCGGCAAGAACTATCCCGAAAAGGTAGCTGAAATTGTATCAGGCATTGCAGAAGGCTGTGTTCAGTCCGGTTGTGCTCTTATCGGCGGTGAAACTGCAGAGCATCCGGGTCTTATGCCTGTTGATGAATATGATGTTGCAGGTTTCAGCGTTGGTATTGCAGACAAGCCGAAGATGATTGACGGTTCAAAGCTTTGTGAGGGTGATGTACTTTTAGGACTCCGTTCTTCGGGTGTTCACTCAAACGGTTTTTCACTTGTCAGAAAAATCTTTGATATCAACGAGGAAACAATCAATGCCGAGTATCCTGAGCTTGACAAAACTCTCGGTGAAACATTGCTCACTCCAACAAAAATTTATGTAAAACCTCTTCTCGCTCTTATGGATAAGGTTGATGTAAAGGCTGTTTCACACATCACGGGCGGCGGTTTCTATGAAAACATTCCCCGTATGCTTACAGACGGTCTTTCAGCCAAAATCAAAAAGGACAATATTCCTGTTCTTCCTATTTTCAAGCTTATGCAGAGAGTAGGTAATATCCCCGAGCACGATATGTTCAACACATTCAATATGGGTGTAGGTATGATAATCGCCGTTGCCAAGGAAGATGCAGACAAGGCTCTTGAGGTTCTTGCGGCTAACGGTGAAGACGCTGTTGTACTCGGTGAAGTAATCAGCGGTAATGACGGAGTAGTGTTTGAATAATGAAAAATATTGCAGTTCTTGTGTCGGGCGGCGGCACAAATCTTCAGGCGCTTATTGACGCTCAGAACAGGGGAGAGATTAAAAACGGAAAAATCTCTCTTGTTGTGTCCTCAAATCCAAACGCTTATGCACTTGAAAGAGCAAAAAACAATTCGATTGCAACTGAGGTTATTAGAAGAAAAGACTATGACGAATTTGATGAGTATGATTCTGCTGTAACCGAGCTTTTGAAATCCAAGGATGTTGACCTTGTTGTTCTTGCGGGATTTATGACTATTCTCGGAAAGCAGTTTATTTCTGCTTTTGAAAACAGAATAATCAATATCCATCCGTCGCTTATTCCGTCATTCTGCGGCGAGGGCTATTACGGACTCAGAGTTCATGAGGAGGCTCTTAACAGAGGCGTCAAGGTAACGGGTGCTACCGCACATTTTGTAAACGAAGTGTGCGACGGCGGTCCCATTATCATTCAGAAAGCCGTTGAAATTCAGAACGGTGACACACCCGAAATTCTTCAGAAAAGAGTTATGGAACAGGCTGAATGGAAGATTCTTCCAAGGGCGGTTTCGCTTTTCTGCGAAGATAAAAATTATAGTAAAAGACAATAAAACCGAAATTCTTGACTAACGGAGGAAAAATATGAAACCTGTATCACTTTACAATGACATTGCTTCAACTTCATATCCGGGCAGAGGCATTGTAATCGGCAAAAGTGCAGACGGCTCAAAGGCTGTTATTGCATACTTCATTATGGGCAGAAGCGAAAACAGCAGAAACAGAGTGTTTGCAGAAACCGAGGACGGCATCAAAACTCAGGCTTTTGATCCGTCAAAGCTTGTTGATCCGTCACTTATCATCTATTCTCCCGTAAGAGTTCTCGGCAACAAAACTATCGTTACTAACGGTGACCAGACAGATACTGTTTATGACCTTATGAATGAAGGTCAGACATTTGAACAGTCACTCACAACAAGGGAATTTGAGCCTGACGGTCCTAACTACACTCCACGAATTTCAGGTATCGTTGAGTGTGAAAACGGCAAGATGAACTATGCAATGTCAATTCTCAAAAGTGCAGACGGCAATCCCGATTGTTGCGAAAGATACACATTTACATATGACAAGCCGATAAACGGTCTTGGCAGATTCATTCACACATATATGAGTGACGGCAATCCGCTTCCGAGCTTTGAGGGTGAACCTACACTCGTAGAAATCGGTAACGATGATATTGACACATTTGCCGATAAAATCTGGAATTCTCTCAATGAGGATAACAAGGTTTCACTTTTTGTACGCTATATTGACATTGCTTCAAATAAGGCAGAGTCAAGAATTATCAATAAAAACAACTAATTTATTTTTCGGAAAGGATGAATCCAATGAACGAACTTGCTTTAAAATATGGCTGTAACCCGAATCAGAAGCCTTCGAGAATTTTCATGCAGGACGGCAAAGATCTTCCTGTTGAGGTTCTCAACGGCAAACCCGGTTACATCAACTTTCTTGATGCATTTAACTCATGGCAGCTCGTAAAGGAACTCAAAGCGGCAACAGGTCTTCCTGCAGCTGCATCATTCAAGCATGTAAGTCCTGCCGGTGCGGCAGTTGCAACTGAGCTTTCTGACACACTCAAGAAAATCTACTTTGTAGATGACCTTGAGCTTTCTCCGATTGCAAGCGCATATGCAATGGCAAGAGGTGCAGACAGAATGTCGTCATACGGTGACTGGGTGGCTCTTTCCGATACTTGCGATGTTCAGACTGCAATCCTCCTCAAGAGAGAGGTTTCTGACGGTATTATTGCTCCTGACTATACTCCCGAGGCTCTTGAAGTCCTCAAGTCAAAAAAGAAAGGCAACTATAATGTCGTAAAAATCGACCCGAACTATGTTCCTGCTCCTATTGAGCATAAGGATGTTTTCGGCATTACATTTGAACAGGGCAGAAATGAACTCAAAATTGACGAAGAAATGCTCCTTCAGAACATTGTAACAGATAATAAGAATTTTACAGAGGAAGCTAAGCGTGACCTTCTTGTTGCTCTTATTACTCTTAAATATACTCAGTCTAATTCTGTTTGCTACGCAAAGGGCGGTCAGGCAATCGGTGTAGGCGCAGGTCAGCAGTCAAGAATTCACTGCACAAGACTTGCAGGCAATAAGGCTGATATCTGGTATCTCAGACAGCATCCGAAGGTTATGAACCTTCCGTTTGTTGACAACATCCGCCGTCCTGACAGAGATAACACTATTGATGTTTACATCTCTGATGATTATGAGGATGTGCTTGCTGACGGTATATGGCAGCAGTTCTTCAAAACTAAGCCCGAACCTCTTACAAAGGAAGAGAAAAAGGCTTGGCTTGCAACATTTGACGGTGTTTCACTCGGTTCTGACGCATTCTTCCCATTCGGTGACAACATTGAAAGAGCAAAGCGTTCAGGCGTTAAGTTTGTTGCACAGCCTGGCGGTTCAATTCGTGATGATAATGTTATTGAAACCTGCAATAAGTACAATATGACAATGTCATTTACGGGTATTCGTCTTTTCCATCACTGATAGAGGTGCAGTTATGAAAATTTTAATGATTGGTTCGGGCGGCAGAGAGCACGCTTTAATTAAAAAGCTTCTTGAAAGTCCTAAATGCACAAAGCTTTATTGCGCTCCCGGCAACGGCGGTATTTCAAGAGATGCCGAGCTTCGTTAATACTCGGAGTTATCGGTATAAAGAAAACTATGGTTAAGTTTGCAAAGGACAATGTCAATTGACCTCGTTTTTGTAGCTCCTGATGATCCGCTTGCTGACGGTATGGTTGACGCTATGCAGGAGGCTGGAATCAGAGCATTCGGTCCTAATGCAAATGCCGCTATTATTGAAGCGTCAAAGGTTTTCTCAAAAAATCTTATGAAGAAATACGGCATACCTACTGCAAAGTATGAAGTATTCAATGACGCTCAGAAAGCAATTGACTATATAAAGAACGAAAATACCGCTCCCGTTGTTGTAAAGGCTGACGGTCTTGCACTCGGCAAGGGTGTAATTATTGCTCAATCTGTTGATGAGGCAATTGAAGCAGTCAAAGAAATTATGGAGGACAAGAAGTTTGGTGACTCAGGTAACAATATTGTTATAGAAGAGTTTCTTACAGGTCCCGAGGTTTCTGTTCTTGCATTTACAGACGGCAAGTGCGTAAAACCTATGGTCAGCTCAAAAAGACCACAAGCGTGCTTTTGATAATGACGAAGGTCTTAACACAGGCGGTATGGGCACAATCAGCCCGAACCCGTATTATACAGACGAGATTGCCAAGGAATGTATGGATACAATCTTTATCCCTACAATTGAGGCGATGAATAAAGAGGGCAGACCTTTTAAGGGTTGTCTGTACTTTGGACTTATGATTACACCGAACGGTCCAAAGGTTATTGAATACAATGCCCGTTTCGGCGATCCTGAGGCTCAGGTTGTTCTTCCAAGACTTAAAACTGACCTTGTAGATATCTGCGAGGCTGTTATTGACGAAAAGCTTTCCGATCTTGACATTGAATGGGACAACGGTGCTGCGGCTTGTGTTGTTATGGCAAGCGGCGGATATCCTGTTTCATACAAAAAGGGTATAGAGATGTTCGGTCTTAATGATAACGGCGGTGTCGATGGTGCAATCGTTTATCATGCCGGCACTAAGTACGAAAACGGAAAGTTCTATACAAACGGCGGTCGAGTTCTCGGTGTTACTGCAACAGCGGATACACTTGATGAGGCACTTGAAAAGGCATATGCAGCAGTAGAAAAAATTTCCTTTGAAGGCGCTCATTACAGACACGATATCGGCAAAACTAAATAATATATTAAGAGCCACTCTTAACGAGCGGCTCTTTTTTCAGCCTGCATTTTTAATCTGCAGTCTTAATTTGTCAGAAATCATGGCAATGAATTCGCTGTTTGTGGGCTTACCTCTGTCGTTGTGAATTGTATATCCGAAATATGAGTTCAGAACATCAATGTCACCTCGATCCCATGCAACCTCAATTGCGTGTCTTATAGCTCTTTCAACCCGTGAAGAAGTTGTTTCGTACTTTTTGGCAACCGACGGATAGAGCTGTTTTGTCACGGCATTGATAATTTCGGGATGCTCAACAGACATAATGATTGAATCACGCAGATAGTGATAGCCTTTGATGTGAGCCGGAACTCCTATTTCATGGAGAATATCGGTCACTTTCATTTCAATTCCGAAAGCGTCGATAACTCTGCCTTTGCCAAAATTGTTTTTCTTGCTCAAATCTGATAAATCGCTGATAATGGTGCTTAATTCGGAAATGTTATACGGCTTCAACACAAAATATGATGCGCCCGAATTCATAATTTCACGCTCAAGAACAGTGCTGTGAAATGACGAATACACCATAAATACAGGCACTTTCGTGCTTTCTCGTGTAATGCTTCTCATAACACCGATTGCGTCAAGCCTTGTCATAAATGAATCCATCAGTACAACATCAGGGCTTTCTCTTTTAATTTTATCGCACAATTCTTCTCCGTCTTTTGCACAGAAAATAACGGAAATATTCTTACTTTGTAAGATATTAAGATTTTCCTGCGTAAATTCAGAAGCGTCATCGGTTACGATTAGTTTTATTTTGTTGTTCATTGTGATTTCCCCCAGTAATTTTTGTTGTACTAATATTACCACAAAATGGTAAAGTTGGCAATACCTTCCATAAAACTTTTTTGAAAAATTGAGAAAAAAAGTTTTTATATTTTGCGTTAGTAAATCAAAAAATGAACAAACGATCATATATTTAGTGTTGATTATTGTAGCGATTTGCCATATATTGTGCAAATACACCGTAACCCTCTTTTGGATTATTCAGAAAAACATGGGTAACAGCACCAATAATTTTACCGTTTTGAACTATCGGACTACCGCTCATACCCTGTACAATACCGCCGCAATTTTTGAGCAATCTGCTGTCGGTTATTTTTATGACAAAATTTTCATTTGATGTCATATCACGGTTGCATATTCTTTTGATTTCAATATCATATTCCTGCGGCATATCTCCGACAGGCGTTGTTACCATAACAGCCTTTCCTGTTTTTACCTCATCGTCATTTGCAATCAGATATTTCTTGTTTCTTTTATAATTTTCACTCGTTAAATCTCCGAAAATTCCTAAAGGGGAGTTTACGCTCAAATTACCAAACTTATCATCGGTAAAATATCCGCAGAAACTGCCGGCTTTACCGCAGACGCTTTTTTCAATGCCGCTGATTTCAGCCCGAACCGCTTCTCCCGATTTTAACGGTAACAAAGCAGCCGTGTCACAGTCGCATATTCCATGACCGAGTGCGGCAAAATAATTATTGCTGTCATTATAATAGGTTATAGTTCCAATGCCTGCACAGCTGTCACGAACCCACGCACCGAGGAGATATACTCCCACGGTATTTTTAATCGGCAAAACGGTTTTGTTTTCGGTTTTGCCGTTTCTATCAATTTCAACAGTAATTTCATTGCCGTTTGATTTTTCAATTTCAGACTTTAATTCTTCATTTGTGCTGATTTTTGTATTATTTACTTTCTTATAATATCGTTTACTTTAAGTCCGCCGTCTTTTGCGGGGCAAACATATTTTTCACCGTCGTAGTAGCTTTCAAGCTTGATTATCATTGCTCCGTTAGCATAAAATTTAACTCCGAAAGCCTCACCGCCAATGTAAACCTCATTTTTATCATCAGCGGCATAAGGCGAAAAAGTCGAAACAGTAAATAATAATGTGAAAATCAGGGCAACTGATATAATTTCTTTAAATTTTCGCAAAAAATTCACCTTCTTTCCGTTGCCTTTATTATGATTTGCATTTATAATATAGATTAGTGCGTTGATGAAAATATTAAAAATGTTACTGGCAGAGGATTTTCTGAAAAGGCGATAAACAGCCGTGCATTGTAAATATTTTCTGAAATTATATCATTTTCTTATTATGAGGTATATATGGAAAACATAAATTCTAACCTTGTCGGTCTTACCGATTCCGAAGTTCAAAAGCGTATAGATGAAGGAAAGGTAAATATTTCAACTAATATTAAAACCAAATCAATCAAAAGAATATTTTGTGATAACATTTTTACGCTTTTTCAATCTTATAAATGTAATTTTGCTTGCGGCATTGATTTTTGTGGGTTTCACACAAGAATATAGCTTTTTATCGGTGTTGTTATCGCAAATATAATTATAGGTATAGTTCAGGAAATTCGTTCCAAAATAAGCGTTGACAAGCTGACTATTTTGTCTGAGAAAAAATCAATGTTCTCAGAAACGGTAAAATTGCAGAAATAAGTAAAGATGAGATTGTCCTTGACGATATTCTTGTGCTTTCAAGAGGAAGCCAGATTCCTGCCGACTGCATTGTATGCGACGGCAACTGCAGAGTCAACGAAAGTTTGCTTACAGGCGAGTCAAATCTCATTAGAAAAAAAATGTCGGAGATGAACTGCTCTCTGGCAGTTTTATTGCGGCAGGAAAATGCTATGCTCAGGCTGTAAAGGTCGGAGCCGATTGCTATGCCGCTAAGATAAATAACGAAGCCAAATATATTAAAAAAGTAAATTCTCAGATTATGGAGTCATTCAATTTCATTATCAAAATCTGTACATTTGTACTTTTTCCAATCGGCATTGCATTTTTTATTCGACAATTTACCTTGCCCGATGCAACATTGCAGTCTGCTGTAATCAGCACTGTTGCGTCGCTTGTCGGTATGATTCCAAAGGGAATGATTCTTCTTACAGTTCTGTTCTGCAGTATCAATTATCAGGCTTTCATCTAAAAAGGTGCTTGTACAAGAAATGTATTGCATTGAACACTTG
>ENA-OQHK01000263-OQHK01000263.1-human-gut-metagenome-genome-assembly--contig:-NODE-263-length-9913-cov-3.521766_pt1 | contig 9913 bp, 10 predicted proteins | sample MGYA00242562_ERZ504715 | MGnify/ENA primary metagenome ERZ504715 (study PRJEB26092, sample SAMD00036445) | human gut metagenome | host: Homo sapiens | study: EMG produced TPA metagenomics assembly of the...
AATTTTTCCGCTGAAAATATCCAGAGCACAAGCGGCGGATATTCCAAATCGTCCCGCTTAAAATTATTCCTCCGGGAGCTGCACTTTCCGGTTCTGTGCCGGATCCCAGCACACCAGCTCCAGCCGACTGCCCGCAGGCAGGGCGGCGTCCGGCTTTGCCGCCTGCCAGCAGCGCTTGAGCGCCGCAGCGGCATCCTCTGCGCCGGGCAGTTCGGTGCACAGCACCGTGCCCTGCCAGCCGTTTTCCGTGTACAGGCTCAGTGCGCCCGCCTTGCCATCCAGAATGGCGGTGATGTCCTGCTGCAGCTGCGTGTAGCCCTCGGCGGTGGCGGCGTACTCGCCGTGCCACTTTTCAAAAAACACCGAGAACTCTCCGCACAGTTCAATGAGCAGATCCTCTGTGCCGGAGGGGCTTTGCACCACCAGTGCCAGATCCTGCTCCTCCATATAGTCAAAGTCCGGGTCATCCCATGTGTGCACGGTGACTTGCTGCCGGCTGAGCAGCATCAGCAGTTCTCCCTGCTTTTCAGCGGTATCAAAATCGCCCTGCGGGCTGTTCCAATCTGTGTTCATCGGTGTTCCTCCGTTTATCCGTTGTGCGGGCAGAATTTCAAACTGTCCGCTCGCTGTCGTCTCCGTGCTTTTCCGCTGCGGCGCGGGCCTTCTGTTCCTTTTTGGCGCAGTAGAGCGCGCGGTCGGCGCGGTCCTTCACTGCAACCACGTCCTCCCCGGAAAAGGCGGCAGAGCCAAGGGAGACCGTCGGCAAAATGGCAAACACCTTGCGCCGCTCTGCCAGCAAAGCTTGCAGCGTTTTTGCGCAGCGGGCTTCGCTTTCCTCGTCCTTCAGCAGCACGCAGAATTCATCGCCGCCGATGCGGTAGCAGTAGCCGCAGCGGGCATAGGCTTTTTTGATGCAGTCCGCGATCTCGGCAAGGCAGACATCTCCCTGCAAATGGCCGTAGCGGTCGTTGATCTGCTTGAAGTCATCCACATCAAACACCACCAGCACCCCGCCGCTGCGGCGCATCTCGGCGGTGCGGTTCAGGTAGCTGTTCTGGTTCAAAAGCCCGGTCAGCGCGTCCAGCTGGTTCCACATTTCGCTGCAATAAATATAGTACAGCACCGACAGCAAGGTGACGCACAGCCATGTAACGTGCAGCTCCGGCAGCGCGAGCTGGATCACGGTCTCCGCGCCCAGAAACAGGGTCAACGGATAGATCAGCGTGCGGCTGCGGTTCTGAAAGGCCGCCGCCGTGCGCACCGTAGCCACCATAAGGTACAGCATGGCGGCATAGTACATGGCCACATAAATATAGAAGTACGCGCCCCGGGCGTAGAGGTTTTCCCTGCTCACCGAGAACACCAGCCCATAGGGCAGCGTTGCCGCCAGAAAAAGCAGATACGCACCCTCGCAGCATACCGCCGCCTTGAATACACGCCGGATGATGGATTTTTTATCCAGCACATATACCAGACACAGCGGCACCGCCGGTGTCAGTCCAAAGCCAAGATAGTTGGACAAAATATTCAGCCAGCGGTAGCCCGGCGGTGCGCCGTCCACCACGATGGTGATGACCTCCAGCACCGAGATGCACGCAATGAGCGCAAAGGCCAGAAGGAACCCGCGCTTCTGCTTTTTATTTAAAGATTCGCTCAGCCTTGTAAGAAGACACATAAAGCCGAGCACAAAAAGATCAATGGTCGTTAAAATAAAAAAATATCTATCCATTGCAAGTTATTCCGTTCTGTGAACTGATGCCCCGGACAGGGCACATACAATATTATTGTATCACTCCACAAAGCTTTTCTCAACCGGGAGCTGCGGATTTACCTTCGCAGTCCATTTGCAGGGAAAATTGCAAAACGTTCTTTTCTCTGCATAAAAGTCCTCGGCAGAGAGGACACGCTAAAAATGCTTCAGCGCTTCCCGGACGGCTTTTTGCGGTGGATCTCCAGTTTGGACAATGCACATACCGTCTCGACAGTTGTTTCAGTTTCCAAGGGAAGTTCTTTCACTTCCTCACCATCAACAGGCACAGGAAAATTGAATACGATCTTCTTTATCCAGCTTCCGTCTTTCCTTTTCTCCGGGAACATCTCAATTCGCTCGATAAAGGCCTTCATAAACTCCTTCTGCTCCGCTTCCGTTGCGGAATGGTAGACTTCATCAAATGCCAGCAACAAGCGATAGATATTGTCTCCGGAAATCTTCTCCTGCTGGATGCTGCGGATCTGACTTTGCAATTCGCCAATCTGAACTTCGATTTCCTCTATGGTGTCATACTGCTCATCATAGCGGCGCTGCAAGTCCAAAATCTTTCTGTCATAGTGGGCATCATTGATGTCCAAGGTATCCATCTGACGCTCCAAGCGGCTTTTCGTTCCAAAGGCTTGCTTTAGCCGCCCTTGTAGGACAGCAATCTGCCGTTCCATATCTTCTGTATCAACTGCTGTTCCGATTTTCGCCTGAATCGCTTCTACAAACCGTGGATTGTTGACCATAGCGGAGATAACCTTCGCCACAAATTTGTTGATTTCCGTCTGCTCGATATTCAGACGGAAACTGCACTCATGCCCGGTAGGTGTTACCGTATTTTTGCAGTAGTAATAATACCGTGTTTTCTTGTCCTTGCTGTGCGCCTTGGCGATATTGCCGTACATACTCTTTCCGCAGCATGGGCATTTCAAGATACCGGACAGGATGTGTGCGTGGTCTGGATTGTTAACCTTTTCCCGCTTAAAAGAATTGATCTTGCGCTTTTCCTGTGCCAGATACCAATCCTCTTCGGAAATGATAGCTTCGTGTTGTCCTTCATAAACCGGGAACTCCGACTGCTCAACCACGTGCATCTCGTTTCTTGTACCCTGTTTCTTTTCTGTTCTTCGTCTGCCGTAAGCAATCTTTCCCATATAAACAGGATTGTACAATACATTTTTCACAAAATCTCTTGAAAATCCCGGAATGGTATTATTCTGTCTTAGTTTCTTAGTATAACCATTGCGGTTCAGATATTTTGCAACTCCTGCAACACCCTCATTAGTGTGAATGTAGCGGTCATAAATGACACGAATTACTTCCACTTCATCCTCTGCAATGACAAGGTTTCCATTTTCCAGTTTGTATCCATATGGAGCGAAACCGCCGTTCCATTTGCCCTCACGAGCCTTTTGCTCACGTCCTGCCATTGTCTGTGTGCGGATATTTTCTCGCTCAATCTCTGCCACCGCAGACAGCACAGAGATCATCAGCTTTCCTGCATCCTTGGAGCTGTCAATGCCATCCTCCACGCAGATCAGATTGACACCGAAATCCTGCATGAGTTGCAAAGAATTCAGAACGTCCGCTGCATTTCTGCCAAATCGGGACAGCTTAAAGACCAACACATAAGAAACATCATCTTTGCCGTCCTGGATGTCATTCAGCATCCGTTGAAACTCCTGCCGCCCTTGAATGTTCTTTCCGGAAAAGCCCTCGTCAGAATACTCCCCGGCAACGATCATATCCTCGTATGCCGCATACTTCCGCAGCTTGTCACGCTGGGCATCCAAGCTGTATCCGTCAACCTGCATCGAGGTGGACACTCTTGTATAAAGATAGCATTTAAGTTGTTTCTTTTTCAGAATCTCCACCTCCCTCATTCCTTCCTTTTACCATAAGTCCCTCGTTGCGGATATAATACTCCAAAAGCCACAGCACATAATCCGGTGCATGGCGGTTGTCCAATTCCCATTCAGTCATAGTCCGGTAAGGAATATGGACGAGCTTGCAAAAATCTTTCCGATTCAGTCCTGTGCTTTCACGCAACTTTATAATTCTGTTTTTACAATCCATCCGTCTTTTCTCCACAAAAGCAAAAAAATACACGTTGCGTAATCATTATAGCATAGCCATAGCGAATACGCAACGTGTAAATTGCAAATTTTATGCAGCCTTATCCGTCAGAAGCTGCGCTTGATTACTTTCCTCGGAATGCTCCACTCCCTGCGGTGCGTCCTGTTCCAATTTATCCAAAACCTGATGTCCATATTTCTGGAGCATCTGGCTCATAACATCCACACAGCGGTCAAATGCCGCATTATATTTCGCTTCCTCATAATATTTCTTCAATAGGCGATTCCTCCATCAAAGTTCCATATCCTGTCCACGCTTCCGGGCAGGGTGTTCGTGTTCCTGTGTTTGCTTTCCTCTGATGAGGATAGAATTGATAAAAGCCCGAACCTTTTCGGATGCGATTTCCAGTGCATCCAGAAAGGGTTGGGCTTTCTGTTTGAGTTCCATATATTTTTCGTTTACCGCTTCATACCGCTGCTTCCAGATGGAAACCGTCTTTTCTGCGGAAGCCAGTTTTTCTTTCAGACGCTTGTTGTCAGCATTGGCGATAATGCCATTGACCGCATAGCGTTTGAGTGTGTCGCATTCATCCGGTGTCAGCGTGATATTGTTTCCGAATGTGGCTTTTTTGCCCATTACTTCAATGTCCTGCACTGTCAGCGCAATGGTCTTTGCCGCCTTGGTTTCCTTTTGCAAAGATTCCAGTTTCTTTTTCTGTTTTGCTGTGGCAGCTTTGGCATCCTCCAAATTCTGTTCTGCCTGTGCCACCTGCCCGGTCACAGCTTCCAGCCGCTGCTGTTCTGCCTGCACCTTGAACTGGGTCACAGTCAGATGTTCCTCGGTGCTTCCACGTTCTCCACGCTCCACATCGGTATAACCGGCGTTTCGCATGAAATTGAAAAAGTCATCCTGCAACACACTGTAGGATGACTTCAAAATCTTTTTCCCTTTTGCGTTGAGCATGGGATTTCCGTCCTCGCCAAGCACCGGCTTGGACTCCCATTTCTTACTGCGGCTGACCTGTGTGATGACCTCCTTAACGGTTCCCCGGAGGGCTTCATCCTTGCATCGCTTCGACCAAAGGATCTGCTTTTCCACCACCGGGATATAAACCACATGAAGGTGGTAGTGGTACACATCTTCGCCCAAAGCTTCGGACATTGCTCGGTTGCGCTCATCGGCGTGCATCACAGCGGAGAGGATATACTGCTCACCACCTACGATCTCCGCAGCAGCTTTGTAGGCATCGGCATAAAACTGTTTCGCAAATTCATAGCCGCCATGATTGTAGAAATAAGCGGAATTCACATCAAATACCAACTCACCGTATTTGACGGCATCCGGTTTCAGACCTCTGGTGGAGATCACGCCGTCTTGTTCCATCTGCTCAAACATTTTTACATAATCGTCCGTGGGTGCTTTGAAATGGACGTTCAGAGAAGTGCGTTCCGGCACGATGTCCTGATTGCTGTAGCTGTCCTTTTCACGCTCATTGTGTTCCTGTACCTTCGCCACATCAGCCGGTGTTTCCAAGTCCTGATTTCTGGCTACGGTACGGTCTATTCCATCATTTCTTGCCATTGGATTTTTCCTTTCTTTGAGATTTGCAACAGCGGAAGGCTGGAGAACGGCACTTTTTCAAAGTGTAATAACCCACTATGACACTTTCATCCATACTGGCTGCAAAGTGCCGTGGGCTCTCCGAGGGCTCTCCCGAGGGGGAATGCGGTCACTGCGGTGACCTCTGCTGACCAAGGCGAAAATGTCTGCGCCTTTTCCCATGGTCAGCCCGTCTGCATGAAGCTGTTCTGTGTCAACTTCCTCTTGCAGCCGGTGTCCACAGACACTTTTTCAAAAGCCTGTGGACATAGAAACAGCCCGAACGAGAGGATGTGTGCTGTTTCTATAACAAGCGTTTCACGCTCTTTTGCTGCGTACATACGTACCAGCAATGGGATTTACTCGACCTGCCGCCATTCCTCCGGAATGTCCTCCGGTACGTACGTACACGGCGAATCTCCGTAAAACCCATTTATATGAGGTCGTGCAATGGCTTCCACTCCCATGAATCCCCAAACCCGCCGTCCAGCAGAGTTGGTGATGTTGTTGCAATGCTCCAGATTGAATTTTCTGGCATTGGCAATCATGGCGTCGCTGAAGCTGCGGGCTTTCAGCGGTGCAAGGGAGTTTTCTTCGCACCACATCCGGTAGATTTCATAGAAATCCTTGGAACTGATGGACGCATCCGCTTTACGCTGGATGTATCCCTCGGAATCCATGAAATCAAAGATATTGTTGTTGTCACGCTTGACCGCTTCCCGGTTTTCCCGGATACGGTCACTCTCCGTAAACTTAAAGTTGTTGGCAACAAGCCGCTGTAAGCCTTCAAATGCCCACAGGAAGATACCCTCGGATTCGGCTTTCATCTTCTCCGCAAGGTCGGGATCGTCAGCTCTGTCCACTGGCTTTTTCCTTGGTGGTCAGCACAAGCTGTCTGCGATAAAATCCGTCACTGCGGTCATACAAGGCTTGCAGATTACCGTTGCTGAATGCCAGCAATCGGGCGAACATCCAGCCCTGATAACTCTGCTTGCCTTTGCGTTCCAAATCCATCTTGCCCTGTGCGGTGACAATGGATTTTACATAGTTGGTCTGGCGCAGAGCTTCCATCCGCATATCATCATCCACGCACAGGAGAATGTGTTCCAAATCGGCACGGGCGAAGCGGTTTTCAGAAATCTTGCCGATGCTGCCGTCTTTCATATTCGTGCCGAAGATGGTAGACAGTACCGCACCGATTTGAGATTTACCTTCGCCGCCGTTGCCTTTAATCACCATCATGCGCTGCCCCTTGTTGGAGGGAATCAGGCAATAGCCGATAAACTCCTGCAAAGTTGGAATGTCCTCGGCGTAAAGCAACCCATCCAGAAAGTTCAGCCAGATCACCGGCGCAGTAGCATCGGGATTGTAAGCAACCGGCAAACGGCTCCGCACGATAGCCGGTCTGCCCTCGGTAAATGTGCCGTTCAATAGCAGCGTACCGTTGGACAAATGAATCCGATCCTGCTCCGGTGGAAAGTCCGGCACTTGCGCTTCCAGTTTCAGCACTTCCAGAATGTTGGTGATCTTCCGGGGGATATTGTTTACGGCACAGAATTTCAGCTTGTCGTAAATCTCCCCACGCAGAGGAAGATCGTCCGTCACTCGACCATCGGGCGTGAAAAAAGCTCCGTTTGCGAAGATGATCCTGCGCTCTTGCAGAAATTCTTCACAAAACAGAGCTTCGTTGATGTTCTGCCCGTCAAACCACATGGGCAAGTTCATATCAGGCGTTTTCCGGTTCTTCGCCATGGTGCGCCACCTCCTTTTTCTTTCGTGCGGTATACTCTTGCAGAAAAGCAATTTTGCCGTCCTGCATCAGCTTGTCCACCAATGCCACCCGTTCTTCCAGATCACCCACCGTCAGCACATCTGCCATATATTCGATATAGCAGTGCATCTGGCAGGCTTCCACAAAACGGTCATCCAGAGCATCTTCCGGTGTCTTGGGTGCGTATCGTACTTTCCAATCTTCCAGCAGATGCAGATAATCCGTCAGCACCCGGAAACACAGCATTTCATCCTCCCGTAACTGACGGATATAGGGACGCTTCGGCTTGACCATAGCTGCGGCAGTGGGCGGTTTTGGGTCAAGTCCAAAGTCCGCAGCCAGCTTTTGCGCTGCTTCATAACTGCTCAGATCGAACAGCCTTGCCACAAGGTCGATTACGTCCCCCTTGGCTCCGCAGCCGAAGCAGAAAAAATAGTCCTCATTCAGCTTCAGGCTCGGATGCCTGTCGTTGTGGAACGGGCAGCAAGCCATGCCGTTGTGGCTCACTTTCAGCCCGTAGTGTTCGGCGGCTTGCTTGACGCTGATTGCCGCCTTGATGGTTTCATAGATTGTCATAGAAAACCCTCCGTTCATAATATTCTGGAAAGCACGAAGCACCCGCCGTGATTGGCAGGTGCTTCGCTCCTTCTATTATGGTTATGACGGATTTTTCAAAAAACAGGCTAATGACAGGACAATCCTGTTTCAAAAAACAGGACAACTTATCTGAGGACGTAGATTTCTTTACATTTACATGATATAATTAGAAAAATGAAAAAACAGGACAGGAGGGCAAGCATGAATCAAGAATTGATGACATTGGATTTCTGGCAGGATACGGTCATATATGAGAGCAAAACATTTCCTGTCGGTACGCTTGCCTGTGATGCACTGAATGTTCCTGTGAATACCATTGCAAAAATAAACGAGCAATGCGAGAAAATCAATCTGCTGCTCGGGATGCTGAATGCCGGACAGGATACTTCTGCACTCTTTCCTATGGCAAAGGAAGCTGCATTGACAATGTTAGAGATTCTCAGCAAAACGCCGCCGTTCTCCTATATGGATATACCAAAGCACCGGGAACGAATAGAAAGGGTCTTTACTGCGGACAATGCTCTGAAATATGTGGAGTTCGCCATAAAAGCCGTAACCAATTCTTTACCGTTCGAAGAAGTTCCGAAATATGCTGATGCGGTGATGCTCCAGCGCTATACCGCTGTATGCGGGCATCTGGCTTACTCCCTTGAGGAATACCAAAAGGCGATGCTTGATTTTGCAGAAAAATCAGACGGCAATGAAGCAGACCGCACCGCAGAGGGTTTTGCAAAAATGTTCGGCGACTATTTTCCGCCGGAGTTCTCTATCACGGAGGGCAATGCCTGGATGTCTACCCTGAACAATTCCGTTCAGTATGTATCCGTCATCCGTCCCGGCGAAAAAGTTGCGAAGCTGGTCAAGCGGATGCACTATGTATCCTTTGTGGGGATGTTCCGGTCTGATCTCTTTGAGGGCTTGTGTGTGGGTCATGCACCGAAGAAATGCCGGATCTGCGGCAAGTGGTTTCTGACCACCAACGCAAGGCACGCCAAATACTGCGGTGGCTATGCACCGGGGGACAAGCTGCACCGCACTTGCCGTCAGATCGGTAATCTGAAAGGTAGAGAACAGCGAGAACTTGCGGACGATCATCCGCTGAAGCAGATTTATGAGAAACGGCTGAATACCATAAACCGCTATGTGAAGCGTGGTACTCTGGACGCTGATCTTGCGGAGGTTATGAAGAAGCTGGCAAAAGATAAGATGCTCCGGGCATTGAGCAATGTAGCCTATGCCAAGGGCGATTACGAAAAGGAAATGGGACAGGCTGCTTTGCTAAATGAGAGTCTAAATTATAGGAACACTTAAACTCGGAGGGTTATACGAATGTTAGAATTAACGAAAGAACAAATGGAGGCTATTCAAAAAGCTATTTCAAAGAAGGCTGAAGAAAGTGTACAGGAATTTGATAAAGAATTAGATGTTGTTGTGAGCAAGCTATCAACAGAAGGGTGGACTTTACCCGCAGAATTAAATATTTACGCAGTCAAAACAATAGCAAACACGAACAAATTGGATGATATCAATGCATTTTTGAAATGGTTTTTTACAACAGAAGATTTTCAGAAAACCAAAGATATGGTGAACGGAATCAAAGCATCTCCCATTAAAGATGGACTGAAAAATCTCACAGACCAGTGCTGGCAAGCATTTCAAAATAAATTGTATGCTGTTTGTGCAACATCGCTTCTCTCGGTTATCGAGGGTATTCTGTCAGAATTTAGCGATGACAAACAAGATGTAAGGATGATGAAAGTTTGTCAAAAGAAGGTCGATACCTTCCCGTCAACAGGAAGTACAATTCAAAAACATGTATGGATTTCTTATAACAACTTCATCCGAAATCTGTATCAAAAAAGCGATTTCTCTGCCGATGAACCTGAAACGATAAATAGGCATTGGCTATTACATGGAGATCGGATTTTGAAATTGACGAGATGGATTGTATCCGTCTCTTTAATGCAGTTCAAAGCCTATGTATGATTGTAAAAGTAGAAGCAAAAGAACACAATCTGAGAATTAAAATCAGGCTACTATTCAGAAAGCATTTGTTAGAAAGGAGGTGCGCTATGCTGAATGATTTTTCATGGAATATGACCGGATACATACCG
>ENA-OQHK01000265-OQHK01000265.1-human-gut-metagenome-genome-assembly--contig:-NODE-265-length-9898-cov-2.231604_pt1 | contig 9898 bp, 9 predicted proteins | sample MGYA00242562_ERZ504715 | MGnify/ENA primary metagenome ERZ504715 (study PRJEB26092, sample SAMD00036445) | human gut metagenome | host: Homo sapiens | study: EMG produced TPA metagenomics assembly of the...
CGCAATCCTCGCCTTGGGCGCGGTTCACTGCGCCCACCTCCAGCGGTGCGTCCAGACGCACAACGTAGTCGATGGCCGGGTTAAAGGTAACGGTGTAAATCATGCTTCTGCCTCCTTTACAAAGGTATACTGTTTATACTTAGGGTTCGGGCAGCGGTTGGTCAGGATGGCACCGCCGTGCAGGTCCGTGATGACCGCCGGGTAAATTTTAGCAAATTTGGCGTCATCCACAAGGAACCAGCTTTCCCGGGCGCGGCGGACGGCAGCGGCCTTTACCGCTGCTTCCTCGGGGTCCGGGGTGGTAAAGCCCGCCTCCAGCGCCACGCCGTTGGCACCCATGAACGCTTTAGTGAAGTTATATTGCTGGATGCTGCTGACCGCCGGAGCGCCCACGATGGCTTCGGTCTGGGGGCGCAGTAGCCCGCCGGGCAGATACACCCGGCAGCCCTTCTGCGCCAGCAGCCGGGCGTGCGCCACGCCATTGGTCACATAGGTGGCTTTGAGCGCCACACCCGTCAACGCCCGCACCAGCTCCAGCGTGGTGGTGCCTGCATCAATGAATACAAAATCCTCGGCAGCAATGAGCGCTGCGGCGGCTGCGGCAATGCTGCGCTTTTCGGCTACCGCCAGCGTCTCCTTAGCCTCCATGGTAGGCTCGTCTGCCAGAAAGCGGCTGTCCGGCAGGGTGGCCCCTCCGTGTACCTTGGTCAGCCTGCCCTGCCGGTCCAACTCGGTCAAGTCACGCCGGATCGTGGATTCGCTGGTGTGCAGCGCCTCACACAGCTGCTGCACCGTCACGGTGCGCTGCTCGTTCAGCTGCTCTAGGATCAGCGCAAAACGTTCCTCCGCCAGCATGGTGTCTTTTCCCTTCTTTCCTTCCCACGCCTGACCGTTTCCGCACGGTCTTGGCGTGTTTTGGTTGTTTGCATCTTTATTATAGCAAAAATCTTGTCAAAATCAATCAGCTTCGGTCATTTTCGATCACAAAGAATTTTCATCATTTTTGTGCAGAATTTCCAGTGCCTTGGATACAAGAGCTTTTTGCACGCAAAAAGACCACCGCACTTGTGTATGCGGTGGTCTTTTCTGCGTTTATGTGACCGGTCGCGACCGGTTTTTGTGCTCCGGCTGGTTTACCTCAGGCATCCGAGCGGGAGTAGGCGTTCTTCATCTGGCTGCTCAGCTCAAACAGCACCTTGTCCAGCGTGTCGGCGGCCTTCTCCTGCAGCATAGCGGCAATGGCGGTGTTGGCTTCCTCCCGCAGGGCGGCGCGGCTTGCAGCGTCCGGCTCGGCGGCAAGCTTTGCGTCGTACTGGTTCACCAGTGCGCGGGCAGCGGAGAGCACGGCCTCCTCGTAGCGCTCGAGGTGGAAGAGGGATTTATTATAGGAGGCGTCTGCCATGGCGGCAATCAGACGGCTGGTCCAGTAGAAGTTATCGGTGGACACAGTGCCGGTGGTGTTGGCCAGATACTCCGGGGTACGCTCCACGTTGGCGTAGAAGGGCACCATGGTGTTGAAGGCGTTGGAGGCATAGGCCACCCACTCCACAGCGCGGGATTCCTCCGGCTGGTCGGGACGCATCTGCAAAAGCGCCATAAAGTCATTGCGGTTGATGCCGATGGAACGGTACGCGCCCTTTGCGGACTTGTCGCCGTAGCTCAGGTAGGGATCATAGGGGGTGCCCTGATAGTGGCTGGACAGCATATACTTGATGTCCTCCGGGGTCACCTTGCGCTCCGGCACCATGCACCACGGCAGGTCATCGGACATGGGGGTGTAGTCGGCGTCGGCACCCTCCCACACCCATGTGCGGGGGTTGAGGTAGCGCAGCATATACCATGCGCGGGGGGTGTTGTAAACGTGGTCGGCGTCATCGTGGCTGCCAAAGGCATCCCGGGGGTTCAGTGCGCCGTCCAAAGAGAGGTCGAGGTGATTCTTGGCAATAAACTCCCGCAGGTCGGCAGAGCAGAGGTAGTTTTCCTGTGCGCCGAAGGCATCTTCCAGATCAAAGGTGTCGATGCCCAGTTGGTTGGGCATGACCACATACACATCGTCCGGCACGCGGCGGGCGATCCAGTGGTGACCGCCGATGGTCTCCAGCCACCAGATCTCGTTTACGTCCTGAAAAGCGATGCCGTTCATTTCGTAAGTACCGTACTGTTCCAGCAGGCTGCCCAGACGCAGCACGCCCTCGCGGGCAGAATGGATGTAGGGCAGCACCAGATAGACGATATCTTCCTCGCCGATGCCGCCGGGCACCTCGGGCTTTTCGCCCTTGGCGGGCTGATACTCCACCAGCGGGTCTGCGCCCAGCACGCGGGGATTGGATGTGATGGTCTCGGTGGCGGTCATGCCCACATTGGCGGCGTTGACGCCGGAAGCCGCCCAGATGCCCTTGCCCTCCACGGCGTTGGGCATGGCGGTAAACCGCAGTGCGCCCTCCGGCAGGGGGATTTCCGCATGGGAGAGGACGCTGCGGTAGATTTTGGGCAGCTCCTCCGGGTGGATCACGGTAAATTTTTTAGCGGTGAAATGGCCGGAGCCGGAGTCATCGTTGCGGGCGATCATGGTAGAGCCATCGTACGATGCTGCCTTGCCGACCAGAATGGTAGTGCAAGCCATAGGTTTTCCCTCCATATTCTATAATGTGCCTCTATTGTAGAACTTTTGCAGCGGAATTTCAACCGGGAAACAAAAACCGCCGCGCTGCGTACCACGGCAGAGCGGCGGGAGATGGAATGCTTTTTTCAGGCTGTTACTGGGCTGCCCAGTAGAAATCCTCGCCGGGCAGCGTACCGCCCACGGCGGCAGGGTCGGCATCGTAGAGCACCTGCAGGTAACCGGAGACGTCTGCTTTCAGTTCCTCGCCGGTCAGGCAGACGATGTTGCAGTTGGGCAGTGCCTTTTTGGCAATGGCGGCTTTTGCCACCACGCCCTGCTCCTCACACAGAGCGGCGGTGCCTTCCAGATCGGTGTTGGCGGCGTTCACGCTCTGGGCGTAGTCTGCCAGAAAGGCGGCTACCACGTCCGGGTGCTCCTCGGCGTAGGCCTTGCGCACCACGGTCACACCGGTGATCAGCTGGGTGTCTGCCACCTTGTCCCACTCGGCGGTCAGGTCAAGGGCTACCCGCAGGGTGTCGTCCTTCAGTCCGGCAGCGGTCACATAGGGCTGGGGCAAAACGGCAATGGCATCCTGCGTAGCGGCCATCTGGGCGGTCACCTCGGTAGCCTCGCTGTAATACTGGATGTCCACATCCTTGTCCGGGTCAAGGCCGTTGGCGGTAAGCAGATAGCGCAGCACATACTCCGGGGTGGTGCCCTTGCCGGTGGACAGGATGGTGCGTCCCTTGAGGTCGGCCATGCTGTGGACGGTGTCGCCCTGCTCCACCACATACAAAACGCCCAAGGTGTTCACTGCCACGGCCTGAATGCCGCCATTTGTTTTCTGGTACAGGGTCGCAGCCAGATTGGCCGGGATAGCAGCCATGTCCAGCTCGCCCTTGATGAGCAGCGGCACGATTTCATCCGCAGCGCCGTAAAGCTGCAGATCGTAGTCCATGGCGGCAGTACCGGCCTGCTCCATCGAGAGCAGGTTGACAAGACCCATGGTGGTGGGGCCCTTCAGCCCCGCGATGCGCAGCGGCTCGGTGGCAGACAGCGGCGCTGCGGTCTCTTTCTCAGAAGCAGCCGCAGAGGAAGCAACTTCGGACACTGCTGCGCTGGAAGCGGCAGAGCTTGCGCTGCCGCCGCAGGCTGCAAGGCTCAGTGCAAGGCTGAACGCCAGCAGTAAGGACAGGATCTTTTTCATGAAATACTCCTTTTCACACCCGGCACGCCCCGGTACGGGAAGCGGAAACCGGTCTTTTTTTGAAAAATTTTTGCAAAATCATTTGCTTTGCGCATTCCAGTTTACTATAAGTAGGGGTAAAAATACCGTTGCGTGCGCAACGTAATTGCAGGAGGCTGCGGAGAACGCTATTTTCTCTGCGGAGTTGCGATGAATAATTATCTGCCGCTGTTACAAAAACACCACGCTGTTCGCGGGTCTTTCCGCTGCGGAGCTCAGCACGCTGCTGTCCCGGCTGGGGGCCAGTGTGCGCAGCTACGGCAAGGGCGAAGCCCTTGTGCTGGCGGGGGAGCCCAGCCGCCGGGTGGGCATCGTGCTGTCCGGCGAGCTGGAGGCCTACCGCCCGGCACCGGGCGGGGTGCGCATCCCCATCGCCCAGGTAGAGCCGGGCGGGGTGTTCGGGGACGTGCTGGGAGGCTCCAGCCTGTCCAGCCCGGTCACCGTGCTGGCTGCTGCCCCCTGTGAGGTGCTGCTGCTACCCTACGAGCGGCTGCTGCTCTCGGACGGCAGCCCCGCCCACCAGCGGGTGGTGCAGAACCTTGTACGCACCATCAGCGATAAATATTTTTCCCTCTCCCGCCGCATCGACCTGCTGGTGATGAAGAGCCTACGCGCCAAGGTGGCGGCCTATCTGCTCAGCGAGGCCGCCCGCGCCCACAGCCTGACCTTCAGCATCCCCTTCTCCCGCATCCAGCTGGCCGATTACCTCAACTGCGACCGCAGCGCCCTTTCCCGGGAGCTGAGCCTGTATGCAGCGGGACGGGCTGCTGGATACCTACCGTTCCAGCTTCAAGCTGCTGGAGCCGGAGGCTCTGCGGCAGATGATATTATAAACCTCTCAGTCTCGCTTCGCTCGCCAGCTCCCCTAATAAGGGAGCCCTTGGCAGGCCGGGCAAGTCCGAGTATTTCGCCTGCGGCTCCAAAGGCTTTCGGCCCTTGCTGTTTCGGGTAGATTTCTATAAGATGAAAGTGATATGTAACTATGTCTAAACCAATTCTCTGGATCGTGATCCCCTGCTACAACGAGGAGCAGGTGCTGCCCATTACAGCACCCATGTTTCTGGAAAAAGATCCACAGTCTGACCGCACAGGGGCTGGTCAGCGATAAAAGCCGGGTGCTCTTTGTCAACGATGGCTCCCGCGACAAAACGTGGGAACTGATCCAAGGCTTTGCCGCACAGGACGAGCACTATATCGGCATTTCCCAGAGCCGCAACCGCGGTCACCAGAACGCCGTGCTGGCGGGGCTGATGGAGGCGCTGCACAGCGACAGCTGCGATATCACCATCTCCATCGACTGCGACGGTCAGGACGACATCAACGCCATGGACGAGATGGTGAAAAAGTATCTGGACGGTGCCGAGGTGGTGTACGGTGTGCGCAGCCGCCGGGACACCGACACCTTCTTTAAGCGGTTCACCGCCGAGGGCTTTTATCATGTGATGAACGCTCTGGGCGCGGATATCGTGTTCAACCACGCAGACTACCGCCTGATCAGCACCCGCGTGCTGGAAAGCTTTGCGGATTACAAAGAGGTCAACATCTTTTTGCGGGGCATGGTGCCGCTGGTGGGCTTTCCCCACGATGTGGTCACCTACGAACGCCACGAGCGCCTGGCCGGCGAGAGCCACTACCCCCTGAGCAAGATGCTGGCGCTGGCTTTTGACGGCATTACCAGCCTTTCCAACAAGCCTATCCGCATCATCACCGGAGCGGGCATCGTGGTGAGCCTTGTCAGCTTTATCGGGGTCATCTGGGCCATCGTGTGCGCTGCCATGGGCAGCAGCGTGGCAGGCTGGGCCTCCACCGTCTGCATCGTCTGCTTTATGAGCGGTGTGCAGCTGGTGTGTCTGGGCGTGATCGGTGAGTATATCGGCAAGATCTATATGGAAACCAAGGCCCGCCCGCGCTATATCATCTCGGAGCGCACATGGGCTCCCTACGAAAGGAAATATCACGGATGAGCAAGCAAAGCTGGAAGGGCAGCACCCTTTTGAACCCGGAGCCGCCGGTACTGGTATCCTGCGGCGGGCTGGATAAGCCCAACCTTATCACCATCGGCTGGACAGGCACCATCTGCACCCAGCCCAGCATGGTATCCATCAGCGTGCGCCCGGAGCGGTACAGCCATCAGCTGCTATGCGAGAGCGGGCAGTTCGCCATCAATCTGCCCACCGAAAAGCTGGTGCGTGCCATCGACTGGTGCGGCGTGAAGAGCGGCCGCGAGGTGGACAAGTTTGCCGCCTGCGGCCTGCACGCCGCCCCCGGCAGTGTGCTGACCGACTGCCCGGTGCTGGAAGAAAGCCCGGTCAATCTGGAGTGCCGCATCACCCAGCGCATCCCGCTGGGCAGCCACGACCTGTTTTTGGCCGAGGTGGTGGCCTGCGATGTGGACGAGAGCCTGCTGGACGAAAAAGGCAAGCTGTGCTTGGACAAGGCAAACCTCATCGTGTACAGCCACGGCGAGTATCTGGCCCTTGGCAAAAAGCTGGGCACCTTTGGTTACAGCGTGCGGAAGAAAAAGCCCGCAAAACGCAAGAAACAGTAAAAGCAACTCCGCAAAAACAAGTACAGCAAGGCTGAGCATCCGAGAAAGTCAGGTGCTCAGCTTTTTCCATTTTCGCAGGCAGCAGCTTCGGCTCTATAATAAAAGCTTTCTTTCTGCTGAATCTGCCCAGAGCAGCGCAGCAGGCATTTTCAATCGTCCGATTCCCGTTGCATTCCGTCCGATTTTGTGATATACTCCCTACTGCTGTGCTTTTTTGTGCAGTATCCTCAAAGAGCAACTTAGGATTTTAGGCTCCCCGGTGCCACTCGAGCGGCGCTGGGCAAAACCCACAGGAGCTGGCGGTTCCTGTGCGGTCAAAATCAAACCGCTGGAGTATTATCATGAATCAGAATTCTTCCGTCCGTAAGCTGGTGCACTGCGGTGTAGTGGCAGCCATCTATGTGGTGCTGTGTCTGGCACTGCAGCCCCTTTCCTATGGTGCTGTGCAGGTGCGTGTGGCCGAGGCTCTGTGCCTGCTGCCCGTGTTCGGTGCCGAGTACATCGTAGGCGTGGTGCTGGGCTGCTTCCTGGCAAACCTGCTGGGCTCCACCATCGTGGATGTGATCTTTGGCACACTGGCTACCCTGCTGGCCTGCCTTGTCACCTACAAGCTGCGCAATGTGCGCTTCAAGGGTCTGGCCATTGCCGCCAGCCTGCCCCCGGTGCTTTTCAACGCGGTGATTATCGGTATTGAGATCGCCGTGATGTTCCCGGAACCCCACGTCCAGCGCCCCCATCTGGCTGGCCTGCATCACCAACGGCATCTCGGTTGGCATCGGCGAGCTGATCAGCTGCACGGTGCTGGGCGTTGTGCTGATAAAGCTGATCGAGAGCAACGCCGCGCTGCGCAAGGTGTTTGTGACGGAATAACGCAAGGAGGTTTCCATGCAGCCAAACGGTATGATCTTCTGGGACTGGAACGGTACCCTGATGGACGATGTGGATTTTACCCACGAATGCCTGAACTGGATGCTGGAGACCCACGGCTACCCCCAGCGGTACGATCTGGCAGCCTATCGGGAGCTGTTCGGCTTTCCCATCGAGGACTACTACCGCTGTGCCGGATTCGATTTTGCGCGGCACCCCTACCCGGAACTTGCCGCCCGCTTTATGGAGCATTACAACGCCGGTGTGCCCGGCTGCGCTGTAACGGCACACGCCGTTGACACCCTGCAAACGCTGGCCCGCATGGGCTGGCAGCAGGCTGTGCTTTCCGCCTCCCGCCGTGATTACCTGATCGAGCAGGTATCCGCCCGGGGTCTGCAAGGCTTTTTTACCGAGTTGCTCGGCCTTGCGGACATTTACGGCGTAAGCAAGGTACAGCTTGGCACCGATTATCTGCGCCGCACCGGCATCGACCCGGCGGCCTGTGTGATGGTCGGCGACACCGACCACGATGCCGCGGTGGCTGCGGCCATCGGTGCAACTTGTGTGCTGTACACCGGCGGGCACCAGTCCCGCGCCCGGCTGGAAAAGGCCAGTCCCTACGTCATCGACGACCTTGCCCAGCTGCCCGCACTGCTGGAAACGATATAATATCAGTGGCTCAGAAACGCCTGTCGGTGTTTCCGAGCCACTTTTTTACAGCCTGTTCTCGCAAAAGCAAAAAAAGACCAATACACAAATGTGTACTGGTCTTTTTGGTCGGAGCAGCGGGATTTGAACCCACGGCCTCCTCGTCCCGAACGAGGCGCGCTACCAACTGCGCTATGCCCCGAAAATACCGCAGCTTATTCGGCTGCGGTAACTGGTTGGGGATGAGAGAATCGAACTCCCACAAGTAGAGTCAGAGTCTACCGCACTACCACTATGCAAATCCCCAATATTCGGTTGTGTCAGCCGCGCCGTGCGTTGCTGACAAGGGATATTATACACGCCGACGGGCTGCTTGTCAACCATTTTTTCAGTTTTTCTGCAAAAGTTTTCGCAGCGGCTTTCCGATGCACACAGGCTTGTAAATTTTTGGTTTTTCTCTTGACAGCACTTCCCTTTCGGAATACTCTAATACTATAAAAAGGTAGGACCCCGGTCAGCCCGGCACCCTTTGCCGGACCGTTCGGCTTTGCCTGAATGATAACGAAAGAGGGTATTTGAATGAAAAAACGTGTTGGTATCCTGACCTCCGGCGGCGATTGTCCGGGCCTGAACGCCACCATCCGCGGCGTTGCAAAAGCACTGTACGCCCGCATGGGAGATAACGTGGAGATCGTGGGCATCGCCAACGGTTACAGCGGCCTGATCAACGGCGACTACCGTGAAATGAACGAGGACGACTTCCGCGGCATCCTGACCTTAGGCGGCACCATTCTGGGCACCAAGCGCACCCCCTTCAAGCTGATGCGTGTGGTGGAGGACGACAACATTGATAAGGTCGCCGCCATGAAAAAGACCTACAAGGCGGCAAAGCTGGACTGCCTGCTGTGTCTGGGCGGCAACGGCACCCACAAGACCGCCAACCTGCTCTCGCAGGAGGGGCTGAACATCATCGGCCTGCCCAAGACCATTGACAACGATATCTACGGCACCGATGTGACTTTCGGCTTCCACACCGCTGTGGACATTGCCACGGACGTCATCGACCGCATCCACACCACCGCCGGCAGCCACAGCCGCGTGATGTGCATTGAGATCATGGGCAACAAGGCGGGCTGGCTTACCCTGTACTCCGGCATTGCCGGTGGTGCGGACATCATTCTGCTGCCGGAGCTGCCCTACGATATCGACCGCGTGTGCGAGGCCGTGGAGCGCCGCGCCAAGAAGGGGTCCAACTTCTCTATCCTTGCCGTGGCCGAGGGTGCCATCAACACCGAGGAAGCTCGCATGAAGCGCAAGGACTGGATGGCCAAGCGTGCCGAGGCCGGCCTTGGCACCACCGCCACCAACCGCATTGCACAGGCCGTGCAGAAAAAGACCGGCATGGAGACCCGCGTGTGCATCCCGGGTCATATGCAGCGCGGCGGCAGCCCCAGCGCCTACGACCGTGTGCTGGCCACCCAGTTCGGCAGCTATGCCGCACAGCTGGTAGAGGTGGAGCGCTACGGCGTGACCGTGGCCATGGTGAACCGCCGGGTGACCGAGAACCGTCTGGCAGACATTGCCGGTAAGACCCGCAATGTGCCCGAAAACTGCGAGCTGCTGAGCGTGGCACGCCGCATGGGCGTCTGTCTGGGCTGACCCCTGCCCGCAAGAGGAAACACTGAGAAAAGCGAGACACCGGAAAGTCTGCTGACTTTCCGGTGTCTCTTTTTATGTTATGGGCAGCGCAAAAGGGTTGGCGAGCGGCTTTTTACGGTAAATTTTTGCCGTTGAAGCTGCGCTTTCTGTCCCAAGTGCGCAAAAAAGGTTGTCAAAACAGGAAAAACAGGGTATGATAAGAGCTGGATCGCAAAGCTGCGGTCCTTCAATATTGTTAAAGGAGTGTGCTTTGTTATGCGCGCCTATGAACGACTGCTTGATTACGTCAAGGTCTACACCACCTCGGACCCGGAGTCCGGTACCCATC
>ENA-OQHK01000267-OQHK01000267.1-human-gut-metagenome-genome-assembly--contig:-NODE-267-length-9855-cov-4.530222_pt1 | contig 9855 bp, 12 predicted proteins | sample MGYA00242562_ERZ504715 | MGnify/ENA primary metagenome ERZ504715 (study PRJEB26092, sample SAMD00036445) | human gut metagenome | host: Homo sapiens | study: EMG produced TPA metagenomics assembly of the...
AGGTAATTCTGGACTGTCCCATTACTGAGAGTACCGGTCTTTAATTCTTCCTCTGCCCATATATCAAGTAATTCTCCAACTGTAATATTTTCCGACTTTGCAATGAATTTCTTGCTTTCGTAATCGTCCATTGCCTGACGGAGCAGTTTTTCCGTTTCACTTTTGCTTTCTGTTCCAGCGTATTCTTTCTGAACCAGATTGCCGCTTGCATCTTCTACATAGAAGCGGTAGTACCATTTCTTCCTTTTTTTCTTACAGATCCTTTTTGCCATAATCGTATGTCTCCTTTCGATATCAGACAATCGGAACTGATGAAATGCTTCTTGCGTGTAAGTATATCATAACTCCGGTTGTCGTTCTATACCGAATCGGAATCCTCATACAAAACTTCTGATAAAAGATTTTCAAGCCTTTGTTCTGCTATTTCCGGTTTCTTGGAATAGAGCCTTACAATATCTGCCATGTCATTAAAGGCATTAACAGTGTGGGTGATCTCCCGGAGAAACATAATCTCGTTATATTCATCATTCGATTCAAACCCCATTACTTTTGCAATATCAGCTTCATTCGTGTTGCCCTTGTAATTCTTGCAGGCAAACTGGAATGATTCCAGAAACAGGTTATATTGCTTTAACATCAACAGCAGTAAATCTTTGGAAAAAGCATCTTCCTTTTTACTAAGGTCGAGAGGTAACTGTTTGAGAATATCGCCCATTGCATCACGAATCTGTAATTCTTTCTTATCCGTAATATCGGTTTCGTATTCATCGGTTTCCCCTCTGAGCCATTCAATAGATACATGAAGTGCTTCCGAAAGACCTTCCAGCACCATCTTTTTGGTATTGTCAATCGAACCATTCTCATAACGCAGGATTGTGGAAGCTGTAACTCCCATCTTCTCTGCAACATAAGGCTGTGTCAGATTTAATTCCAGACGACGCTGTTTTGCCCTGCTGCCTATCAGCTTGCGTAGTTCTTTATCTTTCATGCTGATTGCCTCCTTTTTCGGTATGTATGAATTATAGCATGTACCTCACATAATTGCAATATGCAATCTAATAATTGCTTTTAAAATTTCATAACGCTTGACAGCGCAATATAAAATCGCTATACTAACAGCACAACAAAAATTGCATAATGCAATTTATAAGGAGGTGACAAGATGACGGAAAGAAAGATTGCATTATCCATCGAGGAAGCAGCCGACTATACAGGAATTGGCAGAAACACTTTGAGAAAGCTGGTTGAATGGAAGAAGCTTCCGGTATTAAAGGTCGGAAGAAAAGTCCTTATTAAAACTGACATTCTGGAAAAGTTCATGGAAGCCAACGAGGGGCGTGATCTGAGGGATAAAGGAAATGTAAAAGCTGTCACAAGAAATGTGGCAACTTAAAAAGGCGGCTTCCTAAGAAACCGCCAAAGGTTCTATCAGACCGAAGCCATGATATACCTACACGCAAGAGGATTATACCATGTGCTTCTCCTGATATGCAACCGGGAACTGTTGTTTATCGGAAAAAGAAAGGATGAAGACGATATGGCGAAATCAACAAAGACTTATGAAGAAAGAATACGTGCATTAGAGAAAAAGGAACAGGAAAGCATTGAAGCTACAAAAAAGCTCATTGCACAGCGGAAGGAACTGGAAAAGCGAAAGAAAGCAGAGGAAAGTAAAAAACGAACCCACAGGCTCTGTCAGATTGGTGGCGCAGTGGAATCGGTTCTTGGCTGTCCGATTGAGGAGGAAGATTTACCAAAGTTGATAGGCTTCTTAAAAAGGCAGGAAACAAACGGAAAGTTTTTCTCAAAGGCGATGCAGAAAGAGCCACTTACAGATATGGAGGAAGTGTAATGGCGGAGGGAGTGGTTTTTCCATTCCCTTCATTGCCTTTGAATGAAGGGCGCACTTATGGACAACCAGAGGTCGTCCTTATAAGTTTGCCACAAGTGGCAACCGGTCTGCGCTTACGCTTGCCGGGCTCGTTCCGTCGGCGGGGCTTTCAGCCAGACCTGCTCATGCCGCAGGGGGCACTCTTGCGCAGAGGGCGTTCCGACAGCTTCACTTCTGCCAAACCAGAAGAAGATGCTGTCGGAAATCAATGCCGGATACGGCAGAAAGGGGGAATCGTATCATGGCGATATTTCACTTTACAGTAAAGATTGTCGGGCGCAGTAAAGGAAAATCTGTCATATCCGCATCGGCATATCTTAATGGAGATGTGATGAAGAATGAGGAAACAGGCAGAATCAGTTACTATACTTCCAAAAAGGAAGTCGTCTACACCAGTCTGATGATGTGCGAAAATGCACCTCCTGAATGGCTGCATGTACCGGAAGAAAATATAAAAAGGTTTCAACAGTCTATCCGTTATAAAAGAGCGGATGATAAAGATGCCGCACTGGAAAAGTTTAAAATCACATTTCAGAAACAGCGTCTATGGAATGAGGTATTGAAGATAGAAAAAAATGCAGATGCACAGCTTGGACGCTCATTTGAATTTTCCCTGCCGAAAGAATGGAGCAGACAGGAACAGATTGATTATACAACCGAATATATTCAAAAGACTTTCGTGGATAAGGGAATGTGTGTCGACTGGAGCATACACGATAAGGGCGATGGAAACCCACATGTGCATTTACTTGTAACCATGCGACCATTCAATCTGGATCATTCATGGGGCAGCAAAGAAGTCAAGGACTGGGATTTTGTCAGAGATACTGACGGAAATATCGTGGTTGATGAATCCCACCCGGACTGGTGGCAGGATAAGAAAAATCCTGACCGGCATGGAATCCGCATTCCGGTACTTGATGAAAACGGAGTACAGAAAGTCGGGGCAAGAAACAGAAAACAATGGAAACGGGTTCTGACCGATGCTACCGGCTGGAATGATCCAAAGAATTGTGAGTTATGGCGAAGCGAATGGGCTAGGATGTGTAACCGGCATTTATCCATAGACAATCAGATTGACCACCGCTCTTATGAAAGACAGGGCAAATTGAAAGTCCCTACGATTCATGAGGGTGCAGATGCAAGGATGATTGAGGAAAAATATCTCACCGGGCAGATAAGGAAAGGTTCATGGAAGGTCGAGGAAAACCAGATGATAAAAAAACAAAATGCACTGCTGCAAAAGGTAATCACAACCTTTGGTAAGGTATCCGGTGCATTGTCAATATGGAAGGAGTGGTTGAATGACATTAGAAGAAAGCAAAGAAGTAATTCCCATGATGGAAGCAATGATTACACAGATAGAGGAACAGCAGAATATCATGGCAGAGATGCTTCAGGAGATACAGGAAAAGGACGAGAAGCTGATGTGCTTTCAGGAGCAGGAAGAACGATTGCAGCAATTAGAGAAAGAATTGTCAGAGCTGCTACAAATCTTACCGGATACAGAAGAACTGTTGATGCTTCTGGAAGAAAAGACAGACCAGATACAGAAACTCACAGACGAAAATCAGCAATGGCAGGAATTGGCACAGAAATTAAACAGCGAGAACCGGCTATTGCAGAAACAGAACAGCGAATTACTGAACTTGAACAGCAATTAGAGAAAGGAAGGTTGATTGATGAACGAATTAAGAAACTCAAAGAGCGACGATCAACTGGAAGAGTTACTTCTGCTGACAGAGCAGATGCAGGAAGAACTCGACCAGAAAGACCGGACTATCCGGGAACTGAAAGTGCAGCTCGACGAATCGCTGACCTTGAACGAGAGGTTAAACAGCGAGAACAGAGCAGGGAACATTCAAGCCTTAAAGAACGACTTGAGGAAAACAAAAGAATTGTTGCAGAGCGAGAAAGAGAAAACGCTTACCGCAAAGGACATGATAGAGGAATGTCGAGATAAGCTAAGGCAGGCAGAAGAGGAACGGGACTATGCACTCTCCCATCAGAAAAAAAGTAGAGATACCGGTTGAAAAGCCGGTACTCTATCAAAAGTATCAGAATTGTAATCAGACAGCTTATCTAAAAGCTAAGGAAAGGTATGATACGCAGAGAGAAAAACTGGCAGGCAGATATAAAACAAAAACAGCCATGTATGAAGCATTGATGTTTCTGCTGATATGGTATTCTGTATCGACTACTCTTTTCCAGATGATACGGTCAAAGGTATTCATTTCTGATTGTATGGTATTCTTTGATACAATCGCCACTTTTGTACAAACCATTGCAGGGGGGATTATACCAGCAGCAAAGAACATGGCACAGATTAGTAATGGAATATCCAATCCTGTCGTTGCCGGAATTGTATATTGGCTGATAAGAATATTGATTTGCGGTGGCTGTCTGGTGGGTGCGGGAATATTTTTGGCATTCATCGGAATAAAGATTGTAGGTCTATATAAGAAATACTGTTGGGACATGATTACCATAATGGTAATACTTATAAGCATGGCAACAGCTATCTACTTTGGGAATTGGATAAAGACAGCATTGCCAATCAATCTGCTATTTCTCTTATTATTCGTGCAACTGGTATATGTTGGAATCAGGTGGTATGTAAAGGGATGGCGAGAAACAAGGGGATATCATTAAAACAAAAATACCGATATTTTATTGGTACTATATGCCTTTACTTTCGTGCTAATATATATTATCATATTAGCATGAAAGGAGAATGCGTATGACTCAATTTGAACAATTAGATTTATTGCTGAATGAATATGGAGGAATAATTCAGACCTTTCAAGTTATAGATAATGGAATTAGTAAGCCTGTATTTTATTCTTATGTAAAAGAACGAGGATTGGACCAAGCTGCTCATGGTGTGTATGTATCACCAGATACATGGACAGATGCGATGTATATTTTGCATTTACGTTGTAGTCAGGCTGTGTTTTCTCATGAAACTGCATTGTTTTTCCACGATTTAACAAACAGAGAGCCTTTGAAATATACTATAACTGTAAGAACCGGGTATAATCCGAGCCGTTTGCAGGAAGACGGTTTTCAAGTGTATACAGTTAAAAAGGATTTACATGAAACAGGGATTACGATTATGCAGACACCATTTGGGCATTCAGTTCCGGTTTATGATATGGAGAGGACAATTTGTGATCTGCTTCGCAGCAGGAACAATATAGAAATGCAGGTCTTTCAGGATGCCTTAAAGCAATATGCCAGACGCAAAGATAAAAATTTGAGGACACTTATGAAATATGCATCCATGTTTCATGTTGAAAAGATATTAAGACCATATTTGGAGGTATTACTTTAGATGATAACAACAGCAAGGCAAATATCTTATAACGATAACGAAAGGACTATAATTCATGAGTAGAATACTTTTGGTAGAAGATGACACAATGATTGCTTCGGGGATTCTGTATGCACTTGAGTCAGAAGGTTATGAAACAATCATGCCACACGTATAAAAGATGCCAGAAGTTTAATTGAACATTATAAGTTTGACCTGGCAATTATAGATATGCAGCTTCCGGATGGAACTGGATTTGATGTAAGTGAGATATTAAAAAACAATGGTGCCTGACACAATAAATCACAGCTTCCTGTAAAAGCGCAATCGAAAACAGTTGCAAATTGAAAGTGCAATCCAATATGGTTGCGAATAGAGTCATAAAATGTGAATTACATTGAAATTGATGTCTGAATATGATAGAATTTGGCACATGGAACTCACACGACAGGAATGGTAACGGTAGTCATGGCAATCGGCTTTATCTGCGTGAAGAATGTACCAATCGGAAGAATCTGTATCGCAGTTGTGTGGGTATGCCACCTGTTATACTTCTTCTTAAGAGTTAAGACAGAAAAGCCTGAAGCTGAAATGGCAGAAAGCGTAGAGTAAGATGGACAAAGTAGAAAAGAAACGGCAGAAAGAACAGTATGTCGTGGAAGAGATGATCCGGCTGTATTGCCGAAAAAAACATCCGAAAGAAAAAAGACAGGAAGGGCAGATGTGTCCTGACTGTCAAAAACTTTCGGATTATGCAAAACAAAGAAGTCAAAAGTGTCCATTCATGGAAGAAAAGACGTTTTGTGCGAATTGTAAGGTACATTGTTATAAGCCGGAGATGAGAGAACAGATCAGGCAGGTTATGCGGTTTTCAGGACCAAGGATGCTGTTGTATCATCCGGTGCTTGCTATCTGGCATCTGGTGTGTAGCAACAAAGAGAAGAAAAAGTAAGGAGTTACTTATGATTAAAACAAGACTGGTGGGGCTGTTGTCCCACGCAAAAAAGTATATCGTGTATACGATTTTGTGGCAGTGGGCAGCCCTCCTGTCGCAGGTATTGGCAGTCTTTCTATCGCAGATTTACTGGAACGGGTAGTATACCGGGCAGTAACCGTACCGATCATTGAGCGGACAATACTGATTTTAGTTCTGGTTGTGGTGATCCGATTTATCTGTGAACGGATGGGAGCAAGGTCTTCCTATCTGGCGTGTGTGGATGTAAAGCGGATTCTGCGTGAAAAGATTTATGAGAAAATGTTAAAGCTGGGGGCTTCCTACAGTGAGCAGGTATCCTCTTCGGAGGTCGTACAGGTGTCAACTGAGGGTGTGGAGCAGTTGGAAACATACTTTGGAAAATATCTTCCACAATTTATTTTACAGCCTGATCGCACCACTGACCTTATTTATCATTCTTTGCAGAGTGAGCCTGAAAGCGAGTGTGATCCTGCTGATTTGTGTACCGCTGATCCCGATTTCTATCGTGGTGGTACAGAAGATTGCAAAGAAATTACTGAATAAGTATTGGAGCATCTATACTGGACTGGGAGATTCGTTCCTTGAGAATTTACAGGGACTTACCACATTGAAGATTTATCAGGCAGACCAGCAGAAAGCAGACGAGATGGATGTGGAATCCCAGAACTTTCGTAAGATTACGATGAAGGTGCTGACCATGCAGCTCAATTCAACCAGCGTGATGGATATTGTGGCGTATGGTGGAGCTGCGATCGGTATGGCGGTTGCGGTATCTGAATTCTTAAAAGGAAATATCAGTGTAGCAGGAACGTTATGTATCGTTCTGCTTGCCAGCGAGTTTTTCCTGCCGCTCAGACTGCTTGATTCATTCTTCCATATCGCAATGAATGGTATGGCAGCGAGTGATAAGATTTTCAAAATTTTAGATTTGCCGGAACCACAGGCTGGAGAAAAAACACTGCCGGATGGAGCGTTAGATGTTACATTAAAAGATGTGCACTTTTCTTATGAAGAGGACAGAGAGATTTTAAAAGGAATAGGCTTAAATCTTCCGGCAGGAAGTTTTGTATCACTGGTTGGTGAATCCGGATGTGGTAAGAGTACGATTGCCGGAATCCTTGCAGCAAAGAACCGGGGATATAACGGAGAAATCATCATCGGTGGCGTACCGCTTAATGAAGTGAATGAAACCAATCTGATGCAGAGGGTTGTTCTGGTTCGCCATAACAGCTACCTGTTCAAAGGTACAGTAGAAGAAAATCTGAAGATGGCAAAACCGGACGCAACGAAAGAAGAGATGGAAGCTGTCCTTCAGAAAGTGAATCTCTTAGGGTTCTTACAAACACAGGATGGCTTGCAGACACAGTTGTTGGAAAAAGCAAGCAACCTGTCCGGCGGTCAGTGTCAGAGACTGGTAATTGCCAGAGCATTGCTTCGGACAGACAGTGCGGTTTATATTTTTGATGAAGCTGCATCCAATATCGATGTAGAAAGTGAAGAACTAATCATGAATGTGATTCACGAACTGGCAAAGACAAAGACGGTACTTCTGATCTCCCACAGACTGGCAAATGTCGTGAAGTCTGACAAGATCTATTTCTTAAAAGACGGAGAAATCAAAGAAAGCGGAAAGCATGACGAACTGATGAGCCAGAATGGTGCGTACAGACATCTGTATGAAAGCCAGATGGCACTGGAAAACTATGGAAAAGGAGGAATGGCATAATGAGTGAAAATACGAATACAACAAAACGCAGAAGTGCCATCCAGATCATGGGAAGTCTGATTGGTCTGGTAAAACCCTTGCTCCATATCATGCTGGCAGCAATCATCCTTGGAACATTGGGTTATTTATGTGCAATCTTCCTGACGATACTGGCAGGACAGGTTATCATGCATGGTCTTCTGACAGGAGTAGCCGGAATGATTGTTCCGGTGGACAATATGTGGCGGGTATTTACTCCAGTAAAAACGATTATTACAGTCATGATCGTAATTGCAGTGCTTCGTGGAATCCTGCATTATGTGGAACAGTATTGTAATCATTTTATCGCATTTAAGTTGTTGGCAATCATCCGTCACAAAGTGTTTGCGGCACTGAGAAAGCTCTGCCCTGCAAAATTGGAAGGACGGGATAAGGGAAATCTGATCTCGATTATTACAACCGATATCGAATTACTGGAAGTGTTCTATGCACATACCATTTCTCCGATTGCGATTGCAACGCTGACCTCAATTATTATGGTGATTTTTATCGGAAGATATCACTGGCTGGCAGGAGTGATTGCTCTGGTAGCTTATCTGATTGTCGGTGTTGTCATCCCGATGTGGAATGGAAAACGTGGAAGCCAGAAGGGAATGGAATTTCGGACAAACTTCGGAGAACTGAACAGTTTTGTTCTGGATTCTTTACGTGGTACTGGACGAGACCATCCAGTACGGACAGGGTGAAAAGAGAAAAGAGCAGATGTCTGAGCATTCCAAAAATCTTGCAGGAATGCAGGAGTCATTAAGCAAAATGGAAGGCTCACAGCGTTCATTTACGAACATGGTTATCCTGCTTGCATCTTTTGGAATGCTTGCACTGACGATCTGGCTGTACGACAAAGGTGCGATGGGATTCGAGGGAATCTTAACCTGCACCATCGCAATGATGGGTTCTTTCGGACCGGTAGTAGCATTATCAAGCCTTTCCAATAACCTGAACCAGACACTGGCAAGTGGTGAGCGTGTTCTTTCTCTTCTGGAAGAGACACCGCTTGTGGAAGAAATTCCGGGTGACGTGGAAACTTCCGGTGCAGAGAGCATGGAACATGAATTTACAGGAGCAGAGGCAGAGCATGTAACATTTGCTTATGATAATGAGGTTATTTTAGATAACTATTCACTGAAATTACAGCCGGGTAAAATCACAGGGATTCATGGTGCGAGCGGCTCCGGAAAATCTACGCTCTTAAAACTGCTGATGCGGTTCTGGGATGTGCAGGATGGAAGTGTATCGGTAGACGGTACAGATGTCCGCAAGATTCCGACCAAGCATTTGAGAGATATGGAAAGTTATGTCACACAGGAAACGCACCTGTTCCATGATTCGATTGCAAACAATATCGCAATCGCAAAGCCGGGAGCATCCAGAGAAGAGATTATGGAAGCTGCAAAGAAAGCGTCTATCCACGATTTCATAATGACACTTCCGAAAGGATATGATACAGAAGTCGGAGAACTGGGGGATACGCTGTCCGGTGGTGAAAAACAGAGAATCGGAATTGCAAGAGCATTTCTCCATGAATGCCCTCTGATCCTGCTCGATGAGCCTACATCGAACCTCGACTCTTTAAACGAGGGAATCATTTTAAAATCATTGAAAGAATCGGCCAAGAAGAAAACGGTTGTCCTGGTATCCCACAGAGTATCCACAATGAACGTGGCCGATGTAGTATATGAAATGGAGAACGGCAGAATTTCTTAATAAATTCTTAGAACTGATAGGGTATCTCCAGAAACTGCAAATCATGATGCATGCCGGATGGAACATACAATCAGCGAAGAATCTTTCCAGAAGATTCAGGAACTGGTGAAGAAGAATAAAAAAGAGATTCATCAAAGGAACAAATAGGAAAAACAATAGGCAATGCCATTAAAGTCTAGTTGTTCGTAAGTTTTGTTCGATAGCTC
>ENA-OQHK01000268-OQHK01000268.1-human-gut-metagenome-genome-assembly--contig:-NODE-268-length-9824-cov-2.516861_pt1 | contig 9824 bp, 8 predicted proteins | sample MGYA00242562_ERZ504715 | MGnify/ENA primary metagenome ERZ504715 (study PRJEB26092, sample SAMD00036445) | human gut metagenome | host: Homo sapiens | study: EMG produced TPA metagenomics assembly of the...
ATCCGCGATACCTTCGGCAAGAAGAAAATTGCAGAGATTCGGTATTCGGATGTGCTGCAATTCTACAATTACCTGTTGGATAAGCAGGGCTTGCAGACGAACACGCTCGAAAGCGTTCATACGCTGCTACATCCCACCTTTCAGCTGGCGGTTCGGGATGAGATCGTCCGCAAGAATCCCACAGATGGTGTGATGGCAGAAATCAAGAAAAGTTCCGAGCAGACCACTGGTGTGCGTCATGCCCTGACGATTCCGCAGCAGCGGGCGTTCATGGAACATATCGCCAATCACCCGGTCTTCTGCCACTGGTGGCCGTTGTTCACGGTACTGCTGGGAACAGGCTGCCGCATTGGTGAAGCGTTGGGCTTGCGCTGGGATGATTTGGACTATGAGCGGCGCACTATCAGTATCAATCACAGTCTGGTCTATTACCCGGTGGGCGAAAGCTGCAATTCTGTTCTGCACATCTCGAAACCTAAAACGGAAGCAGGCGTTCGGACGATCCCTATGTTTGATACTGTGAAGGATGCCTTTGAAATGCTGCATGAGGAGCAGAAAGAATCCGGCTGGAACGATGTGGAGATTGATGGTATGACAGGCTTCATCTTCTGCAATCGTTTTGGTAACGTCCCGAATCCGCAATCTGTGAACCGCGCCATCAAGCGCATTATTGCAGACTACAACGCAGGCGAGGAAGTAGAAGCAAAGAAGCAGCATCGCGAAGCGGTTCTGCTGCCGGACTTTTCGGCACATCATCTGCGACACACGTTCTGCACAAGGCTTTGCGAAAAAGAGACCAACCTGAAGGTCATCCAATCGGTCATGGGGCATAAGGATATTCAGACCACGATGGACATTTATGCCGAGGCGACCGAGGAGAAAAAACAGGAATCATTTGAGCGTTTGGCTGCTACACTGGATATTTTTTGATAGCAAAAGAGGGCTCTTACTGAGCATTTTGTCTGACAGCAAAATTCTTCCAAGGACAGCAAATTGACAGCAAAACTACGAGAATGACGGCGAATCACGAAGGATTATAAATACCGGGAATGCAAGTAAAAACGCGATTGTGAAGCATCACGAAGCATTGTAAGCTGGTTCTGGAAAGTATCCCCACGATGAAGCCGATCGAGCAGTAAAACGCAAAAATAAAGCGCGGATACGGTGAAATTTAAAACGGATTTCAAACAACATCTGCGGTACTACACCACAACTACACCAATTTTCGGACGTTTCCTTGAAAAGGGGCCTTACAAAGCGGTGTGGTGTAAGAATTGAATAGGCGGATTGGTGTAGTAGGTACACTGAACCCGTAAAGACGAAAAAGGCAGGTACACTATGGAAACATGGTGTGCCTGCCTTTGTGCTTGTTATTGAAAGATAATACGAGAAAGTTGTGGAAAGAATGTTAGACCACGCATCAAATGTACATCAACAACCATGATTCATGGCAGGGAGCTTAGGACACAAAAGTTCATCCGATGCAGTTTTCTATGCATCCGATGAACTTTTTTCAGTAGCGTTTCCTTTTAAGCCACCTTGGTCTTTCGCAGATACCCCCATATTGCCAGTCCAACGAGCAGAACGATCTTGATCGGTGCCGATGCCAGCAGTACATCTGCCTGAAAGAAGGCATGCCCGCCTGCATAGAGAAAATCAAAGCCGATCATTTTATACAGCAATGCATTGGAAAGCCCAATGCCCCCTGCCGGAATCAGGGTGGACAGCCATTCTCCAAAGGAGCCCGGCACGACCATATAAACAATCAGCGGTGCCACCACACTGATCAGCGCCACAGACAAAGCGGTCATGTTGTTCTTTGCCCATACGGATGCCATCAGCACAAAGGCCACCTCCGCAAAGAAGATCAGGAAGTTTGTCACCAGCATGATCCACTCCATCTGGCCAACGGTATACGGCAGCAGGCTGGTCACAGAAAACAGCCATTGCACGGAAGTTTGGGTACTTTCCCAGCCAAATAGAGCATTCGTGACCAGGATCCACACCACGCCGCAGAGCAGATACGCCGCCCCTGTGATACTAAACGCCGCCGCTAGCTTTGCCGCTGCTAGCCGCAGACCGCCGTTTTTTGTGCACAGTTGGATGTCCTGCGCCCCGGTCTGTGCATCCGATGCAAACACCGGGGCCGCAATCACCGCGCACAGCAGGGTGAGCAGCAAGCTCAACAGGGTCTGGTAATCCATCGCGTCTGAACTGACTCCAAATGAATAGGTGAACGGTTTTTGTACAGCATCGAACTTTTTCTGTGCAATGGCCTGCGCCTGCTCATAGCCGGGCTTTCCGCTTTGTTCCAGCCAGATCACCGATTCCAGCCGTTTGGGGAGCTGGCTGTAAAAGTTCTGCATATCCTCTGCGGTCAGCCCCATCACGCCCGGTGCCATGCCGGTTTTCGAGTCGGCAAAGGCTTCCTTTGCGTTGTTCACAAGAGGCTGATACCGGGCAAGTTCTTTATAAAACACCTCGACCGGGATATCGTTGATAGAGCTTGCATCATGTTGCCGGTACACCCGCTGATAGGCTTCCAGTGCTTCCTGCATGACATCCGGCGTGATGGTACCGGATACCTGCTGCTCCTGCCGTTTCCGGATTGCTTTCAGACCCGTGTAACGCACTTCGTTTCCGCTGGCATCCAGTTCCGTCCAGCCGATAAAGGTCACCGGCAGATATGCCATGACCACGGCCAGCACCAGCGCAATGGCCAGCAGAATAGCTGTCATACGGGTTTTGCACACACGTTTCAATTCCAAACGATACAGGTTCATTTTGCTTCCTCCATTTCCTCCGGGAACAGCCACAGATACAGATCTTCCAGCCGGGGCTGTGCCGGGACGCTGTCCGGCAGCTGCGGTGCATCCGCCAGATACCGCAATGTTACCGTTCCGTCCGGCTCGTTGCGCAGGTTCACTACCCGCAGCCGGTATTCCCACCGGGCAAGCTGTTCCATCGGGATATTCCCCTGCCAGACTTTGGCTTCGATCTGCTTTACCAGCCCTTCGGTGGTGTCCTGTGCAATGATTTTGCCAAGCCTTCATCACGGCATTTTCGGCCGCAATGTATTCCACATCCGAAACGATATGCGTTGAAATGAGAACGATCCGTTCCTGCGCAAACTCCGACAGCAGATTGCGGAAGCGCACCCGTTCTCCGGGGTCCAGCCCTGCCGTAGGTTCATCTAAAATCAGAATTTCCGGGTCGTTGAGCAGTGCCTGTGCGATGCCTACCCGGCGCTTCATACCGCCGGAAAGCTTTATGATCTTTTTGCGGCGCACCTCAGTGAGGCTTACCCGCTCCAGCAGTGCGTCGATCTGCCGGGCAGCCTCTGTACGCGGCAGACCCTTGAGCGCCGCCATATATTCCAGATAGTCCTGCACCGTGAATTCCGGGTAAAACCCGAATTCCTGCGGCAGATACCCCAGCTTTTCCCGGTAGGCCGCACCAAGCGTCCCAATCTCCACCCCATCGCACAAAATCCGGCCACTGCTAGGCCGCAGAATGCCCGCCAGCATCCGCATTAAGGTTGTTTTGCCTGCACCATTCGCCCCCAGCAGTCCCCACACACCCGGCGTGAGAGTGATGGACACATCATCCACCGCCGTTTTATCCCGGTATCGCTTTGTAATATTCTGAATTTTCAGTTCCATGACTTGTTCCTTTCAAGCTTCTGCAATATATTCTGACCGGGCGGCAAGCCGGATGCACTGCAACACCATGCAGAGCACCAGTACGCCCGCCGCCAGCGGCAGACCTTTCGGCAGTTCCGATAATTGCACGAACCGCAGCAAACACAGCTGCCCTGCAAACAGTGGTACAGCCCCGGTCATCATCCATTCCGGGCGCACCCAGCGCAGCAGCAGAAGCAGCTCATTGTTTGCGGTCAGGAATGGCACGGTCAACACCGCCAGCAGTTGCCCGATGCTCCATGGCACGGCTGCCCGCACATTGAGTACCAGCACTCCCAGCAGGATCGTTTCCCCCGCCAGCAGCAGCAAAAACCGCATCACCAGCGGACGACCGACTCCTGCATATGTGGCATGTTCCAGTTCAAGCATCTTATATTGACTTGCCCGGTATAAAAACGGCAGACCGAGCAGGGCTGTCAGCATAGCAAGTGTGCTCAGACCAAACAGTGCATTGCGTAATGTCCATGCCTTCTCCCACAGGGCAAGTTCCCGGCCCACACTGTACAACGCCAGTGCCGCCATTGCTTCCAGCACCCAGACCTTCCAGCCCAGCAATTTGAACTGGCAGTGCAGCAAATCACGCCAATCACTCCGTTGTTTTACGACATGTTCCGCCCGGCAGCGGCGCAGCAGCGTTTTCGGTGCGGCTGTGTCAAGCTCTGTCGCCAGTGCTCTGGACAGTTCTTTTTCAAAGGCTCGATTCATCTCCAGTCCTCCTTTTCCAATTGCATTTTCAAGGTTTTCAATGCGGCACGCAGGCGGGACTGCACTGTGCGCAGGGGCAGACCTGTAATCTGCGCGATCTCCCGCAATTTAAGCTGTTGTGCGAACCGCAGCAATACCAGTTCCCGCTGTTCCGGCTCCAGCTGGGCCGTCAGCGCTCGCAGGTTTGCTTTCTCCTCTGCCGCAGCAAAGCCGCTTTCCTGATAGGCGGGTTCGCCCGGCAAGCTTTCCAGCGATACCTCCGTCCGCTCCATCGTACGGTTCAGATCGATGCAAATGTTTTTTGCGATTTTGTACAGAAAGGGACGGAATGCCCCCTGAAATCCACCACAGGAATCCAGCCAGCGCACCGCTTTCAAAAAGGTTTCCTGTGCTGCATCCTGCGCCTGCTGCTCGTCTGCTGTATGCCAACGGCAATAGTTCAGAATTTGTGGATAGTACGCTGTAATCAGAGTGTCCAGCGCACCCGTATCTCCGCTCTGCGCTTTCCGCAGCAATAATTCTGTCTGGATACGGTTCACCCCCTTCCTGTCTATTAAAACGTCCCATATCATCAAAATGATTTCTGTTTTTTCAAAAATTTCAAATAATTGCCTTTATTATGTTCTTATAGCTTTATTATAATAAAGAGCCTTGTGTTTTTCCTTGTCAAGAGGGCTGGCACCGTCCAGTCCTCTCTCTTTTTGCCAAAGTTTCCCTTGTTTTTTCTTGCAAGCTGCCGAAAGTAGCGTATTCTCAAAAGTTCGCGTTTGCGCAGCGCAGCGGAGCAATGAAAGCCCCAGTGGGGCTTTTAAGCGACAGAACGGTCTTGCGCAGCAAGATGGAGGGGCCTCGCCCCGACAAGTTCGCGTTTGGTGTAAGAATCGGGCGTGTGGTGGATGCGTGTAGACCTGTAAAGGGCTGCGTCAGGAAGTAGCTTTATCCGATCCTCCCATGCGGTGGTCATCAGGACGTAGGGCTCCTCTGCCAGCTCATGGTCAAAGCTTGCGCGGACGCGGACGATCTCATCGGTCACAAAGCAGACCTTGACATCAGCGTTATCAGTATGCAGCAGGAAAGCGCCGTTCTTGCGCTCCATGCCGGTAAAACGGGAGCAGATCTCCATAGCTTTTACTCCTCTCAGTTGATTTTTGATAAAAAATGCCCCCATTCCCCTTTAGATGCAGGATATCTTCAGAGAAATGGGGGCAACGTATTCGTTGCTTTACCCGGAACAGTCAGGGATTAGAAGACCCAGCAGCACCAGTGTACTGGTCGCGCGCGGTGGCCTACCTTCAGACCCATTATCAGGACCCGACCCTTACCACCGCGCAGCTGGCGCAAGAGCTTTACGCCAGCCGGGAGCACCTTTCCCGCGCGTTCAAGGAGTGCACCATGGAGAGTATCCACAACTACCTGATCTATCTGCGGATGCAGCACTGCCGCAAGGCGCTGGAAGAGGGCGTTTCCGTCCTGAATGCCTGCACCGAAAGCGGCTTTCCGGATTACAGCAGCTTCCTGAAAACCTTCCGCCGTCTGTACGGCATCACCCCTGCCGCATACCGCGCACAGCACCGGACAATGGTGCGTTAAAAGCTGCGGCAGGAGAATACGAAAATTTTTTCTCAAAAAGGGTTGACATTCTACCCGCTCTGTGGTATTATACTTGAGCAGTCAGCGAGAGCCGCTAGAAAAGACAAAAAAGTAAATATCGCGGGGTGGAGCAGTCTGGTAGCTCGTCGGGCTCATAACCCGAAGGTCGTTGGTTCAAATCCGGCCCCCGCAACCACCAAGCAGGTTGAATTTTTTAAATTCAACCTGTTTTTTTGTGTTCACATCAAAGTGGGAAGCGCCGCCGCTGTTGCACATTGTGCAGCGTGAACAGTGTAGAATATTATTATAACTTTTTATATTTGATCAGTGTGCAAAAAGAAACTGTCCTACGTTAAATGTTCACATCGTTCGGGTTGAACATTGTGGGTGCGGAATGCTGTGTTTCCAAGTCTGAATGCCCACATTGTTCAAAACTCTGTGGGTCATAGGCGCAGCCCGCTGCGGCTTGAACAGTGTAGCCCGCTGCGGGCAGCGCAGCCGAAGTCAGTATGTGTTTGTCATGCGTTTATCATACTGCTTTTGCTTTGGAAGAGTTAGAAGATCTTCAAGGTAAAAACGGTCATTTTTGCAATTTTGCGCGATTGCGTCTGCACCGCATCCGGAGGATATCGTGCTTGTTGCCCGGCAAAAAGAATAAAACTTTCCCATTTTATAATAAGAACGTTCTGGCAAAGACCGTCTTTTTCTGTTATACTCTAGCCAATGAATACAGCTGTAACAGGAGGATGTTATGGAAAAGAATGTACTGAACACCGATCTCACCGGCAAGGTGGCTGTCGTCACCGGCGCAAGCGGCACGCTGTGCTCCATTTTTGCCAAGGCGCTGGCCCGGGCGGGCGCAAAGGTGGCGCTGCTGGGCCGCAACATGGATAAGCTCAAGGAGCTTGCGGACGAGATCGAGGCCGAAGGCGGCACCGCCAAGGGCTACACCTGCAACGTGATGAACAAGGCCAACTGTCTGCAGGTAGCAGAGGATGTGCTGGCAGACTTTGGCCCCTGCGATATCCTTGTGAACGGTGCCGGCGGCAACAACGCCCGCGCCAACACGGACAAGGAATATTTTGAGATGGCCGATCTGGAAAGCGACACCGTCACCTTCTTTGACCTAGATGAAAGCGGCGTGGAGATGGTGTTCAACCTGAACTTCATCGGCACCCTGCTGCCCACGCAGGCCTTTGCACGGCAGATGGTAGGGCGCGAGGGCTGCAACATTCTGAACATTTCCAGCATGAATGCCTACCTGCCCCTGACCAAGATCCCCGCCTACTCCGGTTCAAAGGCCGCTGTGACCAACTTTACCCAGTGGCTGGCGGTACATTTCAGCAAGGTGGGCATCCGGGTCAACGCCATCGCTCCGGGCTTCTTTGCCAGCGAGCAGAACGCAAAGCTGCTCTTCAACGAGGACGGCACCCCCCACCGACCGCACCAAAAAGATCCTTGCTGCCACCCCCATGGGACACTTTGGCGACAGCGAAAAAGACCTTGTGGGCGCGCTGCTGTTTTTGCTGAACAATGAGGCAGCCGGTTTCATCACCGGTATCTGTCTGCCGGTGGACGGCGGCTTCTCGGCCTATTCCGGTGTGTAATAAGTACTACAAAATATACAAAATCACCCCTGTCTCCCGGTGCAGCAGCCCGGCGGGACAGGGGTGGTCGTTTTCAGCAGGGTTAAACAAAAGGCTTCCCCCGGCCGGGGGGAAGCCTTTATGCGGAAAAATGAATTTCTATGGGGTCACTTCTTCGGGTGCTTTTTGCGCCATGCAAGCGCCACGGCAACAGCGGCGCACGCCAGCACTGCCAGCGGCCAGACGGAGGCCAGCGCCACCACAAATTGCTGCAAGCCGTTCACAAAGTTGCCCCAGCCGGAGACAAGGGCCGTGCCGATGCGGGAGAAGAAGCCCTCGTCAACAGGCGTGTAGGTCTGCACCTCGTTCAGGTCGATATACACGGTGCACTGCTGCACCTGATCGCTGTACCAGTCCAGCTGGCTCTGCCAGCTTTCGATCTGGGACTGCACCTCGGTGAGGGAGTCCTCAATCTGCAGCAAGTTCGAAAGAGTTTCGGCTTGTTCCTGCAGCTGCTGTAAGCGGGTGCGCTGTGCCTGCAGATTAGAAAGCCGCGCGGACACGTCCATATACTGGGTGGTCACATCATCGGCCTGCTGGCTGCGGTAGGTCACATTACCGGCAGCGGCCACAGCATCCAGAAAGCTCTGGTAGTTGGCCTGCGGCACCCGGTAGGTCAGGCTTACGGAGCGGCTGGAACCGGTGCGCGTGTACTCGCTGCTGGATTCCAGATAGCCGCCCGCCTCGGCAAGAGCGCTGTCCAGTGCACTGCGGGCCGCTTCGTAATCCTTGCTTTCCAGCGTCAGATTGGCGGTGTAGATGATCTTGGCACTGTCCACCGCAGGCGCAGCAGCCTCGGTGTTGCCGGCGCCGCTGTACTCCGTTTCCAGAGAGCGGTCGTCTGCATCCAGACTGTAATTCACCGCCTCGGGGGTGCTGTCCAGTGCGGCGTGCTGGAGATCAAACCCGCCCGCTGCCACAGAGGCAGCGGAGCTGTCGGCAGCGCCCTCGGCTGCGTACAGAGCGGGTGCGCTGCTTTTTGCGTTGCCCATTCCGATGCCCAGATGCAGGGTGCTGTAACCCAGCACGCACACGGCCAGACAGGCGGCCAGCGTGCCCAGCTGCTTTACCGGGAAGTGGATGGGCTTTTTCTTCTTGGCTTCGGTGTTCAGGGGTGCTGCGGGTGCAGCGGTCTGCGGGGCAGGGGCAGCCATCATGGGCTCGGCCTTTTCCTCCGCGGTCAGGGTGTCGGTCATGGCGAGCAGCTTTGCTTTCAGATCGTCCGGGGCAGTCAGGTCATCGACCTCCATCTTATATTCATACCACCTCATCTTCGATCTCCTCCTTCAGCATCGTATGTAACTGTGCCCGTGCGCGCCGCAGCCAGCTTAGTACCGTGTTTGTGGGCACTGCCATCATCCGCCCGATCTCTGCCGCAGTGTATCCTTCGTAGTAATGCAGATAGATGGCATTGCGGTAGTTTTCCGGCAGCGTGCGGATGGCATCCAGCACGCTGCCGTCCTCCGCAAGGACATCAGGGGCAGGCAGGTTCTCGTCCAGCTCAGTGTCCTTTTGGTGGGCGGCGCGGGTCAGGTCCCGGCAGCGGTTGATGGCCACCCGCAGCAGCCATGCTTTGAGATGCTCCTCACTCTCAAAGATGCCGTTGTAGTGCAGCAGTTTTTCAAATACATCCTGCACCACATCCTCAGCATCGGCTGTGCAGCGGCAATTATGTACCGCAGTGCGGTAGACGGTGTCGCTGTAACGCTGCACCGCCAAGGTAAATACTTCGTTTCTGGTCAGCTGTCCCATTGTTATAAACTCTCCTTGGATGCCCGGAAGCGGGCTTCTCGATGGAATGTTTGTGGTTCTCACGGGGACGTTCACTCAATATACGGCTCAGCATCCCCGATTATTGCAGAATAAAACCCGGTTCCTTCCATTTTTTGTGTGCCGGACGCACCGGACCGCAAGGTGTGTCCACGTTCTCCGACAGAGGTTGGATATCCTGCCGGTTTACCGGTCAGTATACCACGGAATCGCAGAAAGTAAAAGAGGGGAGGGTGCTCCTTCTTTATTTATAGACCCTTTGCAGCAGCGCCAGCCGCTCGGAGAGAAAGGTCTCTGCTTTGGGGTGGTGCAACCAGCATTTGCCATCGGTGCTGTGCACCAGTTTCTGCGCCAGTGCGGCGGGGCGGTGTCGATGGCTACCACGTCCTGCATGGTCAATTGCGAGGGTGAG
>ENA-OQHK01000269-OQHK01000269.1-human-gut-metagenome-genome-assembly--contig:-NODE-269-length-9779-cov-2.253523_pt1 | contig 9779 bp, 12 predicted proteins | sample MGYA00242562_ERZ504715 | MGnify/ENA primary metagenome ERZ504715 (study PRJEB26092, sample SAMD00036445) | human gut metagenome | host: Homo sapiens | study: EMG produced TPA metagenomics assembly of the...
GCCCAAAGCGGAATCCGCCGGAAAACATAGGTATAAACATTCCTAATATTGCTTGTAAAGCATAAAAACTTAATGTCATTCCAAACATATACAAAGAACGAACTAATTCCTGCACAAATATTTGAGGTGCTTAACATAACGATGATAGTATTGGTAATAATCCAAAAACCAAACAATGTTTGAGGTGATGAAAAACTCCATAGTGTATCTGCGGGAAAATAATCTAACAGTCTACATATACACCCTACTAATATACCAATTACAAATATCGCTGTATAAGACTTATATGTATTTCTTAGTTTTATATTTGACACAATAGTTTTCCTCCTAAGTTCAAATTCATATTTGTCGTTTTCTTCATATCCATATTATATCACTCACATATTAGCACTACAATAAAATTTTATGCACCGATAATCTTGTTGAACAGCTCTAACAGTACATCTTTCACACCGCCGGCATTGAATACCAAGCCGACAGCAATCAAGGCAACTACCAAGAAGCCAATGAGCTTTGAAAACTCACGCTTGAACCCTAAGTAGATACCGATAACCACAATCGCCATAAGCACTAAGCTCTGTGCGTTTGATAAAAACCATTGATATAAATTTTGTCCGAAATTCATTTAATTGTCCTCGCTTTCTTTTAATTGTTCCATTTCATAGTCAGCTTCTTTGCCGACATTCAAAATACACATCAAGACTACGCCGATACCCATTCCCATAGATACCAGCAGGAAGTCTTTTAATAATACCCACATTTTTTATCACTCCTAACTTTCTACTAAATCTTTTGCAGGGGTCGTCTGCTGTTTGATTATCATTTCATGCTTTTCTGTGAGCTTTGCCTGCTGTTCGATTGTTTCCATGTAGTCTGTACCGTTTCCCTTATCAATCTTTTTCAGCATTTTCAAGGTCGGTGCTACCTGCCGTTGTACCCACCGCAATGTACGGTCTAAGGTGTAAGGCTCTGGCTTTGTCGTCAGCTTCAAGCTCTGTCTGTTATCGCCGATAAACCAAGCCCAGCGGTCATTGAGTTTCCAGTCATTTTTTCGCTTGTCTGGTTCTTCATCAACAAACCGCACATACTGGTTGATGATAGAAAAGGCGGTCTGCTCTGCGTCATAATAGGTCAGCAAATCTCGTACTGCATAATAGGCTCGTTCATTCCGAAGCCGTATCTCAAAACGGTTGATAATGTCGGCTTCTTCCAGAGGTGTCCCCAGCTTGACGTACTGCTCATAGTCCTTTTCATAGATACAGAAATACACATCTGATTTCAGCGAACCAAGATAAAGGGTACGTCCCATATATTCTCTGTCGTCCTCTCTGTGCTTGATAAGCTCGCCCGACTGGTAAAACTTATAGCTTCTGGACTTTCCGATATATTCCCGTTTCCTGCATTTTTCCGCAAGCTCTGGAATATCCAAAATGCCCGTATGGTCGTTGATAGCAAGGTCGATACGCTTCATCACGCCACCGTCTACGAGTGCGTCCATGAGAAAGTCATACCAGCTTCTTTGCTGTGCCAGCAGGTAACTTTCAAACTGCCTGCACCCACGCCCCTTTAACTCTAAAAGGACACCTTTTTCTTCGTCAGCCGACGTATAGATAAAGATGTCCCCTAAAGAATAATGCTCCGTATAACTGTAACGCCCGTAATCTTCATGGAGCATATAGTTGATATTCAGTTTTAATATGTCTTTGATGATGTGCTGTATATCCAGCGTGGGAAAACGAATTTTCACATAATCAAACAGCATGGTAAGCGGTGCTTCTGGATTGAACCTTGCCAGTTCTTTATGCAGAGTTTCCAAAAGCTCCTTTGACGGCTTCATTTTTCCGCTTTCTATCTTATTGAGATATTCTCTTGTGATACCAGAAGCCACCGCCAGCCTGCCTTGTGAGATGCCGTAAACAATTCGTTTCTCCCGTAATTCTTTTATCCATTGTTCTTCATTCAGAACCATACCCCCAATCTGTCAAGTGTGAAGTTTTTTAAGGCGACTTCACAACTGAATTTTGCTAGGAAATCATGCCAGAAGCCTTATGTTTCCTATGTTTTTCGTCTATTGTCTATTTGCAAACGTACCCCTCTGTTAGATACCGAGGGGTTTTACCTGCTGGCGTGGCTTACGCCACACCAGCAACGGCTAGTCCGTGCCGTCGCCTTTCGCTTCGCACGTCGCCGTCCCGTCCTGCCTTGCTTGTGCAAGAGAGCCGATAGTCTGCAAAAAATCATGTCCTTTCGGGACTAAAGGCGTGTAAAATTCACTGATAACGCTTGTTCCCACATCACAATAGCCACGCCCCTTGATACGCTTCTGGAAAAATTGCTTTTTCACATCTGAACCGAACAGCATACCGTAACCTAATTCGCTGATACGCCCAAGTCCCACACGGAAATTGAAGTTATCTCTGATACCGTCCGAGAAATACTTTGCGTCTGGACGCTGGCAGGCAACGATAAGGAAATAACCTGCTTGTCGTCCTAACATAACGATTTTCTTTAACTGGCTAAGTAAGCCCACGCTTTCTTTCGTCCCCAGCATTTCAAAAAATGCCACATATTCATCAAAGATAAGAAAGCAGGGAGGCAGTCCAAGATAGGCGTAGTTTTCGCCCGTCTTATAGTTCGGGTGTCGTTTCATTTCCTCGCTTCGCTGTACCATGCCCTCATAAAAGGCATTGACGCAATCAATCATTTCTTCTTTGGTGTGATACACATTTCCCATAACTGTCCCTAAGTCTGCTAAGTCCGCATTTTTCGGGTCTAAGATATAAAGGACAGCGTTGGTATGCAGTAAGGCTTCAATGAGCGTCAGCAGAAAATAAGTTTTACCGCCACCAGTTCCACCAGCAATCAGAGCGTGAGGGAGTGAGTCATATTCCCAGACAAGATTTTTCATCAGTCTAAGACAGCCGTTTTCTGCCCGTACTTCATCAATGGTAATGCGGTTCGCTATCATATCATAAAGCAGGGTATATTCGATATAGCCGTCATGTAAGGTCTTGTCGGTCAGCTCACAATACAAGCCACTTTCTAATTTATCCTCTAACCGTAAAAGCTGGTCTTGATATTTTCCCAGCGTAATTTCACAGCGGATATGAAGCAAGCCTTTTTCCATTTGATAATAAATCTTTGGAAACCAGACGATTTTTTCCCTTGATCTGCTTTGCAGGTCAGTAAAAAACCGCTGTCTTGTACGGTATCGGCTTCATACCACTTGTTTTCCAGTACCATTCTTGCCAGCTTTTGACGGTGCAGGAGCTTCTTGAAACTGTCGTAACAGAAGCGGTAATACCCAAAAGCGACCAATGCACAAACACCAGTCGCTATCAGTATAGTTATGAAGTTGTAAGGGCAAAGCGTCAAGCCGTTCTCTAACAAGCTGAAATGCTCCCAATCGGTACGCATGAGCTGTTTACTATTCAGTAGCAGGAGAACCGCCACGAATACAAACAGAAGCGTTCCTATGGAAAAGTGGTAAACAAGGTGCTTGTCGCTGGCTCTGATACGGTGTCCTTTATTCCAAATCTTACGCATAAAACAATCTCTCCTTTCTGTGTACGAAAAAAGCAGTCAATCCTAAGACTAACTGCTTTAAACTGTCTTTATTCAAAAATAAATATATCTTCTATCGGAGCTTTTACAGCTCTTGAAATATCTATTGCCAATTTAAGTGACGGATTATATTGTGCTTTTTCTAATCTCATAATAGTTTCACGACGAACACCTACAATGTCAGCGAGTTGTTCTTGTGTTAATTCTTGTGCTACACGATATTTTTTTAAATTACATACAAACTTTGCTTCCATAATTTATTCCCTTTTTTCATAACGATATAATAAATAGTTGCTAAGAAAAAGAACAAGAGCATAGATAAGTGAAACAGAAATCAGCATAAATATTGCACACCACTCAACATTACGGGAAAACATACCTATTGCCATAAGCCAGATAACTACAAATAATAGTTTAAAACCTATCTTGTAGGCTTCTAATTGTGCCTTACGTTTATTTTCTTGAAAAAGCTCATCTTCTAAGATATGAGAAAGTTTACCTTCAAAGAAAAAACTGAAAAAACCAAAAAATATGAAAAAAGCAAAAGGAAATATTTCTCCAAATTTATAGTATGTCCAAAATCCGCCAAAACCCCAGAAAACCAAACATTCCACAAAATCCCCAGTAAGGAGAAATTGTTCTTGAATATCGTTTTTCCCTGCTGTTTTTTGAAAAGACATTTTTAAAGCAGATAATTACTATATAGATAGCATATAGTGCTATTAAAGCTCCAATTACTAACATAGGAATATCCTTGTAAGAAAATACATATTCCGACATATCCATATTTTTGACCCAGCGTCCATTATTGTATAATAGGGAGTAGATTGTACCAACAATAAGCAATAAAGCACACCCTACCCCCATAAAAATAATTTTTTTAATTTGTTTCTTTGACATATTTATCTCTCCTTTCAAATGAGATGTTTTTGTATCTTTATGAGATAAATATATCACTCCGCATTGTTTGTGTCAATCAAAATTGGTCAATCAAAATTAAGACAAATACATCTACTTTTATTTCTTCGGCTGTCCCTGCGTTGTAGGGTTCTGTGGACTGCCTGCGTTCTGGTTGCTTTTATTCTTCAATACAATATCCTCTGCCTTTACATACCAGTCCACATCTGCACCCGTATAGGTTTTTCTTGATACCGTATCGGCTACTGGATTGACAAGCTCCACAACTGCATTGTAAGGAAATTCCCTTAACGGTACTTCTGGCGGTACAGACACGGGGATAATTCCACCGTGCAGACTGCACTTCAAATCATAGATACGCTTTTTAAGCTGGGTACTCGGTGTCCCGTCCTCATTCTGTAAGAATACATCACGCACCGCTGTAAATTTTAATTCTCCAAATGTTTTCTCTTTGTCAATAACAAACCCGTTTGATAATCTCATAAATTCTTCACTCCTTTACTTTTCTTCAACTGCTACAATATCATCAGCAACTAACACATAATCGGTATGTCCCATATCCCCGATTGCGTAACCTCTGCCGTATAACTTCGGATTGACAAGTTTTACTTTCTGCTCATACTTGAACTTCTTTTCGCCAGCCTGCACGGGAATTTCTACCACAACATTTTCGCCTTTCTGTACGTCGGAATAAAGGTTATAGCTTCGTCTGGCTAAGACCCTGCGATTATTTTTATCTCTTTCAAAGACTGGCTCGCTTTCGCCTGCAAATTCAAGAGTTCCAAAAGACTGTGCCATATCTGGCACGACATATTTCATTTCCATATTGTTTTACCTCGTTTCTTTCTATTTTTGATAAATTGATTGTGATTTCTTATTCTGGCGGTTTGGGAAGTACCAGCAATCCCACAGATAGTAAAGGGTAAAATCAATGCTTACGCACCCTTGACTATCCGTGTTCTTGCAGGTAAGTAGCAGACAAGCCAGAATAAGCGGAAGTCTGCCGTTTGACAGCTTCGGCGGAGAGCGTGATTTTTCTTTCCTCATACCGTTACCGCCTTATGATTTCTTCATTTTACGGCGTTTGTAGAAGAAGATACCTGCCAGCCCAGCACCAGAGTTAAAAGAAGTGCAAGCAGTCCGTAAAGGTTTGTGTTATCGCCCGTTTTGGGACTGTCGCTAGGTCGGTGTGGCTTCTCTGGTGTCGGCGGTGTTTCGGGTTTCTCTGGTTCTTCTGGGACTTCTGGTTTTTCCTTAAAGGTAATCGTCTGTCCCTCGTCCTCAATGTCCTTATGCTCGGTAACTTTCTTCGGCTCGTCTGGATTGCTTAAATCGTACAATTCTTCAAAAGTTACAAGCTGTTTGCCGTCAAGAGAAGTAGCGTCAAAGGTAAAGGCAACTTCCACTTTCATAGTTTCGCTGTCAGCGGTAAATGTATAATCACTTTCCTACACGTTTCCGTTCGATAAGAAGCTCTGCATTTTCTTCTTTCTAACATCTGCCAGCCTACAAGTTTGTACTGTGTACCGACTTCTAAGCCCTCTAAGGTTACGGTATCAATGATTGTTACCTCTTTTCCAGCTTCAAGCTCTTTGTTGCCGTCCTTATCGGTAGCAGTCGTATGAATTTTGATGATACGTTCTGTAATAAGTACCGTCTGCCCGTCGTCCTCAATGTCTTTGTGTTCCGCAACTTTTACAGGTTCTTTTGGATTGCTCAAATCATACAATTCTTCAAAGGTAACAAGGTTCTTGCCACCTAAAGCAGACGCATTGAATGTATAAGAAATTTCCACTTTCATTTCTTCATCATCAGCGATAAAGGTATAATCGTTTTCTACACGTTTCCCGTCAATGACAAGCTCGGCGTTTTCTTCCTTTAACATCTGCCAGCCTTTGAGCTGATATTTTGTGCCTTTGGTAAGTCCGTCTAATTTGACAGTATCAACGATTGTAACCTCTTTTCCTGCAAGGATTGTCTTTTCGCCGTCCTTGCTGGTCGCTGTGGTATGGATAGAGATTTCTTTTTCGTATTCATCAGTCAAAGTCCCTAAATCAATCACAAGGTTATTTCTTGATACCACGATTTCAAAAGGTGGGATAAGTTTAAAACCTTTGTTGCTGTCGCATTTCATTTCTTCAATGATGTAAGTATCATAAGGCAATGCACCCTTGCTGTCGTCTGGTTCAGAAGTTCCAAACCACACACCGTCCTCGCTGGTCTTGCCTGCGTTGGTATTGTGCTTATGAGAAGCCCATTCAGCAGAAGTGGAGAATTGCCCGTTATCATCAGTTACCACCACATGATTTTCGCCCGTCGTCTTGCTTGTGATCCTAAAAGGAACATCAGCAAGACGCTTGTGTGTGCCTGCACCGATTTTTACGCCCTCAATATCCCCACGCTTAATCTGATTGTAGATAGAATGAGATTCGTCGGTTAAGTCCACGATTTTTCCATTTTCTGTGATTGTAAAATCAATCGGTTTTACACCGTCAGTTAAGTAACCGTCGGGAGCTTCACTTTCAACGATACGGAAGTTTCCATAAGGTAAAAGGTCAGAAGAAGTAGAAGCGACACCCTCAAGGTCTGTATGGATTGTTTTTACCACTTCATTTTTCTTGTATAGCTTGCCCTCAACCAAAACAGAATTATCATTTAAGGAAATGATGTCAAAGGCAGTATCTTTCAAAGTGGCACTTCCTTGTGGCTTCGTATCGCCCGTTTCTAAATCTCGTTTCTGAATTTTCACACCGCCACGGATAATCTTATCTGATACGGAAAACTGGTTACTTCCAGATAATACGGCAAGGTCGCCGTCCTCGGTAATCTGTGTTACATATAAGCCCTTAATCTGTTCGGACTTATCGCCAGCCTGCATATATGCACCATCAAGCAAGTAACCGTTTGGAGCTTTTGTTTCCTCAACGGTTAGTGTTCCTAAAGGAAGAACCGCTTTGCCGTCCTGCATATAGAAACTGTCGCCAGATACCTTGTAAGCGTCCCCTAATTTTGTGATGTAATGGGTTGTCCCGTCGCTGTCTGTTTCGGCGATTGTCTTTGTAACCCATGTACGAGTAGCTTCGGCAGGGAGATTGTCTTTGTTATAGAAGCCAGCATAATACTTCCATGTAAATTCCGCACCTGCTAGAGAAGCGTTCCCCTGCGGATTGTCTTTCTGTGTTTCCATATCAATCTTGAAAAGCTCAATCAAAGTGTCCGTTGCTTTTGGTGTATCTGATACTTTCAAGATTGCTGTGTCGCCAGCTTTGATTGTCAATGGATAGATTGTTTTATCCACTTTATATCCTGCTGGTGCGGATAATTCCTTGATATAGACTGTGCCAGCCGTTACCTCTGCAACATCTGTATTTCCGTTTTCATCAGTCGTAAGGGTGGCAAGTTGTTTTGTGCAGTCCTTATCAGCAAAGACACCATAGGTTGCACCAGCGATTGAGTAATTCCCGTTACCGTCTGTAATGCTGGTATTACTGGAAGTCTTTTGCAGTTTCGCATTTCCGACATTTAATTTCGCCCAGAATTGCCCCAATTCCTGCCCCTCGCCAGAGTAGATATAACCGCCACATTCATAGCGTCCTTTGTTTTCTTTAACAAAGGCTTTTTGCACCAGAGAAAACTTCGTCCTGCGTAGCTTTTGGAATTTCATCATAAGAAGCTCGCACGTTGTCGCATTGCCAGCCAAGATGTACGCTCAATCTCTGCCAGACCACACATTGTTCCAACAGATAGACTTGCTTGTAGTTCAATTCCTTGTGAGTTTCGCCATACTGTTTGACATACTCTAAGGATAACGCCACATTTGAAATCTGGTCGGCACTCATGCGTGAGCTTGCGTCAGCTCTGGTCTTGTAGCCATTCTTAAAATCTGTATTGATGTCGATACAATAGGCAGTTTCGCCCTCGACTTTCATATAACCCTCATTGAATGTCGAACCGATAGAACCGTCATTCATTACTTTTTCAATGATACCGACACGCTCTGCACTTTCCGTCCAGTATTGCTTACTTTCTGCATGGACGGGTGTAGTCGGTAAAGCAGTAACGACAGTTGCAAGAGCTAAGAAGCCCGTACACAATCGTTTCCATGTCTTTTTCATAAATCTAATGCTCCTTTCATTTTGGGTAATAAAATAGCCGTCCAATAAGAACGGCTGGAAATAGAAAAGGAACGTCATTTTAGGCGTTCCATAGTCTATAAGTTATTCAATTTTTTATACTGATGTGTTACTCATCAAAATCTCAAATTAAGGTTATTTGACACCAATTTTTGACACCAATTTTTTGTATATTGACGATTTTTGATGAAATGTGATAAATTCATAAAACCCGTGAAAAGCCTGTAAATAGGCACTTTACGGCACTCTATGAACTAAGACAAAAGCTACGCTGTAATAACAAGAGGCGAGTGCTAATTATTTTGTGAAAAATTTGTGAACGCTACGAGCCATGCAAAATGGTGAAAAAAGACGCCCTGCAAGTTTACTTGCAAGGACGTCTTTTTTGCTATTTTATAGGGCGACAGCCCGACAGCGAAGGAAGTCTTTCCCGAGCTGTGCATGGCGGCTGCCACTACTTCACAGGGATTTTTCACTTGCTTTCGCGCTCAATTTTCTTGGTTTGACCACATTTTTACGACAAATTCTTGGAAAAATATATTCGTCTGATTTTCTTACCACATTTTACGACAACGACTTATGGTTTATAATCTGCAATTTTCTTTGCAGTTACTTCTCCGCAGGATAACATTGCCATTAATCCTTCAACATCTACCGTCAGACGATTTTCAGTGTTATACTCTGTTGTCAGTACACTCTACTTTTTGTTTAGACTTCTTACGATGATTTTCCATTCCGTTCGGCGTGTTGGCTTCCATTTGTATATGACGGTGTCAACGTTACAATTGACCTCTATCAGAAATCTTTCTGAATACTGGCAGCTCCTTCTCGAGCCTGCCAGCCGTTGCCGGAGTATCTTCGATTTCCCCGTAAAGATCTGGCTACTGAAATGGCTAAGATTTTGGATGTGAATCCACTGACACTGCATGAACCAACTACGATGAATGCTTCTGAACTGATGGAAATCCTGTTCTGGATTGATGAATTTAATCCCGGCATGATCAACCTCTTTCAGCTAGAGACTTATCCGGATGAAAAATCAAATTCCAGCGACGATACCGCTATCCGCTACCATAATTCTGATAGCTGGCCTGCTCATCCACCTGTTGGCATGTGGTTTAATTATGGGATTCTTAATGATTTTCTGAAAGAATGGACTCTTAG
>ENA-OQHK01000270-OQHK01000270.1-human-gut-metagenome-genome-assembly--contig:-NODE-270-length-9778-cov-2.635893_pt1 | contig 9778 bp, 7 predicted proteins | sample MGYA00242562_ERZ504715 | MGnify/ENA primary metagenome ERZ504715 (study PRJEB26092, sample SAMD00036445) | human gut metagenome | host: Homo sapiens | study: EMG produced TPA metagenomics assembly of the...
TCGGATTTCCACTCTATATCAAAGATCACCACGGTATCAGACTTACAAATGAGGCCAAATCACTGATTCCGGCAATCCGCACATTATTCGAATGCCGACGAGGTGATTCATCAGGAAATTGCAGCATTAAACGGTGCTCAAAGAGGCACAATCCGGATCGGTACTTATCTCAGCTGTTCGATTCACTGGATTCCAAAAATCATCCGTGAATTCCAACAGAAGCATCCGGATATTATCATCCAGGTAATCGAGGGTGTTGAAGGCGAACTTGCCGACTGGATTCAGGAGCGCCGCGTAGATATCGGATTTATCAGCCTGCAGAAAAATCATAAGTATCAATTTCTTCCTGTCATGGACGATCCAATGTATGCAGTTATTCCGGAAAACGATCCGCTTGCCAAAGAAGCGGAAATTCCGATTGAAGTATTCGAAGGAGCTCCTTTTATCATCACTGAATATACACCCGGAAGCGATGTGCACCGTGTCTTAAGAAAGAATAAAATCCATCCGGATATCCGTTACGTAACCCGAAATGAATTTTCTTCTCTTTCTATGGTAGAACACGAACTTGGATACTCTATCCTCCCAGGTCTTCTGCTCCGTGGTCAACAGGGGAAATTCGTCAAACGTCCGCTGAAACCAACGATTACCCGGCAGTTAGGCCTGGCCTATTCTTCTTTAGAAGATTTGTCACCGGCTTCCAAGACATTTCTGGAATACGCGAAAAATTTCCTGTTAGATGATTAATCCCGCAAAGCTGCTGTTTTATCTGTATACTTTACTTAACAAACAAAAACCCTGCTGTTTTGATATGCTACCCTCATATAGGACAATGAAATATAAAAGTCCTATATGGGGGTATTTTCATGTTCAGAAAGAGTAAGATAGAACCAGTAGAAAAAGTAAAAATAGTCGAACGCTACCTTGCAGGAGAAATTGGCATACGGCAAGCAGGAAAAGAATTGGGAGTTGATCATCATAGTATTCGAAATTGGATTTCTATTTATCAGTATGATGGACCAACTGGATTACTCAATCAACCGAAAAACAAATCTTATTCAAAAGATTTAAAAATATCTGCTATAAATGATTATCTTAACGGAGAAGGATCTCTTCAGGATATTTGCACAAAATACGGAATTCGTTCACACAGACAGCTTTCCGATTGGATTAAGGTGTATAATTCTGGTGGAATATTAAAAACATCCACTGGAGGTGCTTACATGAAAAAAGCAAAGAACACTACACTTGATGAGAGATTAAAAATAGTAACAGATTGTCTTGCAAATGATAAGAATTATGGTGCAATGGCGCTCAAATATGATTGTTCCTATCAACAAGTTCGCAATTGGGTAATACGATACGAAAAGATGGGTCAAGCGGGTCTGGAAGACAGACGTGGACGTCGTATAGCTTCTCTTCCAAGCAGAACACCTGAAGAAGAGCTACGTGACAAGATAGCTGAACTGGAAAGAAGAAATCTAGACTTACAAATGGAGAATGATCTGTTAAAAAAAGTCAGAGAACTGGAAAGGAGGGGTCGCTATCTTTAATCCATCGGTTAGCCGAATATGAAGCCATTCAAAAACTATCGTCTACTAAGCATTATCCCATAGATAGACTTTGTAAATATCTTAATGTTACACGTTCTGCGTATTACCGCTGGGGAAAATATCCGAAAAGTAATAATGAACTTCGAAACGAAAGGCTATCCACTGAAATCCAAAGGATTCATCACCAGCATCCAGATATGGGATACCGAAGGATTCGTGATGAATTAGATGGACATAAAGGAATTCATGTGAATGATAAACGAGTACTTCGTATTTGTAGGAAATACGATATAAAATCAAATATTAAATGGAAACCTAAGAGTTGTACTAGAGGAGACAGAAATCCTGATCACATAGCAAAAAACTATTTACACCGTGAATTTCACGCCGAAAAACCGAATGAAAAGTGGCTTACAGATGTTTCTGAATTTAAATACTACAACGGAATAGAAGTTCATAAAGTTTATCTGAGTGCTATTTTAGATTTATATGATAGAAGGATTGTTTCCTTTAAAATCAGCGATCATAATGATAATCCATTAGTTATGGACACGTTTGATGAGGCTGTTCGTCAGGAGCCAGATGCACACCCATTAGTTCATTCTGATCGAGGCTTTCAATATACAAGCGCACAGTTTTATACTAGATTAAAAAAACATCATATGAAGCAGAGTATGTCTAGAGTTGCCCACTGTATTGACAATGGACCAATGGAAGGGTTTTGGGGAATTCTAAAACGAGAAATGTATTATAAACAGCGTTTTAATGACAGAAGCTCTTTGATTACTGCGATAGCTAATTACATAGATTACTACAACAACCAACGACTTCAAAGGAAACTGCATGTAATGACACCAATGAAATATCATGAGCAATATACAAAAGCAGCATAAAATATCGCCAGCCATAGCATGGCTGACGATACAAAAATTTATTATTTTTTATTGTCCTCTTGACGGGGAGCATACCATTTTTGCGGGGCTTAATTTTTCTTAATCATTACTGTTCACTCCGTTCACAGTAACTCTTAATCTCCTGCAAACATATGGAAAAACATAAATCCTTCTACAAATTATATTGTTATATTTTCACGAAATTCCCAGTTAGTATTTGTTAACTTTTTCATATGCTATGTAATTGACAAATGATTAACAAAGTCATATAATAGCATTATCGAGGTTGTTAATTTATTAACGTTATTTTTTTTAACTTCTCTCAGTTGCCAACAGAACATATATTGTTAAATTTTTCTCATATATTCTGACAATTGATATTTTATTCACATTATTTACGTGATTATGCACAATTTTCGCCGCAATATTTCGTTATGCTCATATTAATGTTACTGTTGACCGAATAATCAGTTTATTTGTATAATAAAAACATAACAGGTCACGGTAAATACTTTTAACGAAAACACAAACAGGAGGATTCCCAAATGGCAAAAAAAGAGAACACTATCCCAACCATCATCGACACCCCTGAAGCCCTTACTGCAAAGATTGCAGCCATGAAAGAGGCACAGAAGATTTTCGCAACATTTACCCAGGAGCAGGTAGATAAGATTTTTAAAGCTGCCGCTACTGCTGCTGACAAAGCACGTATCCCGCTTGCTAAAGATGCTGTTGAAGAAACAGGAATGGGTATTGTAGAAGATAAGGTTATCAAGAACCATTACGCAGCCGAATATGTATACAACGCATATAAGAATACCAGAACCTGCGGTGTGATTGAAGAAGATACTGCTTACGGTATTAAGAAAATAGCTGAGCCGATTGGTCTGATTGCTGCTGTTATTCCTACAACCAACCCAACATCTACTGCAATCTTCAAAACTCTGATCGCACTGAAAACACGTAATGCAATCATCATCAGTCCGCATCCCCGCGCAAAGAAATGTACCATTGAGGCAGCAAAGGTTGTTCTGGAGGCTGCTGTAGAAGCCGGTGCACCGGAGGGAATCATCGGATGGATTGATGTTCCAAGTCTTGATCTGACAAATCAGGTTATGCGTGAAGCAGACATCATCCTTGCCACAGGTGGTCCCGGAATGGTTAAGGCTGCCTATTCTTCCGGAAAACCTGCTTTAGGTGTAGGTCCCGGAAATACTCCTGTTATCATTGATGACAGTGCAGATATCCGTCTGGCAGTTAACTCCATCATCCATTCCAAGACCTTTGACAATGGTATGATCTGTGCTTCCGAACAATCTAGTAACTGTTCTTGAGAGCATTTATAAGAAAGTAAAAGAAGAATTCCTTTACAGAGGATGTTACTTCCTGAAACCGGATGAATTAGAGAAAGTAAGAAAAACTATCCTTATCAATGGCGCATTGAATGCAAAGATCGTAGGCCAGAAGGCTGCCACTATCGCTGAGATGGCCGGTGTTGCAGTTCCTCCTGAAACAAAGATTCTGATCGGTGAAGTTGAATCTGTAGACATCAGCGAAGAATTCGCACATGAGAAGCTTTCCCCTGTACTTGCCATGTACAAGGCCAAAACTTTTGACGAAGCGATTGCCAAAGCTGAACAGCTTGTAGCTGACGGCGGTTATGGACATACCTCCGCTCTCTACATTGACACAAGAGAAAAGGAAAAAATGGAAAAACACGCAGCAGCTATGAAGACCTGCCGTATCCTCATCAATACTCCATCTTCTCAGGGCGGTATCGGCGACCTTTACAACTTCAAACTTGTTCCGTCCCTGACTTTGGGCTGCGGTTCCTGGGGTGGCAACTCCGTATCTGAGAACGTAGGTGTAAAACATCTCATTAACATCAAGACCGTTGCTGAAAGGAGAGAAAATATGCTCTGGATTAGAACACCGGAAAAAGTTTATTTCAAAAAAGGCTGCCTGCCGGTTGCTCTGGATGAACTTGGCACTGTTATGCACAAGAAACGCTGCTTTATCGTAACAGACTCTTTCCTTTATAAGAATGGATATACTAAAAAGATCGAAGATAAATTAGATCAGATGGGAATCGTACATACCTGCTTCTACGATGTAGAGCCAGATCCATCTCTCGCTTCTGCAAGAGCCGGTGCTGCTGCAATGAGAATGTTCGAGCCTGACTGCATTATCGCACTCGGCGGCGGTTCAGCAATGGATGCCGGCAAGATTATGTGGGTTCTCTATGAGCATCCGGACGCCAACTTTGATGATATGGCTATGGACTTTATGGATATCCGTAAGAGAATCTTCACATTCCCGCATATGGGTTAAGAAAGCTTACTTTGTAGCTGTTCCGACATCTTCCGGTACAGGTTCCGAGGTAACACCGTTTGCTATCATTACTGATAAAACTACAGGTATCAAATGGCCTCTGGCAGATTATGAATTAATGCCTGATATGGCTATTGTTGATACAGATAATATGATGAGCGCACCTAAGGGACTGACCTGTGCTTCCGGTATCGACGTTATGACTCATGCACTTGAAGCCTATGCTTCCATGATGGCGTCTGATTATACAGATGGTCTTGCATTAAATGCGATTAAACTGGTATTTAACTATCTGCCACGTGCATACAAAGATGGTTCTGATGTAGAAGCAAGACAGCATATGGCAAATGCTTCCTGCATGGCTGGTATGGCTTTCGCAAATGCTTTCCTTGGCGTAAACCACTCTCTTGCTCATAAGCTGGGAGCTTTCCATCACCTTCCACATGGTATTGCAAATGCTCTGGTTCTGCTTCATGTTCTGCGCTATAATGCAGCCGAAGTTCCGGCTAAGATGGGTACCTTCCCACAGTATCAGTATCCGCACACACTTGCACGTTACGCTGAGATTGGCCGTTCTGTAGGTCTGACAGGCAAGAACGACAGCGAAGTATTTGAAAAGCTTCTCCAGAAACTGCAGGAACTGATGGATACTATTGAGATCAAACATACGATCAAAGAATACGGCGTAGACGAGAAGTACTTCCTTGAAACTCTAGACGAAATGACAGAACAGGCATTCAACGACCAGTGTACCGGTGCCAACCCGAGATATCCATTAATGTCTGAGCTGAAAGAAATCTATCTGAAAGCTTACTATGGTGAGGGAAATATTCCTGAATCCGGGAAAGCCAAAGAGAAAAAAGAAGAGAAATAAGATTTGCTGAAAATAAACCTTTTCCTTTAAAAATATAGTGTTTAAACCAACAAAATGGGGCTGTCAAAAAAAGACAGCCCCTTATTATATTATTTCTTACTGCGATATGCTTCTGCTTCCCAATGCGTGATAAAGTATGTAATATCATCCGTCATATGAAGCGGACCGCCAAAGCTTTCTGCATATACTGCAAGCTTGATGGCATCTTTTACAAGAAGCTGTGCTTTTGCAGCTTTTCCCTTATCATCTTCCATAATAAAGGCGCCAACTCCCTGTACCAGGATCAGTCTTGGCTCTTTGTCATTCTCTTTCATAAATGCGTCCAGCGCATCTTTTGCCTGATCAATATTTTCTACAAATAACGGATATGGTCCACAATATACAATGTGATCCGGTGTAAATGGTTTCAGAAGCGGTGCAGCCGCTGCCTTATCTTTTACGAAGTTATCAGCTTCCGCTACAGGTACAACTTCTACCGCATGTCCCAGTAACTGGGAAAGCTTCTCTGCTGCCTGCTCTTTTTCAGGTGTAACCGCATCACTGACATCAGCAGTTCTCTTTACCTGTTTCTCTAATTTACTGATCACGCCGTCAAATAATACTCCAATTTCCTCTACAGTATTTGCTGCAACGAAAATTCCATGATTCTGAAGCAGAAGAACCTGAACATCTTTTCCGGATTCTTCTTTATAAGCATTCATTTTCTCATAGCAGATACGCGCAAGTGTATATCCGGGTTTGCAGATATCAATCCAGAGTACATCTTTTCCAAGAAGCTGTTCACTGAGTTCCTTTGCCCCTTTTCCGCAGGTAAGTCCGTTGACAAGTGTAGGATGAACATGCAGTACATATGTATAGGCAAATAAATTATGAAGCAGCGCTTCCACACTTGGACGTTTTGTTTTGTCAGCATCTGTTACTGCAGCCATAACATCTGCAAGATACAGTGATTCACGTTTGACATCATCTTCAGGATAATCTGTTTTCATGATTTCATTCAAACGTGCTCTGCTCATTTCCACAAATTCCTCTTCCTTAATTGTGGCAAGCTGTGTACCGGAGCCTTTTACATACAATGTGGTGTCATCTTTTACTGAAGTATTGCCACCGCCTGCAAGAACATAAGCAGGGTTGCTTCCATAAGTATTGACATTTTTACTAAGGTTGAAAGATCCATAGTTAAAATTCCTCCCATATTTATAATAGTTTTGCTCTTTCCCATTCCATTGTACACGATATTCTGCTTTTTTCCAAGTGTTATAATAATCCCGCAAATAACCTCATAAACAGCTGTCCCAATCGCAGATATGCGCTGCGTCCGGTACTGTACTGTTCTGTGACTTCACGGCATTCATCCATTGTTGCTGCAAGATCATTTCGGATATCCAGAACTGCCTGGCAGTCTGCCATAAAGCAGCCGTTTTCAAAATGATGATACAGACTTCTGTAATCCAGATTTATGGTTCCGCAGGTTGCCATACAGTCATCTGCCACACTTATCTTTGCATGACAGAAACCAGGTGTCCATTCATAGATACGCACTCCATGCTTCACCAGTCCATGGTAAAAGGATCGTGTGATATTGTAGATCATCTTTTTATCCGGAATACCAGGTGTGATGATTCTCACGTCTACCCCGCGCTTGGCAGCCAGACACAGAGCATGGCTCATTTCATCTGTGATGATCAGGTACGGAGTCATAAACCAGCAATATTTTTCTGCTTTGTTCACCATACTGATATACACCTCTTCGCCTACCTGTTCATGGTCCATAGGACTGTCCGCATAAGGCTGGATAAAGCCTGTCTGCTTTGCCTGATAATCTGTCTGAACCAGAAATCCGGTAAAATCACTGTCATTTTTATCCTTATCACTGACAGCATTCCACATCTCCAGGAATGTTACTGTTAGGGAACGGACTGCCTCCCCCTCCAGACGGATACCTGTATCCTTCCACTGTCCATAAGGATGTGTGAAATTAAAATATTCGTTGGCAAGGTTGTAACCGCCGGTAAATCCCACTTTTCCATCGATTACTGTGATCTTGCGGTGATCCCGGTTATTCAGGAACACATTCAGACCCGGAGTAAAAGGGTTGAACACTCTGCAATGGATTCCCACATTTTCCATTTTCTTAATGAAGTCTGTATTGATAAACCCAATGGAACCCATGTCGTCATAAAATACTCTGACTTCTACGCCTGCCTTTATGCGGTCTTCCAGAACTCTCTGGATTTTATGCCAGGCCTGTGCATCCTCAATGGCATGATATTCCATAAAAATGAATTTCTCTGCCTTTGCCAGATCTGCCAGCTGAGCCTCCAGCCCTTTGACTGCCTCATCATAATAAATAACATCTGTATTCTGATAGACCGGATAGGAGGCATTTTTCTGTATATAATCAGAAATATTGCCTGCCTTCGGGATTTTCCTGCCAAGCGTTTCCCTGCACTCACTGTCATTGGGAAGCAACGGCAGAAGTTCCCTGTCGATCTGGTCATAACGCTCCCGCATTTTACGGGTACCGCCATTGAGACCAATCAGTAAGTACAATCCCACTCCCAGGATAGGGAATACAAGGATCAAAATAACCCAGGGCATTTTCATAGATGAAGTCTGGTCTGACGCATACAGCTTAAGAACCAGTACACCTGCAAGAAGCCTTGTCATCAGATTGATAATCTCCGCATATTGATTCAGCTTTGTGATCATAGCAATGATAAAAGCTGCTTCCAGTAAAATACATACTGCGGAAAAGCATAATCGTTTTACACCATTTTTCGTTTTCGCCCTGCCTTCCAGGGTATCCTGTTTCATATTCTTTCTCTCTCCCTCTGTCATTGTACGTTAATATTCACTCTATTCCCAGAACACATATCAGACAGATAAAATCATCCGCTTTTTTACTTGCTTATAACCGCTCCGCAGTTTCAGTCAGGAAAGATTTTCTGCACATTTATTTGTGCCTATATACTCTGCTACTTTATCTGTTACTTTATTGCAGATTACCGTATAAGCTGCTCCCAGAACATTGGCACCTATACGAAGTGCTATTGCTGCCGGCATTCCGAAGATCCCTGCTGCAATAGACAACGCTCCAAATGTATTAAATGCAGTCTGCCACGGATATCCTGCTGAATATCCAACTCCGATTCCTCCGATCATTCCAATGTACGGATACATGGATTTAGGAAGTACCAGATACAGCACAATAAACAGCAGACAGCCCACAACATTAAACATTCCTCTGCTCACAGACCTTGGGATACAGTCCTCTGTAAAAGGCAGACATACGGACATACAGGCGATTCCTGCCCACATTGCTCTGGGAAGTCCCAGAAGATTCATAAACAGCATTGCGCTGGATACGATCAGTGTCAGTTTCACATACCATCTGCTTCTTGCTGACTTAAGATCAAATTCCCGGAACAAATCCAGGAAGGTTCTTCGATAGGCTCTGTTTCTCTGGTTCTTATAGAAGACGATCATACAGATCACCATTCCCACCAACAAGCCGATCACACGGAAGGTGTATTCCTTTCCTGTCACGTCATAGCCCAGAAGCAGCAGATATCCCAGCACAAAGGTGGAATGATTGTACATGATCACATTGTGACAGCCCTTTTAGATCATCAGTAGTAAAATACACACAGCATTCACTGCAAACGCAGCTAACGGAGGTGCCATATTTGCCAGACGGGGGCCTGCCATAAGAATGCCGAAGATTCCTGCAATGGAAAACAGTCCATGTGTCGTCCTGATCCCAAAATCTGCCTGCCGCAGCACAAGCACTGACAGTAGAACAGTAACACCAACTACACTGTTGCTGCTTCCTGTAAGCTTGCTGTACATGCTCACCACTGCTACGCAAAAAGCCATAACCAGATACACTTTAAAATTATAGATTAAAATGTGTCGTCTTTTCTCTTTTGGTCTGTGGTACTTCTGATCAGCTGTTTGGAGCCGGTCGAACTCAATTGTAATTCCTGATAAAATGTCATATCTCGTTACCTCTCTTTCGCGAAAATCTATAAAATTTATGAATTACCTTTTTAGTTAACGAGCACTATACCGCAGTTCCTCTGTTAGTCAAGACTTAATTATTTTCCTAGGTCGTCTTCTGATTA
>ENA-OQHK01000271-OQHK01000271.1-human-gut-metagenome-genome-assembly--contig:-NODE-271-length-9777-cov-3.457098_pt1 | contig 9777 bp, 11 predicted proteins | sample MGYA00242562_ERZ504715 | MGnify/ENA primary metagenome ERZ504715 (study PRJEB26092, sample SAMD00036445) | human gut metagenome | host: Homo sapiens | study: EMG produced TPA metagenomics assembly of the...
CACGCTGCCAAGTTTGCAGAGCTTTTAGGCGAAGTTCTTACAGACAGCACAAAGAAGAATCTTCAGATGCGTGTAGATGCAGAAACAGGTGCTTGTGAAGGTAAGTTTGACCTTGCAAAGCGTGCAAAGGCTCAGAACCTTGACGCTATTCATGACACGGTTCACGAGATGGCAAAGGATGAAGCAAGACACGGCGCAGGCTTTAGAGGTCTTCTTAACAGATACTTTAAGTAATCATTAAAAAATAAAAAATCAAAAAGTCAGCTTGATAATCGTATGACCAACAACTAACCGATTACACAACAGACTTTGAACAGGAGATTTGATAGTATGAAATATGTATGCGATGTTTGCGGATATGTTTACGATCCTGAAATCGGCGATCCCGACAACGGCGTTGATGCAGGCACAGCATGGGAAGATGTACCCGAGGATTGGGTATGCCCTCTCTGTGGTGTAGGCAAAGACGAATTTTCCGCAGAAGAATAATTAACAAATTGGCAATTTGGGAGCAGGCAATGCTTGCTCCCTTTTGTGTGTACGGGAGTAAATTATGAAAAAATTGATTTCGTGGAATGTAAACGGACTTCGTGCCTGTGTTACAAAGGGCTTTGAGGACTTTTTTAAAGATGTTGACGCAGATATTTTCTGTCTTCAGGAAACAAAACTTCAAGAGGGACAGATTGACCTCTTGCTTGAAGGATATCATCAGTATTGGTGCTATGCCGACAAAAAAGGCTATTCAGGAACGGCTATGTTCACAAAGGAAGAGCCTTTGAATGTATGTTACGGGATCGGCATTGACGAACACGACCATGAGGGCAGAGTTATCACGGCAGAATTTGACAATTGCTTTGTTGTCACCTGCTACACTCCAAACTCGCAAAGCGAGCTGAAAAGGCTTGATTACCGAATGAAATGGGAGGATGATTTCAAGGCATATCTGAAAAAAACTTGAAGAAAAAAAGCCGGTTATTATGTGCGGTGATTTGAATGTTGCACACAAAGAAATTGATTTGAAAAATCCGAAAACCAACCGTAAAAATGCAGGCTTTACCGATGAGGAGCGTTCAAAGATGACAGCGTTGCTCGATGACGGCTTTATCGACACCTACCGCTATTTCTATCCCGATACAGAGGGCGTGTATTCGTGGTGGTCATACAGATTCAAGGCTCGTGAAAAAAATGCGGGCTGGCGTATTGACTATTTTATCGTTTCAAAAGCTCTTGAAAGCAAGCTTGACGGTGCAAAAATCCATACCGAAATTTTAGGTTCTGACCATTGCCCCGTTGAACTGACGATTGACATTTAAAAAGCAGAGCTTATTGAACACTCCGCTTTCATATGTTTTCTGAGTAAAAAAATAGAGTACCGATTGGTACTCTGTACAAGTATTTTGAGAATAAAAAAAGAGAGCTATCTAACGATAACTCCCTTATTACTTACTGACTATCAGTAATATTCAACTTTACCGCAGCCGTTGCACTTACGGCCAATTACTTTTGTCTCGTAATGCGACTTTTCGGGTACATTGACCGTCTTAGTGCCGGTCTGTATCTTTACATCATCTACTCGGTAAGAACCTTTGCCGCCGTTTTCAGCATGTTCACAAATATGATCCGCAATACCGCTTCCACCTAAATCCGTAATATCAGCACCACAGTCATTGCAAATTGCTCTGCCTTTTGTTTCGTACACCGGCTCCTCATAGCTGTATGCTTTCTTGTCAACAACTTTTACCTTTTCGGTAATGTTTGTCCAACTGTGTGTATGCTGAGGCTTAGGAGTCGGCTTTGAAGATTCATTCTTAGATGAGTCAGCTTTTGAACTTGATGAACTGCTCTGCGGTGTTTTGGATGATTCAGATTTTGAACTCTCCTGCTTTGAGCTTTCGCTCTTAGATGAAGTGTCCTTTTTGCTGTCAGATTTTGAAGTATTTGACTTTGAGGAAGAATTGTTATTCTTGCCTGATGTGCTTGTGTCCTTCTTCTGAGAAGATGAGTTTGTCGGATAGCTGTCAACCTTTACCTTGTTCTGATTTGCCCTTTTCACTTCAGAAGAATCTACCTTGACGGTTTCACCCTTTTCGTTTTTAACCTCAACCTTACCGTCCTTATCAACTTTCACTTCTTTGCCATTCTTATCAGTAATTTTGCCGTCAGCACCTACTTTGAGTCCTGCATCGGTAATTGCTTTATCTGTTTCGGAAAGAGTCGGTGCTGTTTCAGGAACTGTTGTTTCTTCTACGCTTGTAGTCTGAACTGTTGTTGCAGTCTTATTTATTGCATTACTATCGTCACAACCGCAACCTGAAAGCATTGCTGTTGCTGTAATCATTGCCGCTGCAATTGCAATTGTCATTGTTCTCTTAATGTTGTTAGTCGTTTTCATATGTCATTATCCTTTTATGTAAATTTGTGAAGAACTCTTATTCTCTGTAACAGTCGAAAAAATCAATACACTTTTTCTTACCATATAATTATAGCAAACTCCTCAGATGCAATCAAGTATCTGAGGAGTATTTATAATATTATATGATATTATGTCGTTATTTCAATTGATTTCTGACCGCCTGTTATGTCGGAAAAATTGTTTTTTGCACTTTTAACGAATGCGAAGATTGTTTTCAAAAGCATATTTCTTGTTTTGCTGTCAAGACCTGCAAAGGATTTTAGGATTGTTCCCGTGTTTTTAAGCGGATTTTTCAGCATCTCATTAAAGGTTGAGGTTTCGGTCAGCGACAAAAGGGCAAAAACCTCTTTTGTGAACTCCCGTCTTTGAGCAATTGTCAGCGATTCAACAAATTCTTTCAGCGTGTGGTCAAAGAAAACGCTGAAATTTGTAGTGCTTTTCAGCCTGATAAGACTGTTCTGCTCAATCTCCCATGAATAGATATCGTGCTGAAGAAAACCTTTTTGATTGCTCTTTACAATTGTGTAGCTCTCCTCATGCTCAAATATCATGCCGAAAATGCTTGACTGCGGAACAAAGGTGTAAATTCTGTCGTCAATTGCATAAAATCCGCTGTCCCTGATTTTGTCAAGAGAAAAACCCCGGTCCGTCAAAATTGTAAATATAATCAATGTGATTTCTTGAATTTTCATCGGTAAAAGCACCCGCATAAACCGCAAGATTTCCGCCCTTTGAGTGACCGCCCAGAATGAATTTTCCGTTGAGCATACGGACTGCCTTTTCAAAATAATCAAGAGCCTTTTTCTGTGACGGCAACGGAAATGTGAAGAACATATTGAAGTCCTCCTGCCAGCCGACAAGAGAAAAGTCAGTTCCTCTGTATGAAATAAAATAATTCTTTTTGAGAAATTCAAAAGTGATTGCGGAAAACTGCATACTCACATCGGACTCAACCTCGTTTACATACCCCGAAACAAGAATTTTGCCGAATCTCTTGCTCTCTGCCGTCGCTTTCAAAAGGTCGGCATCACCCTTCCACAATATATTTTTCTCATAATCATCGGTTGCAAACACACGCATTGCCGCCTGTTCAAGGGTAATTTCATCAAACAGACAGGACGATACCGCACCGTCAAAAGGAAGATATGCAAGCCGTGAAAGCACAAGTGCGTCAAGCTCGTTAAAACCGTCCTGTTCAAATGTCAAATCGCCGCGCCAGCTTATGTAATCAAATATGTCAGCCATACAAATGCCTCCAATCTGTTGTTTCTCTGTAATTATTGTATCACTTTGTACTAATTATTTCAATGCAATTTTGATAATTGTAAAAGAAAAGGACAAACGAATTCGTTCATCCTTTAACAGTATATGAAGTTATCTGAATTTTGCGATTTCTTCAAGAAATTGTTTTCCGAATTTTTCTAAGCTTTGTTCTGCCCACACCCGAAACTTCAAGCATTTCATCTGGTGTTTCGGGGCATTTTTTGCACATATCAATCAGCGTTGCATCGGTAAAAATAACATAGGCAGGAACGCTCTTTTTGGTATGCAATGCCTTTTCGCAAAGCCTTGAGCGCATCAAGTAAATCGGAATTAACAGGCACTTCGGGGCGGTGCGTTTTGACAACCTTTTTCGGAGTTTTCAACTTTCTTCATCACAAGCCGTTCCCGTCCGAAAAGCACATCTCTGCTCTTTGGCAAAAGTTTTAGAACCTCGGTTTCATTGTCAGCTGAAATATACTCCTTTTCGGCAAGAAAGTCAATTGTGCCGAAAATATGCCTTGCCGTAACCTCTTTCATTATTCCGTAGGTTGACTGATTGTTAAGCTCAGCTTTTAGAATTTTCTCGCTTTTTACTGCCCTTTAACACATCACAAAGTCACGGGTTTGCCGTACCTTTGTCCTGTTCTTGCAATACACGACATAATTTTTTGAGCATCAATTGTGACATCAACAAGCTTGTGAACAGAAAGGCAGTTGGAGCATTTTCCGCAGTAAGCCTTTTTTTCACCACCGAAATACCGCAGAATAAATCCACGCAGACAATCGTTTGTAGTGCTGTAAAAGGTCATATATTTTAAGCGTTCAAAATCACGCTCACGAATTTGCTCGTTTTCTTCAATTGTAAGCTCATCGTTGCCCTCGGAATTTTCAATCATAAAGCGATTTAGGCGAACATCCTTAGGACTGTAGAGCAAAATACAATCAGCCTCACCGCCGTCACGACCTGCCCGTCCTGCCTCTTGATAGTAGCTTTCAATGTTTTTCGGCATATTGTAATGGATTACATATGTAACATTTGACTTGTCAATTCCCATACCGAAAGCATTGGTTGCGACCATAATATTTTTTCGGTCAAAAACAAAATCCTCCTGATTTTTCCTGCGTTCGTATTCATCAAGACCTGCATGGTATCTTGCCGCCGAAAAGCCGTTATCGCAGAGCAATTCGCAGACAGATTCAACATTTTTTCGGGTTGCACAATAGACAATTCCCGACCTGTCGCCACGCTCCCGAATGAGGTCAATAAGCTTTTCGTCCTTTGACGATGACTTTATTACGCCAAAGAAAAGGTTTGGGCGGTCAAATCCCGTTGTAATTTCAAACGGATTTTCAAGCCTGAGAATTTTCTTTATGTCTTCTTTTACATCATTTGTAGCCGTTGCGGTAAATGCTCCGACAATCGGACGATTTGCAAGGCTTTCAACAAATGAAATAATTTTGAGGTAACTCGGTCTGAAATCCTGTCCCCATTGTGAAACGCAATGAGCCTCGTCAACTGCAACCATTGAGATTTTTATCTTTTTGCAGGCGTCGAGAAATCCGTCAGTCAACAGCCTTTCGGGTGCAACATAGATGATTTTGTATTTTCCGTGTTCAACATTTGAAAGCACTCGCAGAAATTGCGGATATGAAAGCGAGCTGTTTATATATGCCGCAGGAACTCCCGACTGAACGAGTGAGCCGACCTGATCCTTCATAAGCGAAATCAGAGGTGACACAACAATTGTCACCCCGTCAAAAAGTAATGCGGGAATCTGATAGCACATAGACTTGCCCGCACCTGTGGGCATAATGCAAAGTGCATCTCTGCCGTCAAGCAAAGCGTCAACTATCTGTTCCTGTCCGTCTCTGAAAGAATCGTGTCCGAAGTAATCTTTTAAGACGCTTAATTTATCACTCATCTTTTTGCCCTTATCTATCATTCTTTATTGGAATTATAATCATTGTATCCCTTTCAATCCAAGCCATAAGCAGATTTACAATTTTCTGCTGTTCGACCTCGTTAAGCTGTTTATCCCTTGCAACTCTGTACCACTTGTTAAGACACCCTCTGCAACAACAGGCACAGGCGTGCTGTGCGATAAAAACAGGGTGTCCCCTCATAGGCGTTTGCTTTCCGTCATTCGGAATATATTTTGGTGCAAGCCGTGTTCTGACAAAATCTTCTGCATGGGAGCGGATTTTATTCATTCCCTTTTCATTAATATAGTCAATGTCCTTTTGCTTTAAATGAAACCGACTGCGAAAATCAGATTTTTTCAGTTTGTTTAGTGCCTCATCTATCGTTTGCATTGTTCATGCCTTCTTTTATTGTCATACCTTAATTATAAACAATTACTACGGTAATGGCAAGAAAAAATGCACTTATTTTCTGTTACAGCAAAAAACAACCCCACGATTATTTTAACGTGAGGTTGTTTTCATAGGGTTGCTTTTCAATTATTTTTAGAGATTAAACATCTTTGCAATATTTTTCAGCAAGAGCAAAGAACGCTTTTTCGAGCGAATCCAAGGTTTGTTCCGTCATACTGACCGACATACTGTTTTTGTCGGAAAATATGATTTCAACGATTGTAACCGTGGCATCATCGACTGTTAGTCCTTTGTTTTTTGGATTATATTTTTTTCAGAATTTCCAATGCGTCTTCGGCGGTATCACACAGCAGTCTCATATCTGTTTCGTCGATCAAAACATTTTCAAAAGCGATATAACCGCATTTGCAGATAGCGTCAAAAAGGAAATTTACACCTTTTTTTCGCACATAAAAAGAACAGCAGTAGTTAAAATTTGAATGATTTTTTGAATAGCTCACGGATACAATTTCTTTTTTTACACGCATTTTTCGTTTGGAAATATTATGAAATAATGACTGTAAAGTCATATCGGTTATGTCATGGCAGCCCCGCAGAACGGACAGAATTTCGGCGGATTGCCGTCAGGCTTATATCCGCAAGCCGAACAAACAATTGCCGCAGCATTTTGCGGAGTAAACGGCTGTGGAACTTGCTGATTTACTGTGTTGCTCTGCATAGGCATTCCGTTCTGCTGATAGCCCATATTGTTCTGCATGGGCATTCCGTTCTGCTGATAACCCATATTGTTCTGCATGGGCATTCCGCCTTGCTGATAACCCATATTGTTCTGCATAGGCATTCCGCCTTGCTGATAGCCCATATTGTTCTGCATAGGCATTCCGTTCTGCTGATAGCCCATATTGTTCTGCATACCGTTCCTTATTTGTTCACACAGTCTCATTAACTGCATTCCGTCATCAAACGCTCTCATAAGCTCATTCCTTACAGTACCGATTGACGAATCAACATACATTGATATATCGGTTATGAACGGATGATTTACGATGAATTTTGCTTTTAAAGACGATATTCTTTGCGGTGATGACGATGTATTTGTATCACGAACATACGGCTGAAGTGCAAGCGGAACATCAAGCATACCATTTTGCCCCGAAAATGAGTTTGTTGTATCAAACTGACTGCCAAAACCGCTGTTCCTGCCCTGACGGTTATCATAGCGGTCATACTCATCAGGAATTCCGTCACGGTCGGAATCCTGCAGAGTTGTATATCCAAGCTCAAGCCAAAAGTCCTGCAGCTGCGAAAAATCAAAAATTTCAGGATTGCTGTTTTTGAAATCTCTGCCTATTGTAAAATAGAATTTCCTATTATTAAAATCTACAACAAGCTTTTCGTTTGTACCGGCACTTGCCGACTGAACAAATGCCGAATATTTCTGTCTGTTCTGTTCACGCTGTTCAAGATGAGTTTTAACATCTGCTAATGTTCTGTTTTTCCTAGCCTGATGAAAGCGAACTGAGCTTGTGCTTACAGTCGCTGCAAAGATAACCGTCTGAAAGCTTTTGCCTTGTGAGGGCGTTTACCTTGTCACCGCAAAGGTCACAATATTTCTTTTCAAATAGTCCCATAAACTTTCTCCTTTACAAAAGATTCACGATTTTCTTCTGAATATTTGTAGCATCAATAACTGATATTGTGCCGTCACCGTTTGTGTCTGCAATTTTAAGAGTGTAATCGTCAAATTCTTCAAGCCCGACAATGTATTTTTGAACCAAGGTTGCGTCCACAACATTAATAACACCGTCCATATTGACATCATACGGAACAGTAATGTTTACATCAAGGTTAACATCTTTCTTATCAACATTCACTTCATATACCCGTGTCACGCATTGCGGCTTGCTTACGGTAATGACATATTTACCTGTACCTGTTTGATAATAATACAGAGTTGCATTTTTGTGCACTATTTCATCTGTAAAGCTACTCTTATAAACGCCACCAGGAGTGTATTTATCAAACTTAACAGTAATAGTGTCATCCGGTGAGCCGCCCGTTCTGAAATCTATTATAATGCATGCATTAAACTTTTGCGTAACTTTAACCGATTCACTGTAAATAACATCACCGTTTTTACCCGTAACAGCACATCTGAACTGAGTTTCATCAAAATCCGTATTCGGTCTGATTCTCAAAGTATTTGATTTTGTACCCTTGAAGGAAAACTGGTTTAATGTAGATGAGTCGTCATCTATGTTTTTCCACATTCTTATTATACCGGTGGGTGTTCTTCTCTTTACTTTCATCTGCCACTGATAGCTTGCGGCATTTTTGGCAGCAACCCATATAATTTCTTCTTTGCCTTTCATAATCATAATTTCTGCCTCAGGGAACTGATGTGTAAATGATGGCGATTCATATGGAACATTGTAATATGCCCAAATATAATATTGACCTGTGGTTTCATCCTGAAGAATTGTCGCCTGACCGTCGTCGTTGTACAAGCCACATACTGCGTTCTTGGCAACCGCATATCCTCTGTTCATATTAAAGTATAGCTGACAACAATACATACCGCTGTCAAAAGCTTCTCCGTCGTTGAGCTTTCTGCTAACTTTGTTGTTTTTGTACTCATACCACTCAATATAATCAAAACTGTAGTAAGTGCTGTTTATCGGAGTTGCCGTAGTTGAGGGGATTTTCCGCTGTTCAGGTTTCTCCAAGCCTAAAAATCCAATTATAGGAATTTCTGTCTTCTCAAGAAGTCCCGGAAAGTTACATTTTCCCGAATAAAAAGTACCGCTCTTTGAACCCGTTACTTTACATCTAAAGACAACATCTTTCCACCCTGAGTCAGGTCCTACAAGTTCTGCGTAGGTCTGAAATTTAAGATGGTCTGTAAAAACACCCGAAAATTTCGAGTTAGGTCTGTTGGTTTTATCGGAGAGGTTAACCCAGTTTAGGCTCGGATATTTTGCCTGCCATTGATAGGTAAAGGTTTCGCCTGTACTGCCGCCGTTTACTCCCACGATAATGTTAAGGACATCTCCTATGTAAACCTCGGTGTCGATATATTTGATATAAGCCTGAGCCGCCGCATTTGCGGTTATGGCTGTCATAGGAAGTGTTGTCAACAACATGAGAAAGCATAAAACAACACTCGAAATACGCTTTGCTTTTTTCTTGATTTTCATAAAAATCCCTCCTTCATGCCCAAGGATCAACCGAAGCCGGAGTTCGTATATCAGAGAGTGCAAGATTACGCCATAAGAACCATTGATTGCCCTTTCTGCGAAGCTCAATCGGACGAGGTGAGTCTGCTCCCGACGACTGAACCTGAACCTTTGCATAACCCTCGCTCTGATAGGTATATGCATACTCGGAAACGGTTATTTTGTACGGAACATTCGGCGTATAATCGTTCTTCACGGATGAACCCTCAAAATACGAGCGAGGAATATATCCCCTGCCCTTGATTCTGTCACGCAAAAACTGAATATCCATCCCGTTCATCGGCTGAGGTCCTTTTAATACATTAAGCATTTCTATTGTGTTTTCCGGACTTTCATCATATTCAAGCAACACAAGTATAGCAAATGCCGCTGTTGAAAGAGATGACGAAAAGTCAAGCTCCGGCATTTTTTTGAGTTCATCTGCATTTTTCGGATAATCGGCAAATACAAATGTTTTGCTTTTGTGCATTGCATTGTTTACCGCTCCCGAAACGGCCTTTGAAACATTGTTTTTTACAGTCTGATTTGTCA
>ENA-OQHK01000273-OQHK01000273.1-human-gut-metagenome-genome-assembly--contig:-NODE-273-length-9766-cov-4.103123_pt1 | contig 9766 bp, 10 predicted proteins | sample MGYA00242562_ERZ504715 | MGnify/ENA primary metagenome ERZ504715 (study PRJEB26092, sample SAMD00036445) | human gut metagenome | host: Homo sapiens | study: EMG produced TPA metagenomics assembly of the...
AAAAGGCTTTTATCAACCGGGAATTTTTGTGACGGATAAATTGTTGTATTGCCGGATGCGATAAAACTGATGAGGACTGCAAGCACAAAATATGGGGCGGCAGACGCACCGAAAACTTCGATACCGAGAACGATTGCTGTAATAGGTGTGTTGATTGCTGCGGCAAAAACACATACAAATCCGATTGCCGCAAAAAATGTGGGATCAAATCCGCAGGCGCATCCGAACCAACTGCCGAATGACGCACCCATATCAAACATAGGAGTAACCTCTCCTCCCTGAAATCCTGCACCGAGGGTGAGTACGGTTAAAAGATATTTTGCCGGCATATCGTACCATTTTGCATCGCCCTTAAAGGCGGTGTGCTGCATCCATGTGCTTAAGCCCTCAAAATCGTTAAGTCCCAAAGCGAAAATTAAAAGGCTGACGATTGCCGCACCTACTGCTGCGGCAAGAAGGTAGTTCTTGAAAATTTTTGAGTATGCAAGTTTTACATACTTTATTCCGAGTGCAAACAGCTTGCCGATTAAGCCGAGGCAAACTGCCGCAATTAAAAATACAAAAGAAATACTTGCGTCAAAATACGGGGAGTTGATGAGATTGCATATCTTTCATGTTTAAAGCCGAGAAGCTGTGTAACAAAATTTGCAAGGTATGAACACGCAAAGCACGGAATTACCGCACCTGCCGACAATCTTCCGACACAGCAGACTTCCATTCCGAAAAATGCGCCTGCAAACGGTGTGCCGAAAACCGAACCGAATGCAGAGCTGATTCCGCTGAGAACGATTGTACTTCGGTCATTATTTTTAAAGCCGAGATAATCGGCAACATTACTTGTCAGCGAACCGCCGATCTGAACGGCAGTTCCCTCTCTGCCGACAGAACCGCCGAATAGGTGGGTTATGCAGGTAAATATAAATGTCAGCGATGCAAGTCGCTTTGGCACTTTTTCACCGTCATTTGCACTCTCAATAATAATGTTGTTGCCCATTGACGACTTTCCGCCGATACGCTTATATACAAAAGCGGTCACAATACCTGCTACGGGCAAAAAGATATAGCACAGCGGAAAGAAGCTCCTGAAATCTGCCGCATAATCAAGACATTTCAGAAACGCAAACGATATGAGTCCCATCACAACGGAACAGCATAGAGATGTTGCAAGCACCTTAAAATCAACAAATTTGTTCTTCATAAATTTCCTCCTCAAAATTTCCGCACAAAGAACATCGCATAAAAAAAGCCAATGCCCCTGTTCAAAAAACAGAAGTCATCAGCAAAAGCGGTTTCGACAAAAGCCGTGGGAGAACCTCATTCCCATTCATATTGACATATATAGTATATACCGAGCAGGTTAATTTTTCAAGTGATTTCGACAATTTTTGTAATTTTCCAAAAATCACCTTGCAATCATTTTGTTTAAGTAGTATGATACTCTATACCAAGCGGAAGAATATTTATTATTAAAAGAATCGGAGGCTGATGATATGTGTACAGCGGCAACATATAAAACAAAAGACTTTTACTTTGGCAGAACGCTTGATTATGAATTTTCATACGGTGACGAAATTACAATTACTCCACGAAATTTTCTGTTTAAGTTCCGCCATACAAACGAATGCAACAGCCACTTTGCGATGATTGGCATGGCGCACATTGCAGACGGTTATCCGCTATATTACGATGCAATGAATGAAAAGGGCTTGTGTATGGCAGGGCTAAATTTTGTGGGCAATGCCGTATATTTTGAACCGAAAAAAGGCAAGGAAAATATTGCACAATTTGAGTTCATTCCGTATATACTTTCACATTGCGACAGCGTTTTGCAGGCAAGGAAAAAGCTTGAAAACCTTAACATAACAAATACGCAGTTCAGCGACAAGCTCCCCTGTGCTCAATTGCATTGGATTATTTCCGACAAAGACGAATCGCTTACAGTTGAATCGACAATTAACGGACTCAAGGTCTATGACAACCCTGTCGGTGTGCTGACAAACAATCCTCCGTTTGACATTCAGATGTTCATGCTCAACAACTATATGTCACTCTCACCAAAGCAACCCGAAAACAACTTCGGCAAAAGTGCCGAGCTTACCACATACAGCCGTGGAATGGGTGCAATCGGACTGCCGGGCGACCTTTCATCCGCATCCCGTTTTGCAAAGGTTGCGTTCACAAAGCTGAACTCCGTTTCGGGTGACAGCGAGAGCGAAAGCGTGAACCAGTTTTTCCACATTCTCGGTTCTGTTGACCAGCAGAGAGGTTGTTGTGAGGTTTCAGACGGAAAGTATGAAATCACAATTTACACCTCCTGTTGCAATGCCGACAAGGGAATCTACTACTACACCACCTACAACAATCACCAAATTTGTGCGGTTGATATGCACAAAATCGACCTTGACATGGCCGAACTTACCGCATACACACCCATTACGGAAGGTAAGGTTTTATTTCAAAATTAAATACAAAAATTTCAGCCGTACACTTTTGAAATGTACGGCTGTTGTTTTATTTATTGTCTTTCTTCTGTTTTTTATGCTTATGCTTTTTGAGATGAACCTCGGGAACAGCGACAGTATCATAAACAACCGTGCTGTCTGTGTTATCCTCGGCAACATCATTCTGCTTTACTTTGCCCGTGTGAATCTCGGGAAAAGCAAGGTTTTCGGAATCAAATGTAAATTTCCTGTCCTTCATAATACCTGCCTCCGATTCTAAATGCAATTTATAAAGAATGTTATCGTCAGACTGTTCAGGAAGTCGGCAAACAAACTGCCGACAATCGGAACAATAAGATAAGCCTTTACGGACGGTGCGTATTTTTCGCAGATTGCCTGCATATTTGCCATTGCATTTGGCGTTGCGCCCATACCAAAACCGCAAGTACCTGCCGCAAGAACAGCTGCATCGTAATCTCTGCCCATAATGTTGAACACAACAAAATATGTGAAAATGAACATAAGAACAACCTGACCTGCAAGAAGTATAATAAGCGGAAGCGCAAGGTCGGCAAGCTGCCAAAGCTTGAGTGTAATCATAGCAATACCGAGGAAAAGTGAGAGACATATACCGCCGAAGTCATTAATCTCGCCCATATGAATAGTGATTTTACCCGTGTATTCACCGATATTTCTCATGATTGCGGCAACAATCATTGCACCTATATAAATTGGGAATGTCATGCCCGTAAGTGAAAGCAAATCTGAAACAACCGTACCGAGTCCGACCGCTATAATCAGCTGAAATACTGCCGGAGCATACATTGAAAAATGTCGTTCGTGCTTTTCTTCTTCTTCAACAAGAAGGCTGTCATCCTCTGTTTTGATTGTAGCAATAAGGTTGTGCTTTTTAATAAGTCTGTTTCCGACAGGTCCGCCCATGAGTGAGCCTGCGATAAGACCGAATGTTGCAGCGGCAGTACAAACAGTTGTCGCACCCTGAACGCCGAAATCCTCAAGTACAGGACCAAAAGCGCCCGCCGTACCGTGACCGCCTACCATAGGAATTGAACCCGTTGTCATACCCGTGAGCGAATCAAGTCCGATCAAATTTGCAAGTCCGATTGCAGAGAAATTCTGCATTACAATGAGCATAATTACAAGAAACAAAAATACGATAAGGGATTTGCCTCCGCTTTTCAGTACCTTGAGATTCGCCTGAAATCCGACTGAGGTAAAGAAAAACACCATGCAGACTTCCTTTAGAGTATCGTCAAAATCAATTACCGCAACACCTGTCATATAGAGAACCAGCGTAAGAATTGCAAAAAGCAAACCGCCGATTACAGGTGCGGGTATACAAAATTTCTGCAAAAACGATATACGCTTTTTCAGAAATGCACCGGCCATCAGACAATCACAGCAACTGCGATTGTCTGATACATATCAAGAGTTATATTCAATCAGCACCAATCCTTTCGCAGTTATCCTGCTGTTTTTACTGTTATTCCTCTTTCGGAATAATATTCTGCCGCACCCTTGTGAAAAGGAATTTTAACACCTTCAACGGCTTTTTCAAGCGTTATGTCAACATCCGCCGAAACAGTCAGCTGAAGTTCCTGCGCATTGTCAAAGACAAGCTGTGTAAGCTTCTTCACCTGTTCGTCTGAAAGTCTGTCGTTCACAATCAGAACAGCCTTTACCGCAACTGTGCTGACTTCATCGCTCTGCCCGTTGTAAGTGTTTTTCGGAATTTTGCAGTCAACATAGCTGTAGGTGTTTTTAAGCTTTTTAACAGCTGCGTCATCAATTCCTATAAGCTTGATGTCACATTGCTTTGAAAGTTCCTCAACAACTGTTGCATTAAGTCCGAGTGTAAAGAATGCCGCATCAATTTCGCCGTTCTGTAACTGTTTTGCGGCATCGGCATAATTAAGATTTTTTTCCTTAACCATTTTTGAGTTAAGCCCGTATGCCGAAAGAATCTGCTTTGCGTTAAGCTCCGAACCCGATTCTTCTTCACCTATGCTCACGGTTTTGCCGAGCAAATCATCAACACTGTTAATATCAGAATCTTTTCTTACAACGATATGACAAGCCTCTGTAAACATACCTACAACAGCGCTGTAGCCCTCAAGACTGCCGGATTTTTCAAAATTATTTTCGCCGTTAAATGCGTCGTGTGCAATGTCGGACTGAACAATTGCGGCGTCAAGATAATTCTGTGAAAGCAAGCGAACATTTGCCGCAGAACCGGCTGTTGTCTTTGTTTCAATTTTCAGAGTGCCGTCAGCATCGGCAATCGACTTTATCGAATTTGCCGCTTCGTTATAAATTCCGCCGGTACCTGCCGCACCGAATCGGATTGTTTCACCGCCTGATGAACAGCTGCACAAAAGAACAGTCATCAAGGCAATCAAAAGTGCAAGTAGTTTTTTCATTTTTCCGCCTTCTTTGCTTTTGGATTTCGCTCAAAAAAAGAGAAATTGTAAAAGCACAAAAGCTCACAATTCCCCTTTATTCCGTTCAAATTATACCATAACGGAATTGCCGTTGTCAAACGAAAAGGCACTCCCGAAAAGGAGTGCCTCATTACATCAGAATGTATTACTTGTTGAAAATTGACATAATATCATAGAAGGTATCGTCGTCATCATCAGTCTTGTCCTTTGTTGTTGACTTTGGCTCTTCCTTAGCCACAACAGGAGCTGACGCTGATGAAACTGCGTCCGTAAGATTCTTCTTAGCAATCTGACCGTCTGCGTTAAAGCCGGTTGCAATAACCGTCACGCTGATAGCATCTTCCATTTTGTCGTCAATAACAGCACCCCAAATGATGTTTGCATCATCTGAAACCTTATCCTTAATCATTGTTGATGCGGCATCGATATCATCAAGACTAACATCGGCAGATGCTGTGATGTTGATAATAAGACCCTTTGCACCGTCAATTGAAGTTTCAAGAAGCGGACTTGAAATAGCCATATCTGCGGCAACGGTAGCCTTGTCCTTGCCTGTTGCACTGCCCATACCCATATGAGCGTAGCCTGCGTCCTTCATTACGGAAGTAACATCGGCAAAGTCGAGGTTTACAAGACCCGGGAGAAGGATAAGGTCAGAAATACTCTGAACACCCTGTCTGAGAACATCATCGGCAATAGCAAATGCGTTTTGGAGAGTGATGCTTGTATCCGAAACATACTTGAGTCTTTCGTTAGGAACGATGATAAGCGAGTCAACACAGGCAGAAAGCTCTGCAATACCCTGCTCAGCCTGAGTCATTCTTCTCTTGCCTTCAAAAGCAAACGGCTTTGTAACAACGCCGACTGTAAGAATGCCCATATCCTTTGCGATTTTGGCAACTACGGGAGCAGCGCCTGTACCTGTACCGCCGCCCATGCCGGCAGTAACAAATACCATATCCGTATCCTTGAGAAGTGCTGCGATTTCATCTCTGCTCTCCTCGGCTGCCTCCTGTCCGATCTGCGGCATAGAGCCTGCGCCCTTACCTCTTGTAAGCTTTTCGCCGATCTGAATCTTCTGCGAAGCCTTTGAAAGTCTTAAAACATGTTCATCTGTATTTATTGCGATAAATTCAACATTCTTAACCTCGGTCGCAACCATGCGATTAACAGCGTTTCCGCCGCCTCCGCCGACACCGATCACTTTAATTTTAGGCATATACTCGTTTTCCAATTCCAGTTCAAAAGCCATTTTTTCGTCCTCCTTATATATTGACAACTTTCAGTCAGAAATCATTATTCTTCATAGTACACAATTATACTATCTTATACTATCATACTTTTTTCTAAAATAGCAATGCTTTTCAGCCGTTTTTCTGCAAAATTATACGGAAAATTCTGCTGAAAAATTACTCGCCCGTATAGGCGCCGTCCGCATTGCCGTAGTCATATCCGCCGTCACCGTTGTCATAGGTACCGTTATCATAGCCGTCGTAATAACCGTTATCATAGTTATTATAGCTGTTATCGTCGTAATAACCCGTGTCACCGCCCGAATATGTTCCGTCATCCCATGTGTAGTTTCCTGTGTAGCCGTCACCCGTATCGGCTGAAGAATCAGCCGCCTGCGTTGTTGCCTGTGTGGTTGCCTGTGTTGCGGCTGTGGGCTGGGTTGCGGCAGGTTTGTAGTGAGAAATTTTTGATGTACTGCAAGCCGAAACATCAAGCGTTCCTGCAACAAGTCCCGTGTTGTTCGGGTCAAGCTTTTCGTTGATGATTGTCATTGCAGTTCTGATTTTATAGTCGATATCATCGGGAAGTCCGATGTTAATGTCAATCCTTCCGTCATAAACGAGCTTTATGTTTGCCGTGTCGGTAACATCAAAGCCTGTGATATTCTTAACCTTGTTGTTGATAAGGCTCTGCGAAACATCTTCGAGAATATCTGGAACATTTGCGTCGCTGAATGACACATACTGTCCAACCTCTGTGGTCTTGATGTCACCGCAGGTGAGTTCGGGAAGCTTGTCCTTATTTTCGGAAATTTCCTCAAGGATTCTGCCCTTTGAGCTTACAAGCAGATAGCCGTTACCGTTTGGAATAACATATGACGGTGTTGCGTCAACAACAGTAATTGTTATTGTGTCCGGAATGTTAAAGCTTACGCTTGCGCTTTCGATATACGAAAGATTCTTGACAATCTTGTCCGATGTATTGTACATTGCACCCATGAAGATGTTCTCCTGATATTCAACACCGCTGAATGCAATTATCTGTTTTTCGTCATAATACTTGTCCCCCACAACCTCAATTTTTTCGGTTTTAAAAAGGACTGTAAGGCTTAGTATAACACCGATTATAAGCACTGCCGCAAAAATTGAACTATACAGTGCGATTCTCCTGTGCTTAATCTGAGTGCTCGTCAGAGATTTTTTTCTTCTGCGAATTACTTCACGCTCCTGAGCACGGATTTCCTTTGCACGCTTTTCCTGTTTTTGCTTTTCTCCGAATTCGTCAACATAATAGCCGTCTTCATAATCCTTTGGTTTAAGGTTCTTGATTTTAGCCTTGCCTTTTCTCCTGAATTTTTCTTCACGGCTCATTATTTTCGACTTGTCTTTGTGATTCCTGCTTCTTCTTTTTGCTTGAGAAAAGCCTCCTCAATTTTACTTTTTGGAGCTTTTTTCTGCTGTTCCTTTTTCGGATTGGGGGATTTTTTAGCTCTCTTATCCTGCTTTGCTTTTTCCTTATGATACTTTTCTGCCTGCTTTGCGGCATTTTTACGCTGTTTTTCAAGACTCTTTCGCTCTTTTGATGTAAGCGGTCTTCTGCCTTTACCGTCGCTCAAAGCAAATCCTCCCTTCGTTTATGTTATCTGCCGAGGGCGGAAATCCGCCCTGCGACAGTTAAAAATCTGATTACCCTAAATTTTCTTGATATCTGCCCCGATTGAAGTAAGAGTAGACTCAATACACTCGTAGCCTCTTTCAATATACTCCACGCCGCCGATTTCGGTTTTGCCCTCTGCACAAAGGCCTGCAACAACAAGTGCCGCACCTCCACGCAAATCGGGAGCTTCAACCGGCGCACCGTAAAGAATTTCCACACCCTCGGCAACGGCTACCTTGCCCTCTGTCTTAACGGCTGCACCCATTCTGACAAGTTCGGGGATGTGTCTGTATCTGTTTTCAAATATATTTTCAACAAAAACCGTTGTTCCGTCTGCAACACACGCTGTTGCAAGCAAGGGCGCCTGTGCGTCCGTGGGAAAGCCCGGAAACGGCATCGTTCTGATTGTTTTCATTGATTTAAGTCTTTCGGGAGCATTTATCTCAAGATTTCCGTCCGAAATTCTTATCTTGCACCCTGCATTTTTGAAAATTGGAATAAGTGCCGCAAGGTGGGACGAAATTATTCCGTTAAGTATAATTTTTGAACCCGTTACGGCGGCACAGCTCATCAGCGTTGCGGCAACGATTCTGTCCGGAATGATTGTGTGGACAGAGCCGCAGAGAGAGCTTACACCCTCAATGACGACAACACCCTCGCCTGCTCCGGAAATATCGGCACCGCAGGAATTGAGATAATCCGCAAGGTCGCAGATTTCAGGCTCACGGGCGGCATTGATGATTGTTGTTGTGCCTTTTGCAAGACAGGCGGCAATCATAATATCTTCCGTTGCACCCACACTCGGGAACGAAAGCGTTATCTTTGTTCCGCAAAGTCCGTTTGGAACGCAACATTCAAGATAGCCGTGCTTTTCACGAATATCCGCCCCCATTTCCCGAAGTGAATTGAGATGCAAATCAATCGGTCTTGAACCGATTTCACATCCGCCAGGGAACGAAATTCTCGCCCTTCCCATTCGTGCAAGGATTGCACCGAGAAAAACAATTGAACTCCTTGTTTTACGCATCAATTCAACGGGAACATCAAAGCGGTTGATATCGTCACATTTTACGAGAAGTGTTTTATCACAGCGTGTGACGGCACAGCCGAGATACCGAAGAATGTTGACAGATGCGTCAACATCGGAAAGCGAAGGACAATTGTGGATTACATTTTCACCTTTTGTAAGAATCGAGGCGGCAATAATCGGCAAAGCGCTGTTTTTTGCCCCCTGAACTTCAACCTCTCCGTCAAGCTTTTTGCGTCCTGTAACAAGCAGTTTTGACACAATAACACCCTCTCAAAAAGAATACCCTTCTATTCTATGAGAAAGCGTTATAAATGTTACCGTTACACAAGTCCGAGAACTTTTTTGACTACCGAATAAATTCTTTCGTTGGCGTCGGTAATTGCCATTTTGCGTGAATTTTCACTGTACTTCTCAAGCTTTTCGGGATTGAGAAGCATTTTGTCAGTTTTACGCATAAGAGCCGCACCCGTGAGGTCTTTTTCCTCAATAATGTCAGCCGCACCTGCATTCACAAGTGCCATTGCATTGTGGTACTGGTGATTTTCGGCAACATTAGGTGACGGGATAAGGATTGCCGGTTTGCCCATAGCCTGAATTTCGCTGAGTGTAATTGCACCTGCACGGCAGATTACAAGGTCTGCCGCCGCCATACAAGTCGGCATATTATCAATATACGGTCTTATATCAAGATTTGAACAATCGGCAATGTCAGTACCCTTTTCCTCAACGAGCTGCGGAAACCAGTCGCCATAACTGCCGTATGCGTGAATGTGCTGATATCTGCCGTCAATACCGCTTCTTGCAACAAGGTCTGCAACAGCTTCTATTTTATTTTTCTTGCTCCGAGGCTTCCGCCGAACGAAAGCACTACGGGACGGTTGTCAAGCCCGAGTTTCTTTTCTTGACTCTTCTTTTTTTGCCGTGAGGATTTCCTGTCTTACAGG
>ENA-OQHK01000274-OQHK01000274.1-human-gut-metagenome-genome-assembly--contig:-NODE-274-length-9766-cov-2.390808_pt1 | contig 9766 bp, 9 predicted proteins | sample MGYA00242562_ERZ504715 | MGnify/ENA primary metagenome ERZ504715 (study PRJEB26092, sample SAMD00036445) | human gut metagenome | host: Homo sapiens | study: EMG produced TPA metagenomics assembly of the...
ATTTCTGCTTGTGTGCTTCGATAGTTCTTACTATGTATTGTAGAAAAACCATATTGCAGGTCAGTACTTTTCTAGCGTAGGTGGATGGTCTTTTTTTAACGGTTTACCGAATGTAGATATATTTAAGAAAATATTTTGCATAGCGGCTTCCTCCTGTAAGCCGCCGGAGACCTAAAAAAAGCTGACTTTAATACAACCTCCATGTGTTCTAGGAAAAAAGAAAGACGGCGGTCTTTTATTAAACCGTCGTCTGGAAAGGCTTATGTGTATTTTGACGCAAAGAAAAGTGTACTGCCAAATAACGGTTTTTTTTATTTCCGTTTCAGCAGCATAGTTTTATCTTTGGTACACATAATAGGAACTGTACAACTGTACAATACGTTTTTCTATACCTGTCACTATTATAACAGGAACAGTAAAATGTACAGAGGTGGTGTATTATGCGTAAAAAAGAAGATAAATATGATTTCAGGGCTTTGGGGCTTGCCATAAAAGAAGCCCGTAAAAAACAGGGTTTGACCCGTGAACAGGTGGGAGCAATGATTGAGATTGACCCACGTTATTTAACCAATATTGAGAACAAAGGGCAGCATCCCAGCTTACAGGTGCTTTACGACCTTGTATCTCTGCTGAATGTATCAGTGGATGAGTTTTTCTTGCCTGCCAGCAGTCAGGTGAAAAGTACCAAACGCAGGCAGTTAGAAAACAAAATAGACAATTTCACAGACGCTGACCTTGTTATTATGGAAAGCGTCGCAGATGGTATTGTCAAATCTAAGGAAGTGGGGGAAATGTAAATCCTCCACTTTTGTTTATAATTGCAGTGATATTAGAATTGATACTCTGCAATATTTTTGAAATCATTGTTCAACACATAATATACCTTATTTTTAGCAACGGAATATACAAAAGAAACTCTGGTTGCCCAAAGTCCTTCCTGACGTACTGACCTAAGTACATCAAAGGCGTTGGAAATAGAGAAGTTTTCTCCATATCCTTGCAGTAAATCCTTTGCCTTTTCATATCTGTTATCCCCAGATAAAACATATGGATTAGTCAATTCTGGTTTTAGAATGGAGTAATTTGTTATTAAGGAATATTTTTCTTTTTCCAAACGATACCCAATCCCCGGTTCAATAATGAGAACACGCCCAGTTCTATACCGAAAACATAGCCTGCATAGTAGTGTCAGGAGCATAAGTAATTTTCTTTTTTTTCACTATTTCCAATGAATCGTCAAAAGAGAGATTGCCTTTTATAAAGTTTTTCTGTCAAATCAGCTATTGTATAGCATGATTCATTACCGCAAAATTGTGCATTGTCATTTCCATGTACATACAACAATGTGCCAACATTCCCATTTCTATTGATTCCATGAAAAGAGTGGTACTTATTATCGGACATTTTTATCCCTATAAAAAAACGGTCCTTTTCGGCAATTACAGTATGTTCCCATTCAGAAAGGTCAATATCAAAATTGAACCCAACAATGGTTTTCTTTTCCATTATACACAAATCTTGTACACATATTTGTATTTCCTTTCGTAAACTAATTTGAATAGCATAAAAACTAATTACATTAGTAATTTTAAATATTATAAGACTGTTTGTCAATACAAGAGTTCATTTTTTTCTAACCAAATTATTGACTTCATTAATTTGATTACTTAAAATGAAGTAAATGATGTGTAGAAAGAGGAAAATGAATATGCGAGTTACAAAAGCCGAAGTTATAAAAACTGCTTCTGATATGGCTGATAGAAATGGACTTCATAATGTTTCTTTGAAAGCTATTGCTGAAAAATTTTAGGGATTCGTACCCCCTCCTTATATAATCATATAGGAAGTTTGGATGAACTTCTTAGGGAGATAGCACATAGTGGTATGCGTACTATGAATGAAAAAATGATTCGTGCAGTAATCGGTAAGACAGGGGATTCAGCGTTAAAATTAGTGGCAGTTGAATATCTTAATTATATGATTGAACATCCCGGTGTGTATGAAATAATTCAATGGGCTAGTTGGAATGGAACAGAGGAAACAGCAATCATTTTTAATGATTATCTATCTTTACTTAAAACACTTATTTGCTCATGTGGCTTTAATCCAGATAAGACCACTGAAATTTTGAACATGGTAACAGGTATGCTTCATGGTTATACAACTTTACAATTAAGATATGCTTTTTCTAATCCTGATAAAGTAAGAAAAGAATTATCCGAAGCAATTGACACACTACTATTGGGAGCTAATCAAAAATATAAAGACTAATGATAAATTTTAAAAAGAAATACTTTATAAGAGAAACGTGCAAATCTCAAATGAGAAATGCACGTTTTTCTATAACTATTTCACAATCTTCCAGTTTTCCCCGTTCTTTTCCAGCACAAGGTCAAACTGCGATACCTGTGTTGTCATGGTCTGGTTATCCAGATATTTCACTGCAAGGGAAGCTGTCACCTGATTTCCGTTTCGATTGTAAACTGGATTCACCAGTTCCGAGAAAATGTATTCTTTCCCCACAGGTTTCAGCACGCCCTCATTCACATAATAGGTCAGCTCCTTTGCGGTTGCCGTAGGGTACAGCTTGAAAAAGGTAGTGAGAAATTCGTTGATTTCCTCTGTGGTGATGGAATCCACCGTACCGTCACTTTGTACCGCTTTGGGAGTGTAACCGGATTTTACGGGAACACTGGTAATGGTTGGATTCTGGATAATCGTCAGGTTTCCAGAGCCGTCCACATAGACGGTCACCTGATAAGCGGAACGGACAGTTTTAACGGATTCTCCCTCTGTGATATGCTGTTCCACCGTATAGGTCACTTGATAATGCTGCTCCTTTTCTTCTGTGATTTCCCATATCTGAAAATCAGTCAGGGCAGACGATACGGGGATGTCCTTTCGGACAGTATCTACATTCAGGGCTTGCAGTTCTCCGGTGAGATACCCTTTTAAAGCATTTGTCCGGTTATCAATGGAAGCGGCAGACTGTTCCCATGAATAGTAGACTTCTGCGAAATTCTCCACAAAGTTTTCTATCTTGTGGGTGTCGAGGATGGTTTCTTCAATTACTTTGGTTTCATGGACAGTATGAATGTCTATCGCCGTGAAATTCTTATAGACGGCAAACAGGAAGCTCACTGCCAGCAGCACCCACAGGGCAATCACAGTTTTTTTGTGGGTATTGACTTTGTAAACTTTCAGTTTCTTTTCTTTCTGCTTTTTCTGGTTATCCTCTTTTCTAATCTGAATCATATCGGTTCATCCTTTCTTATTGTTTGATTCGTCCGGCTCCGGCAAAGTGCTGTTGCCAGTAGGAGCCTGTCAGGTCTGCATAACCAATGGGATTTCCGGCATGGTACATCCGGTTATTTCCCACATACAGTCCCACATGGGTGATGTAGGTTCCGGCGTTGTAGGTGGAGTGGAAAAAGACCAAATCCCCTGCTTTTGCTTCGGACAGGGGGATGTGCTGCGTTACATTGTACTGTTCCTGTGCTGTCCGTGGCAGGGCGATTCCTGCCTTGCCATAGCACCACTGCACCAGTCCCGAACAGTCAAAGGAAGTGGAGGGGGAATCGCCCCCATACACATATGTCCATCCCTCATACTTTAAGGCTTCCTCCATGATAGCCTGTACCGTTTCATCATCAAACTGTGCCACGGTCAGGTATTGCGATACCAAGAGGACATAGAACATATTTCCGTAGGAATACCGCCAGCCTCCGTTTTTCTCTACCGCAACAGGGTTGGTGTAGGTGACTTTCTTTCCGCCGGATTTGTCCCTTGCGAAGCTCTCTGCCAGTTCAAAGGTGTATTTTTTTCCGTGTCCTGCCACATAGTCTAGGAAACCGCCGCCGTAATTATAGGATTGAATCACGCTGTTTAAGTCACAGCCCTTTGTTTCTGCCGCTGCGAGCAGTTCCGAGAAATATTTACAGCCCTGTTTGATGGATTCCTCTGTACTAAGGGAGTTCGGGGGAAGCCCCAGAGATTCCGAGGACTGCATAACGTCTTCCAGCGTGCCGCCGGATTCCACCTGAATGATGGCGAGCAGCACATTTAAGTATTCCTCTATGCCATATTCCTTTGCATACTTTTCCAGCATAGGTTTATGGGCGAGGACTTCCTGTGATACGCTCACGCCCCCATAGATAAGGTTTCCGCCGCTTCCGCCGTCTTCCTCATCCGAGAAGACAATCACCACCAAAAGGAGCAGGGAGAACATCATCACGAACACGCCGGAACAGGCAAAGAAAAGGTGTCTTAACTTCATGGTTTCTCCCCTTTCTTTTGTTTGGCAGCCGTTTTTACCGTTTTTGTCCACTCCTTTCTGGCTGTGGTACGCCGGATGGTAAAGTTCGATTCTTTTACCACAGGGGCAGCCCGTTTTACTTCCGGTATCACAGGAGCCGTATCGTTTTGGACAGGTCTTGCCGGACGGGGAGCAGCAAGGGTGATGGTTGGAGTTGTCTTTTTGTCTTTCCTCTGGTTTGTCTGGGGAAATCGGAGGGAGTATCTGGCGTTCTGTCCTTACAGGCGGTGTTTGTTCATGGTGGATGGAAGCTGCTTTTACCACCGGAACCGAAGCCCGTTCCGCCACAGTTCCCCCATAAGAAACCTGTCCCCGTTCCCTGATGGATGGGGAAGCTGGCTGCATGGCTGGTTTTCCTGCATGAGTGGTATCTGCATGATGTCGAAAATCCTCTGGCTGTTTTGCAGTAACAGGGCGTTCATGGACAGGAGCTGCCCCTTTGGGTGCTTCGGAAGCTCTTTGTTGCGGTTGTTTTGCCTGTTCCAGTTCCGCCCTGCGTTCTGCAATGGTCTGTCTGCGGCTTTCTGCCTGTGCGTTTCGCTGTTCGGCTCTGGCAGTTCGGGTCTGGGTCACGTTGGAAGTAAAATCCCGTACTCCCTCTGATACCTGTGTTTTCCCGTGGTAAAGGGCGTACTTTGCATTGACGGGCAAATCCTTTGCCTGTTCCCGAAGCTGTCCGGCAGTATCGGCTATCTTATCTTTGGTATCTGCCGCCGCACCTACCGCAGAACCAGCCCGTTTCCATACGGATTCCTTTTCCAGTGCTGCCTGTCCGTCTGGTCTGCTGTGGTCTGTCTGTGTCCGTTTGGAAGAGCCGGAGTGGGAAGCATTTCTCTGGTCTGAGCCAGCCTGTTTTCCTGCGTGGTATGCAGCCGTTCTAGCCCCAAGAGCCGCCACGGAACGTCCTAACTTATGCTGTAAACGGTGCATATGGGCGTGCATGAGCATACGGGGTCTTCGCATGATACGGCTTCCCATACTTTGAGAATCGCCGCTCTGTAAGGAGAACATCCCCATTAAATCTCCCAGCTTGAAATAGATTCCGGCAAAAGTCACTATCTGCAAGAACGCCGTCAGGAAGAACGGATATTCCCCAGACAGGTTGTAGAGCATGGTGGAAATGCTGAACGCTACCGTGATAATCAGAGTGATTCCGGCTCTGGTAAGGATGGTGTTGAACAGTTTCGTAATGGCACGCTTTGACATTCCCTCAAAAGAGGGAACCATGCTAAGGAGGAAGCTCACAGGCAGGAACATGGCATAGATGATAAAAAGCACCTGTGAAAAAATCATTATCCCCGTGAGCAGGAATACAAAAACGGAGATACCGATATTGAACATAAACAGGAAGAAGACGGTTCCCAAGCGGTTGATGGTCTTTGTGATGGTAAGGTTGGTATTTTCCCTGTCTTCGATTTCCACCACCACGATTTCTTCCCTGTCCTGCCCGTTGTTTTCGTTTGGGCTGGTTGAGAGCAGGCGTTCCACACGGTCAGCCCCAATACTTTCCATATCCGAGTTGCCGTATTGCAGCAGGAGCCACGGCTGCTTGACCTGAATGGAAAACGGGCTGTCCCGTATCAAATCCACGCTGTCTTTTCCTTGACTTTCCGAGTTCGGCAGCACAATCTTTGTACCAAGGGTCAGGCTGGCATTGCTGATGTCTGCGGAAAATTCATTGATTTTCCCGATATAATCAGGGGCATAGGCGATAAAGGCAGCGGACAGCACGAACACCACCACGAAATTGACAACGGCATGGATGGCTTTTGTGGTTTCCCGTTTGATAAGCCCTGTGTAGGCAACGTAAAGCCCCACCACCAGAATGAGAATCAGCAGGAACCCGATATAAAATCCCTCCGAGGACAAGCCGCCTGTGGTAACGCCTGCAAGGGTCTGCATATTTTTCCCAATGGAATCCGCCGTAGAGGAAATGAAGTCCAGCGAGTAGGCTTCCTGAATCAGATACCCCGTGGCGTTGGAAAGGTACAGGCTGATTGTCCAGATAAAATTTGTGATGGCATACAGCCCGTACATCACCTGTTTTCCGATACCGTCCAGCCAGTTCCACGGGAGCCAGTCCCATCCGCTGTCCACATAAAAATCAAGCTGGTAGTTGTCCAGAGGATATTTGCTGTATTCGTTGGCAGCGTCCACCGTATCATCCACCAGTCCGGCAGCATGGGCGGCTGTGCCGAAGACTGCAAGCAGCAGGAGGATGAGCAGGAGTGCCAGAAGTACCCTGCCAATCACTTTTCCTGCTATTTTCCAAGATAACCCCTTTTTGGCTGAATAGGGAACAGGGAGTTGCTGCCCGTTGGAAGTTCTATGTATCACCATCATTCCACCTCTTTTCTTACGGGCGGTCTGGTATCAAAGGCATGGAACAGGTCTTCAAAGATAGGATGGAACTGTATGACTCCCACACGCCCGTATAAATCACTGATAAGGCACTGTCCGTTTTCCAAGTCACGGAGCCGCTTCTGGTTGTTTTCATCTTCGGAATCCACCCCGAAAAAGGCAAGGGTCTTCTTGATTTCGTTGATGTCTGTGGAACGGAACGCAAATTTCAAGCCCAGATTGTTTTTCAGCTTTTCATCCAGCAAATCGTCCGTGTTCTGGGTGACAAAGTAAACGCCTGCGTTCATGGCACGTCCGGCACGAACCAGCTTCATGGAGAGTGTCTTGCCCTGTGCCACCTGTAAGAAGCTCCATGCTTCATCCAAATCCACAATCTTAAACACGCTGCGGTCGGTATGGATGAAGTCGAGGGCAAAGGTGCTGATTACAATGAGCATTGCCACGGAAAGTAGCTCCATTGTGGTGTATTCTTCAAACGAGGTTTCCTTATCCGGCAGCACCAAATCCGCCACTTGAATGATGTTGAGTTGCTTTTCAAGGCTGATGGACTGTGTGACATCCCCATCCGAAAAGAGCAGGTGTGCAAAGTCATAGTCCGTAAAGGATTCGATATGGTCGGCTATGCTGGTGCTGATGGTGGTTCCCTCCGCCCGAAGTTCTTCAATCACCTTGAAAAGCCCCCGTTCCTCACTGTTTGTTACCGCACGGATGGCTTTCCGAAGAACAGGGAACTTCTCTCCGTCACGGCTGGAAATGCCTGTTAAAAAAGTCAGGATGTCGATTGCCAGTGATTCGGAATCCTTTGGGTTCTCCATAATCACATACGGGTCAAGTAAGCCCCTGTTCTGTTCCTCCGAAGTCAGGTTTACGATATTGATTTCATGGGCGATTTCCGGCAGGGTTTCTTTCCACCGTCCCCGTTCTGCTTTCGGGTCAACAATGAGAGCCTGTGCCCCAAATAATACGGAATAATAGACAATCATGTTGTTGCTGAATGATTTTCCACCGCCGAGGGAGCCGACAAAAGCGGCAGCAAGGGCGTTAGTGACGGAGCCTTTTACTCCTTGACTGGCAAGGGCAGGCTTTAAGTACACGTTTCTTCCCGTATCAAGGCTGTACCCGATATAAATGCCCTCCGGTTCCCCCAACATCTGGGTTGCCCCGAAGCCAAGACCAGCGAGGAAGTCGCTGGTGACATACTGGATGTAATCGTTCAGATACCGCTTGCTGGCAGGGAGAAATTCCCCATGCAGCCCCAGCATATCTCCAAAGGGGCGAACCAGCTTCACGTTCAAATCGTCATAAAAATCTTTCACCTCATTGCAGCGGCGTTTCAGTTCTTCCAAGTCGGGAGCCGTCACACGCACCACATAGGACAGCTTATACATAGATTCCTTGCTCTGGTCTAAGGTGGATTCCAGCTCATTTACGCTGTCTAAAGCGTCCACCACGTTTGTACTGGTTTCACTGTCATTCTGCCATGCGTGGTTGTCCAAATCTTTCAGCTCTTTTTTCTTGTTCCGCACCGTGGAGAGGGCTTTCCGGTTTGTCACAATCTCCACATTCATAGAGGTATCAATGGGAAAAGTGAATTGCTGCTGCTGATAGTAAAAGATTTCCGAGGATGGGAAGTCCAGTTCCCCTACAATGCTGTTGATAGTAAAGTAGGCGGCATAAACTGTCCCGTCTTCCTGTTCGATTTTCAGATACCGCTGGTTTTCCTCTATCAGACAACGGGTGGGTTTGATGAGGTCATAGTATTTCACCAGCGTTTCCTCCTGAAACCGTTTCTTCGGAAGATAATACTCATAATCTTCGTAGGCGGTTCCGGTCTGCCCGTATAAATGCTCAATCAGATAGCCAAAATCGTCCTTGTTAAGCCGCCGGACTTTGAAGCGGCGTGAGATTTTACTTTCCAGCAGCTTTTCCATCTTCTGAAACCGCCAGATTTCTTCATTGCTCATGGAAACAAAATCTCCCATGAGTTTGTGGTTGACTTCATGGAGAAAATCGGAAACGGCGGTCTTTGCTTCCCTGCGAAACTGCTTCATGGTGACTTCCTGCTCATTGACAAGCAGCTTGAAGCCGATAAAAAAGCGGTAGTCCACCTGATTTTCCCCTATCATGGAAATCAGGGCTTCGGTCTGTGCGTCAATCTTTGCACAGGCAATATCTTTTAACTTGCCTGTTACTTCCTGTTTGGAGCGTTCCTGTGCTGCCCGTATGCTGGATTCGGTGCTGATTTGCAGGGCGTGAATCTTCCCGTCCCTGTTCTGGGCGATAAGCTGCCGGAACGAATCGTGTACCTGATATTTCTGTTCAGGGCTTAAAAAGGAATAGTTGTAGGGAAGCAGCTCATAGTAAGCGAAGCACTCCCCGTCATGGTTGAACACAAGGTTATTTTCGATATATTTAATCGGATATGCCATAAATATCACTCCTTACTGCCGTGATGGGCTGTGCTGGATATTCCTTTTCCAGCTTCACGGGCTTTCCTGCATAGGTCAGTTTCGGGCGTACCAGATATGCCAGTACGGATTTCAGGAAGCCGTAAGGCTTCTTCCCGTCAAAGGTCTTCTGGCACATGAACCAAGTGAGGGCAAAAGGTACGCCGAAATATTTTAAAAATGCCCCGTCAATGAATGAAAGGGGAGGGAGGTTCCCCAAGAGCATAACTGCAAACACCGATACCACGAACCACGCCATCTGTGTGAACGTGATGGGGAATGGCAGCTTAAAATCATTGATGGAATAGAGTACCTTTTCCACCGACCAGATACTGGTATAGCTTCGTATTTTCTTCATGTTGTCCGTCCTTTCTAAAAGATGGGGGCAGCAAACGAGCTGCCCCTGAATCAAAAAATCCGCCTGTATTTCCTGTAAAGAGATACAGACGGGTCTACCGTAAGATTTCATATACGCCGTGGTTTGTGACAACAAAGGTTCCCTCCAATTCCATGTCACGCCCATAGGCGGCGTAGTCGATATAGTTTTGTAAGTGTGCCGGAAGTTCGCCAAGCTGTCCGCTTTCTTCCAGATAGCAGCGAGCCACATCCGCCATATCATCACAGCCGGAATGGCAGATAATAT
>ENA-OQHK01000275-OQHK01000275.1-human-gut-metagenome-genome-assembly--contig:-NODE-275-length-9761-cov-2.485261_pt1 | contig 9761 bp, 9 predicted proteins | sample MGYA00242562_ERZ504715 | MGnify/ENA primary metagenome ERZ504715 (study PRJEB26092, sample SAMD00036445) | human gut metagenome | host: Homo sapiens | study: EMG produced TPA metagenomics assembly of the...
ACGAACTCGGTGCGGAACAGACCCACGCCGCCGGCGTCGTTCTGCTGCACAGCGCCCACGTCGCCCATGCCGCCGATGTTGGCAAACACGTTGATGGTCTTGCCGTCCAGCGTGGTGTTGGGCTTGCCCTTCAGCTCCTGCAGCAGGGCCTGCTTTTTCTGATCTTCCTGCTGGCGCTTTTTCAGGCTCTTGAGCAGGTCGGGGGTGGGGTCCACATACACACAGGCGTTGTAGCCGTCCACCACAGCCATCTTGCCGTCCCAGTCGTCCTGAATGTCCTTGCACTGGATCAGGGCGGGGATGTTCATGCTGCGTGCCAGAATGGCGGTGTGGCTGTTGGAGCTGCCCTCGCGGGTGATGAAGCCCAGCAGCAGGCTTTTATCCATGCGCACGGTCTCGGAGGGAGCCAGATCTTCGGCTACCAGAATCGCTCCGGGCTCGGTGCCCTTGCAGGGAAGCGTTGTCCACCCCCTGCAGAATGTCCAGCATGGCCTGCGCAATGTCCAGCACATCGGCGCTGCGGGCCTGCAGATACGGGTCGTCCATGGCAGAGAACACCGCAGCCTGATTGTTGCCGGCGGTCTTGACGGCGTACTCGGCGCACATCTTCTGCCCGTTGATGATCTCCTTGATGGCGTCCACAAAGTCGTCATCATCCAGCATCATGGCGTGGATGTTGAACACCTCGGCGATGTCCTCGCCGGCCTCTGCCAGTGCCTTTTCATACAGGGCGGTCTGCTGCTCAATGGCCTTCTGGCGGGCAGCTTCAAAACGCTCCAGCTCTGCGGCAGTATCTGCCACAGGGGCGGTGGAAATCGCGGTATCTTTTTTCTTGTAGATCTTCAGCTTGCCAATGGCGATGCCATTGAGCACGCTTTTGCCGGTGCCTACCTGCATAGCACTTTCTCCTTCCACTTACAGCCGGGCGTGCAGCGCCCGGCGTTTTGTCAAAAAGCCCCCGCAGTTTCCCGCGAGGGCTCGGCATTCAAGTCGCGGCTCAGACGTTCTCGCTCAGGAACTTCTGGATTGCCTCTGCGGCTGCTTCTTCATCATCGCCTTCGACCTTGATGGTCACGGTCTCGCCCTGCTTGACGCCCATGCCCATCAGAGCCATCAGCTTGCGCATATCGCAGCTCTTGCCGTCCTTCTCGAGGGTGGCGGTGCTTGCAAAGCCCTTCACGGTCTTGACCAGCAGGCCGGCGGGACGAGCATGGATGCCGCAGGCATCCTTAATAGTGTACTGAAATTCCTTCATAATCATTTTCTCCTTACTACTTGATCCCTCTGCCCGGGCTGCACATTCAGCCCCGGAACATGGCTTTGCCAACGGGAATCGGTATACTATTATTATAAACCCGTACCGTTTTTTTTTGCACCGTTTCATATTGCCGATTTTTTACAAGAATTTTTTGTTATATTTGAACATACGGATGCTACAAAAATCCGTGTTTTGTCTAATTTTTGTCGAATCGTTTGTAAAAACTAGGCAGTTTGTGCAACTGCCGGACAAGAGCTTAAAAAAGGTCGTTTTTTAAGCAATGCCGTCCCTATTCCACGGGATACCCTTCTGCGTCCAGCGGCAGCTCGGTGTAGGGGGCTGCCTGCGGGGCGGCTTCGGGTTCTGCCTCCGGTTCGCCGGAGGTCTGCTGCGCGGTGCTGTCGGTCAGCTGCTCGTCGTGCCGCTCGCCCCAGTCGCCGCTGTAATCCTCGCCGGAAGTCTGCTTTGCCAGTTCGTTCTGAGCGTCCTGCAGTCCAAGCACCGTGCCGGAAGGTTTTTCCAGCAGATACGCGCCCACGGCCTTCTTTTTATACACCAGCAGCACCCCGTAGCGGCTGGTCTCGCCGTTGCTTGCCGCCGGGAGCAGCGCCGACCATTTTTCCACAGTTTTGCCCTTGTAGCGGGCAAGATCCATGCCGCTCTGCTGCACCACCCCGTTGAAGGCAGAAAAACTGTCGTCCCACCTGCGGGGGATCTTGACCTTATCCGCCGTGATGGACGCGCCGTCCACCTCCAGCCCGTAGCCGGTGAACCATGTCTGGATGTCCTGTGCGCTCTCGATACGGTTCACCGGGGCAGCCACCGCCACCGTCCGGGTACTGATGAACCGCCCCAGCATGGCGCTGAACACCACCAGCGCGCAGCACGCCGCCCCTGCTCCCAGTTTTTTCAGGCTCGTCTTGCTCAGTGTGACCACAAACATATCCCCATGCCTCCCCGCCATTTGCGCTTGCATACTCTGCCACCAGCTTATGCACAAAAACAGGGGAGTATGATAAAAACACCCCCGGTCAGCGGCGCAAGCCCTGACCGGGGGTGTTTAGTCTCTTTTACCCGATATAGCTGATATTGGCGTCCAGCTCGCCGCTGTAGCCGTTGATGTGGGCTGTTCTGGTGCCCTGCCACATATCGCAGCCGATGGGGCTGGCAGAGACGCCGTAGTGGGCGTTCCAGATGGTGTAGCGGCTGCGCAGGGTGTTGTAATCCACCCGCTTGCGGTACCATGTGGTGGAAGCGTACACGCCGGGCTTGTAGCCCAGCTCCTTCACCCGCTCGCAGAAGGCGATGGCGCACTTGGTGCGGTCCTCAACACCCAGACCGTCGGCGCGGCCGGTGCCGTGCGGGGCGGTGGAGGCCTCGGTGTCATAGAAGATGGGGTAGTCCAGCATCCGGCCATTCAAAGCCCAGTTGCAGCCATCGGCCTCCTCCTGCGCCTCGGCCTCGTTCACGGCCTGCGTAAAGAAATACACGCCCACCTTCAACCCCGCGTTGCGGGCGTTGGTGAAGTGCTCCTCGAACATGGGGTCCTTGACCAGGTTTCCCGCAGCGCCGTAGCCCCGGTAGCCGATGCGGATGATGACGAAGCTCACGCCGGACTTTTTGATCTTGTTCCAGTCCAGCCCGGACTGATACTTGGACACGTCGATGCCAAAGGTCACGTTGTCCTGCTTTACGCCGTTGGCATCGAAATAATACAGCTTGCCGTCAATGGAGCGCAGACCGGTGACCTTTTTGTTGGTGTCCTGCGCATAGTAGTAGGTCTTGCCGTTCTCGGTGCGCCAGCCGGAGTAGGCCGGAGCCGGTTCCTCTTCCTTATCCTTGCTGCCGAACAGCCAGTTGAACAGCCACCGGAAAAAGCCGTTTTCATCGGTCAGGTCGATGCACTGCGCCTCGGCATCTTCCAGCGCGCCGGAATCCAGCGCCTGCTGGATCTGCTCCGGGGTCAACAGTACGCTGCCCTCCGGGGTGTGCTGGGCGGCGGTATCATTCTGTGCGGTGCCGTCCGCTGCGGGAGCCTGCGGGTCCTGTGCGGCCAGCTCCGGGGTCTCTTCCAGCAGCATGGCAGGGGAGTTCTCCTCTTCCAGCGCGGCGTCCCCGGCGGGCTGTGCCGGCGTTTCCGGCGTTTCCGGTGCTGCGGCAGCTTCTTCCGGTTCAGCCGGCGCGGTTTCGGCGGTTTCCGGTTTTTCTGCCTGTTCCGGGGCAGAGGCAGCCTGCTGCGGCTGCGCAGTGCTTTCCGCTGTCTGCTCCGGGGCAGTCGCCGTGCTCTCCGCTGCCGGGGCAGGGTCAGCCGGAGCAATCTGCTGCGGTGCTTCGGCGGTGATGTGGGGCACGACCGCGCCCACGGTCAAAGTTTCCGGCTGTGCAGACAGCAGGGTCGCTGCCCCTGCGCCGCCCACAGCCAGAACCAGCGCCATGGTCAGCGCTGCAATGGCTGTCACCGCCTTGCGGCGGGCTGTGCCGGATCGGTCAAATCGCTTTTTCATCTGTCGTCTCTGCCTCCGAATCTCCCGGTGGTGCAGCGCTGTGCTGCACCGGGTCTTTGCCCCTTGCCCGGGGCGGGCCCGCTTTTATTCCACGCCGCCCATGGGTTCAGGATAAAAAGGACGGCGGATGATAACTTTACGCTTCCTCTAGTATACACCCGCACGCGGGGAGCCGTCAACGGCACAGCGGGCTTCTACACAAATTCTCCACCGGGGCAGTGTGTCGGGAAAAGTTCCAAATGGAATACGTTCCGGCAGGGCAGAACATTGCACAAAGCCGAAATTTCACAATTTTTCCAGCAACCTCTTGCTGTCTTGACAGGTGTATGGTATGATACAGAACATACGTTCGTAACCTTAACGATCTGTTTTGGATAGAAAGGCAAGTTTTATGTCGAAGCTGAAAGAATTTTTGGCGCGGAAGGATATCGTCATCTCTCCGCAGCGTTACCTCATTGACGCACTGGGCGCAATGGCACAGGGGCTGTTCGCCAGTCTGCTCATCGGCACCATCATCAAGACGGTGGGTCAGCAGACCGGTCTTGCACTGCTGGTGGATCTGGGCGGCTACGCAACGGCCATGAGCGGCCCCGCCATGGCCTGTGCCATCGGCTGGGCACTGCATTGCCCGCCGCTGGTGCTGTTCAGCCTGATCACCGTGGGCTACTCGGCCAATGCGCTGGGCGGTGCAGGCGGCCCGCTGGCCGTGCTCATCATTGCCATTGTGGCAGCAGAGCTGGGCAAGGCCGTGAGCAAGGAGACCAAGGTGGATATCCTTGTCACCCCGCTGGTGACCATCTTTGCGGGCGTCGGGCTTTCCATGCTTATCGCCGCACCCATCGGCGCAGCCGCAAGTCAGGTGGGCACTCTTATTATGTGGGCCACCGAGCAGGCTCCGCTGGTCATGGGCATTCTGGTGTCGGTCATCGTGGGTGTGGCACTGACCCTGCCCATCTCCTCCGCTGCTATCTGCGCCGCACTGGGTCTGACCGGCCTTGCCGGCGGCGCTGCCGTGGCGGGCTGCTGCGCCCAGATGGTGGGCTTTGCCGTGATGAGCTATAAGGAGAACGGTGTAGGCGGCCTTGTCAGTCAGGGTCTGGGCACCAGTATGCTGCAGATGGGCAACATCATCAAGAACCCCCGCATCTGGATCGCCCCCACGCTGGCCAGTGCCATCACCGGCCCGCTGGCTACCTGCCTGTTCCACTTTGAGATGAACGGCGCAGCGGTCTCCTCCGGCATGGGCACCTGCGGTCTGGTGGGGCAGATCGGCGTCTACACCGGCTGGGTCAGCGATATTGCCGCCGGTACCAAGGCTGCCATCACCCCCATGGACTGGGCTGCCATGGCGCTGCTGTGCTTTGTGCTGCCTGCCGTGCTCAGCGTAGTGTTCTGTGAGGTGGAGCGCAAGCTGGGCTGGATCAAAGACGGCGACTTGAAGCTGAACTAAATCGTTATAGTTAAACCACCGGAGCGTCTGCGGATGCTCCGGTGATTTTGTTTTGCGGGGGACGCCCTCTCAGTCTCGCATACGCTCGACAGCTCCCCCGAGGGGGGGGCTTTGCCTGAGGGAGACCCGCAAAACCCCATGAAAAAATACACTCAAATTGCATAAAATACGAATATATTTAAAAATATCTGCATAAAGATACAGATTGAACCAAAAGAAAAGCGAAACAGGCGCTATGTTTGGCAGTTTTTAGCATTGACGGAAAACCCGCGCTGCGTATAATAAAAGCATCAACCGCAAACGAAAGACAGAGGATGCGAAGGGAAATGCGCATCAGAGAACAAAAGTGTATTTTTATTAAAGGAGCGCGTTTATCATGAAAAAGGAAAACATCAAAAAAGTCGTGCTGGCTTACTCCGGCGGTCTGGATACCTCCATCATCATTCCCTGGCTGAAGGAAAACTACAACAACTGCGAGGTCGTCGCCGTTTCCGGTGACGTGGGTCAGGGCACCGAGCTGGACGGTCTGGAAGAAAAGGCCAAGGCTACCGGCGCATCCAAGCTGTATGTGCTGGATCTGAAGAAGGACTTTGTGGAGAACTACATCTTCCCCACCCTGAAGTTCGGCGCAAAGTACGAGGACTACCTGCTGGGCACCAGCTTTGCACGTCCGTGCATCGCCAAGGCACTGGCTGATATCGCCATCAAGGAGGGTGCAGATGCCATCTGCCACGGCTGCACCGGCAAGGGCAACGATCAGGTGCGTTTTGAGCTGACCCTCAAGGCCCTGTGCCCGGATATGGCCATCATCGCTCCGTGGCGTGAGTGGGACATCGAGAGCCGTGACGAGGAGATCGACTACGCCGAGGCGCACAACATCCCCCTGAAGATCAACCGCGAGACCAACTACTCCAAGGACAAGAACCTGTGGCATCTGAGCCACGAGGGTCTGGATCTGGAGAACCCCGCAACGAGCCCCAGTACAATAAGCCCGGCTTTCTGGAGCTGGGTGTCAGCCCCGAGCAGGCACCCGATGTTCCCACCTATGTGACCATCCACTTTGAAAAGGGCGTTCCCACTGCCGTGGACGGCAAGGAGATGGGCGCTGTGGAGCTGGTGGAGTACCTGAATAAGCTGGGCGGTGCAAACGGCATCGGTCTGCTGGACATCGTGGAGAACCGTCTGGTGGGCATGAAGAGCCGCGGCGTGTACGAGACCCCCGGCGGCGCCATCCTGTACAAGGCCATCAATGTTCTGGAGACCATCACCCTGGACAAGGAGAGCGCACACCTCAAGGAGCAGCTGGCGCAGAAGTATGCCGACATCGTCTACAATGGCCAGTGGTTCACCCCGCTGCGTGAGGCTCTGGATGCTTTTGCCAACAGCCTGGCAAAGACCGTGACTGGCGATGTGAAGCTGAAGCTGTACAAGGGCAACATGATCAACGCCGGTGTGACCTCTCCGTTCACCCTGTACGATGAGCAGACCGCTTCCTTCGGCGTCGATAAGGATTACGACCAGTCCGATGCCACCGGCTTCATCAACCTGTTCGGCCTGTCCATCAAGGAGCGCGCAAAGCTGTCCAAGAACTGGCCGGAGGTCAAGTAATCGCAACATTTTCGACTGCATGTGTTTTCACACTTTCACACGCGGGTTCTCACACCGGCATCGTTGCCGGCGGCACCGCCGCAGGAGCGTTTTCCCCTGCGGCGGCTTTGCCGTTTATAAAGGAAATGTATGCTTGTGGTCAGGCCCGTCTCTGTACAACCTCTCAGCCTTCGCTGGCGCTTGGCAGCTCCCCTAGTAGGGGAGCCCTTGGCAGAAGATTTATTTTTCGCAATAATCACTGACGCTCCAAAGCCAATGCCTGCCGCAGGGCAAACAGGAGCGAAGCGCCAACCCCCGAAAACGCGATGGTATGCCAAGGCCTCTCCTACTAGGAGAGGTGGCATCGAGCAAAGCGAAGATGACGGAGAGGTTGTACGGAGGAAAAGCTTTCCGTAAGATAAAGATACTTTACGAGATAGAGGGACAATAACGATGGCAGAACAACTCTGGAAGGGCCGCTTCTCCAAGGCGGTCGATTCGCGCGTCAATGATTTCAACTCCTCCATCCGCTTTGACCAGCGGATGATCGCGCAGGATATGCGCGGCAGCGGGGTCCACGCCGCAATGCTGGCCAAGCAGGGCATCATCTCCGAAAAGGACTGCGAGGATATCCTCAGCGGGCTGGCCTCCATTGCCGACGATCTGGCAAGCGGTGCGCTGGAGATCGACCCCAACGCCGAGGATGTGCATACCTTCGTGGAGCAGACCCTGACCGCCCGTATCGGGGATGCGGGCAAGCGGCTGCACACCGGCCGCAGCCGCAACGATCAGGTGGCGCTGGATATCCGCCTGACTTTGCGGGATTACAGCAAGACTTTGCAGGCTTACATCGTGGAGTTGGTGCGGGTGCTGTGCAAAAAGGCAGCGGAGAACACCGCCTCCGTCATGCCCGGCTACACCCACCTGCAGCGCGCCCAGCCCATTACCTTTGGACACGCGCTGATGGCCTATGCTTCCATGCTGCTGCGCGACCTCGACCGCTTTGCGGACGCCACCGCCCGCATGGACAGCCAGTGCCCGCTGGGCTCTGGCGCTCTGGCAGGCACCACCTACCCGCTGGACAGGGATTTCACCGCCGAAAAGCTGGGCTTCGCCGCCCCCTGCGCCAACAGTCTGGACGGCGTGTCCGACCGTGATTTCTGCATCGAGCTGGCAAGCGCCATCTCCATCTGCATGATGCACCTGTCCCGTCTTTCGGAGGAGGTCATCCTGTGGTGCAGCTGGGAGTTCAAGTTCATTGAGCTGGACGATGCCTTTACCACCGGCTCGTCTATTATGCCCCAGAAGAAGAACCCGGATGTCACGGAGCTGATCCGCGGCAAGACCGGCCGGGTGTACGGCGACCTGAACACCCTGCTGGTGATGATGAAGGGTCTGCCGCTGGCCTACAACAAGGATATGCAGGAGGACAAGGAAGCCATCTTTGATGCAGTGGACACCTTGGAACTCTGCCTCAAGACCATCACCCCCATGCTGGACACCATGAAGACTCTGCCCGCCAATATGCGCCGCGCCGCCGCAAAGGGCTTTATCAACGCCACCGACTGCGCCGACTACCTGACCAAGAAGGGAATGCCCTTCCGGGATGCCTACAAGCTGACCGGCTGCATGGTGTCGGACTGCGTTGCCGCCGACAAAACGCTGGAAGAGCTGACCCTGACCCAGTTCCAGACCTACAGCCCGCTGTTCGGGGCCGATATCTATGATGCCATCGACCTTGTGCACTGCTGCGAGGGACGCACCAGCTACGGCGGCCCCAGCGCCGCCAGCGTAGAAAAGCAGATCGCGCTGGCAACGGCACGGCTGGACGCATGGGAGGAGGAAAACGCATGAAGGTAAAGGTATTTATTGATGGCTCTTCCGGTACCACCGGCCTGCGCATTGCCGACCGTCTGGCCGAACGGCCGGAGATCGAACTGCTGTCCATCTCTGCCGAAGGGCGCAAGGACGTGCACGAGCGGGCAAAGGTCATCAATTCTGCCGACCTTGCCTTCCTCTGCCTGCCGGATGCAGCTTCTAAAGAAGTCATGCCCCTGCTGCGCCCGGACGTGAAGGTGTTGGACACCTCCACCGCCTTCCGCACCGATGCCGCATGGGACTACGGCTTCCCGGAACTGAAGGGGCAGAAGGCAAAAATTCAGAACTCTTACCGCGTGGCAGTGCCCGGCTGCTATGCCAGCGGCTTTATCAGCATTGCCCGCCCGCTGGTGGAGCTGGGGCTGGTGCCGCAAAGCTACCCCTTCAGCTGCACCGGCATCTCTGGCTACTCCGGCGGCGGCAAAAAGATGATCGCGGACTACGAAAGCCCCGACCGCCCGGCGCACAGCAAGCTGGATGCGCCTAAGAGCTACGGCCTGAGCCTTGGCCACAAGCACCTGCCGGAGATGCAGAAGATTAGCGGCCTTGCGCACACGCCGATGTTCGTGCCGGTGGTGTGCGACTACTACTGCGGCATGCAGGTGCTGGTGCCGCTGGATCTTACTCTTGCGGGCACTACCGCCGAGGCCGTGGCTGCCGCCCTTGCGGATTACTACAAGGACGCCGCCACCGTCAAAGTGCACGGCCTGAACGAGCCGCTGCCGGAAAACGGTCTGTACTCCAACGCCATGGCGGGCACCGACCGCATGGAACTGTACCTGACCGTGAACGCCGCGGGAGATCAAATGATGCTGGTCTCGCTGTTTGATAATCTGGGCAAGGGCTCCTCCGGTGCCGCTGTCCAGTGCATGAACCTGATGCTGGGTCTGGAAGAGACGAAGGGCTTGGAATAACAATACACCCTCATCCGTCATTGCTGGCGCAATGACACCTTCCCCCGTCTGGGGGAAGGCTTTATAAGAGGGTGCTGATGAAAAAGAATCAGCGTACCCGGCAGAAGTAAAAGGCTTCCCCCGGCCGGGGAAGGCGTGTCGACCGAACGGTGACGTCGATGAGGGCGGTA
>ENA-OQHK01000278-OQHK01000278.1-human-gut-metagenome-genome-assembly--contig:-NODE-278-length-9638-cov-5.641152_pt1 | contig 9638 bp, 9 predicted proteins | sample MGYA00242562_ERZ504715 | MGnify/ENA primary metagenome ERZ504715 (study PRJEB26092, sample SAMD00036445) | human gut metagenome | host: Homo sapiens | study: EMG produced TPA metagenomics assembly of the...
ATACGGATCTTTGGATCATCCCTGCTGAAATCTATAAGGGCATCATGAAAGAATCTGCTCCTGTCGCAAACTATACCAATGAGTTAATGGCTACCCGTTTTTCTGATGTCATGTGGCTGATTGAACAGATTATGTGGAAGAGTTTGGATAAGCGTGTTGCTTCATTTCTTTTAGAAGAAACATCCATTGAAGGAACAAATGAACTGAAAATCACTCACGAAACTATCGCAAACCATCTTGGTTCCCACAGGGAAGTTATTACTCGAATGCTTCGATACTTTCAAGGCGAAGGACTCGTCAGACTCTCTCGCGGCAAAATAACAATCCTTGATTCGAAAAGACTGGAAACACTACAAAGATCATAAAACGTTTTTTTCTCTAAAGAATCCTCCATTTATCAGAATTATGAAAGTCATTCTAATAAATGGGGGATCTTTTTATACTACAATCAAACTATAAAAATATTTTATTTATTTCTAATAATCCATACCACATGCATATGATCTTTCAATCAGTGCATGGTCATTAGCCACTGCATCATAAAAGCGGAATCCACCTGAAAAGTTGTATGTTTCATATCCATTTCCTTCCAAAATACGGCTTGCAATATAACTGCGTAGCCCACTCTGGCATATCAGGTAAACAGGCCTTCCCTTCTCAACTTCATTGATACGTTCCCTCAGTTCATCTACAGGAATGTTTTTAAATCCATTAATATGGCCCCTGCTAAATTCACCTACTGTTCTCACATCCAGCAACACAGCATTTTTATCTTTAGAAATCTTATCCATATCTTCCAAATGCCATTGTTTTAAGGTTCCTTTTGCTATATTGTCTATCATGAATCCTGCCATATTTACAGGATCCTTTGCAGAGGAATATGGCGGTGCATATGCGAGATCCAAATCTTTCAACTGGGTTGCCTTCAGTCCTGCATGAATTGCTGTTGCCAGCACATCAATACGTTTATCAACACCTTCATATCCAATAATCTGAGCACCAAGCAAACGATAGCTCTCTTTTTCAAAAACCACCTTCATGGTCATCACTTTTCCACCAGGATAGTAACCGGCATGACTCATAGGAGAAAGAATTACTGTATCTACCTCTAATCCTGACTTTTTGGCATTGGTTTCATTGATACCTGTAGTGGCTGCTGTCATATCAAACACTTTTATAACGGAGCTTCCCTGACTACCCAAGTAACGACTATCACCGCCACAAATATTATCAGCGATGATTCTGCCCTGTTTATTGGCTGGTCCTGCCAAAGAAATCAGCGCATCATTACCCGTAACATAATGTTTTACCTGAACTGCATCACCTGCAGCATAAATATCCGGTACAGAGGTTTCCATTCTGTCATTCACTACAATACTTTCCTTGATGCCAAGTTCCAGACCGGCTTCTTTTGCTAATACTGTGTCTGGTGTGACTCCGATTGCCAGAACTACCATATCAGCCTGAAGGGATGGATTATCTTTCAACAGAACCTCCACTCCGTTGTCTTTTTCTTTAAATCCTTCTACTGTATAGCCCAGTACCAGTTTTATCCCATGCTTTCTCATTTCATTATGGATCATGGATGCCATATCCGGGTCAAAAGGGTTCATCAGCTGCTTAGGCCGCTGGACAATCGTAACATCCATGCCAAGCTCCCTCAAATTTTCTGCCAGTTCCAGACCAATAAAACCGCCACCTGCCAATACAGCCGATTTTGGATGATTCTTATTTATATATTCCTTTATCCGAAAAGTGTCTTCTACAGTACGAAGTGTAAAAAGTTTATCAATACCTACTCCGGGAAGTCTCGGCTGTGTTGGCTTTGCACCTGGAGAGAGGATCAGCTTATCATAGTTTTCTTCAAATATTTCACCGTTTTCTAAATTCTTAACTGAAACAGTTTTACATTCGGAATGTATTGAGATAACTTCATGATGAATTTTCATGTTAATACGGAAGCGTTTAAAAAAACTCTCTGGTGTCTGTAGTGTAAGTTCTTCCGGGTCTGTGATCACGTCTCCAATATAATATGGAAGTCCACAATTTGCATAGGATATGTATCCGGATCTTTCAAACACAGTAATTTCAGCATGCTCATTCAGTCTGCGTATTCTTGCTGCGGCTGTAGCTCCTCCGGCTACACCTCCTACGATTATTACCTTCATCTTATTTTTCCACCTTTCCTGAGTAAGCTGCAATGCCACCGATATTATTTACTTTAGAATATCCCATTCGTTGCAACATCCCAGTTGCCTGACGGCTCCGGGAACCGGAATAACAGTATACAAACAGAGGGATATCCTTATTCTTCGCTACAGAAACAATATTGTCTAGTTGCTGCAACGGCACATTTTTACTTTCTGGTATATGTCCTTCCTGATATTCCTGCAGAGTACGGACATCCAGCAGAACTGCACCAGCAGTCATTTTATATTCTTCTATGCCTTGATTAATATTCGACTGTTTAAAGAAATCAAAAAATCCCATTAGCACACCTCCCTAAAGCATTTCTAAAATCGAATTCTTAGGTCTCGCCCCTGAAACCTGCTGTACAATCTTCCCATTCTTCATAACCACTAAAGTCGGAATGCTCATAATACTGAACTTATTTGCCAGTTCAGGCTCTTCATCTACATTAATCTTTCCAACTTTAATATCCCTACGCTCATCTGCAATCTCCTCTACAATAGGTACTACCCTACGGCAAGGCGCACACCAAGATGCCCAAAAATCTAAAAGAACGGTTTTATCGGAATTCAGTACTTCGTTCTCAAAATTATTTTTATTGATATTAATAGCAGACATTTTACAGTCCTCCTTATCTTTTTCTTTTTGTAGCTTTATTATAGTCTTAATTTCATTTGTTTTCCGTGATTACATCACCATACCACATTAAATTAACTTCTTGCCATACCATCTACACTTAATATAACACCTGTAATGTAACTCGCCTCATCTGATGCAAGAAACACAAACGCATTGGCAATATCTTCTGGCTGTCCAAGACGACGCAATGGAATTCTTTCAATCATAGGTTCGATAACTTCCTTTGGCACAGCTTTCATCATATCAGTTTCTGTAATCCCAGGTGCAACAGCATTAACACGAATACCTTTAGGTCCTAGTTCTCTTGCTAATGATACAGTCAATCCGTTTACTGCAAACTTCGATGCCGGATAAGCAAACCCACTTGGCTGTCCCGAAATACTCACCATGGAAGAAGTTGAGAGAATGACCCCCTTGCCTCTTGCCACCATACATTCTGCTGCTACACGAGTAGTATTAAATACTCCTTTTACATTTAGATCCATGACTTTATCAAAAGTCTCCTCTGTATAATCCATAAATGAGGTGTTTTCTGAAATCCCTGCATTATTTACCAGTATGTCGACACATCCATATTTTTCAGTTGCCTCTTTAAAAGCCTTTCTGACAGACTCCATGCTTGCCAGATTTGGACTAATTCCAGCAACTATTGCATTGGGATATTTTTCTTTTAATTTATCTACAGCAACATCTGCTGATTCCTGTGAACTTGCTGCCAACACAACTGAAGCACCTTCCTTCAAGAATTTATCAGCTGTAGCAAATCCTATACCACGACTGCCACCCGTAATGATTGCAACTTTATCTTTTAATCTCATTTAGACTACCTCCTTACTTAATTTGTAGCTACATTATAAGCAAAAGGTAAATTATTTTCTGTGATATCATCACAAAATAATTGATTCATTCACTGCAAAATATAAGAACCACCTTTGGGGCACCCTCTGTAAGGAAGGTGCCCAAAGGTGGCTCTTGTATCTCAATTAACTTTGTTTCTTTGAAACGGTGTAACCCCTGTGGTTACACCGTTTTCTCTTTGTTACGCTCAGTGAGGTGGTGCTTGAAGGCTTCTTCCATCTCCTCCGGGGTCAGTTCGTGGAGAATGCCGACGCCTCTGTAGGAGAAAAATCTCTCGCTCTATCTTTGATGAAACTATGTACCGGCTCTGATATTCAGAAACCTTGAATGTCTGCTTTTTCCGTTCCGCAGGCGGACGCTGCAATGGAACGGCGCCGCCGCATAGGTTAAGGTGCTTTGTTATCTGTTGTACTTTTTCTTTCTGCTGACAACCGTTGTACCAATGGCAGCACCGCCGCTGGCAAACAGCAGGGAAATCCACAGTACAAGGTTGCTGGAATCGCCAGTCTGCGGACTCTTATCGGATGTTCCCGGTTTTGTACTGGCAGGCTTTTTCTCAAGAGCAGCAATCGCATCTTCGATAGCCTTTGCCATCTTGTCTACTTCAGATTGCTCCGTAATATTTTTACCACGGGTCACAGCATTCACAGCGGCTTCCACGCCGGTGAAGTCCTTGTAGTTATCCTTGTTCAGTGCATTTGCTTTGGCAATGGCTGCATCTACCTTAGTATAATCAGCGTCCTTGTATTGCAGAGCAGTAATCGCATCTTCGATAGCCTGTGCCATAGCGTCAACTTTTGACTGCTCTGCGGCACTTAACGAAGTATCAACACTGTCTATTGCTTGTTTCAAAACAGATACTGTTTCATCAGTATAAACGGAAATATCCTGTGGAACTTTATCTAATGCAACATTAACTGCCGTGTAATCAGCCAACCTGTTTGTTAAATCCCAACTAAAAGTCGGATGTTCTATTCCTTCTACCCATACAACTCCCTGTGAGGCATTGTTTTGCAACGAAACGAGAATATCATTATCTGTAAAATCAGTTATCGCCTTTGCACAAGGTGTCGGATCAAAGCTTGTATCAATAGCAAGACTACCCTTGTCTAATTTCGTAATGACATGATACCCATTATCACTTTCTTTATAAAAACAGTCAGCAACTGTTGGGGTTCCTGTCAGATGAGCAATCACAGCAGTATTTTCCTTTTCCGCACTTGATAAGTCGCTGCTTACCATCATGCAGTTATTGATTTTAACATTTTCTTCTACATTATTGTTGTAACCAACAGCCAATAACCCTCCAACTGTAGACTCCGGATCTTCGCTAACGATTGAGCCGTTAAACCAACAATCTGAAATCACAGAAGTTTCATTGGCATTTAACCATTCGCCGACCAATCCTCCGACGCTATCACTAGATGTGGATTCTCTGCTAATGATGTTTGCGTCAGAACCGCATCCAACAATTTGTGTACCTTGCATGCATGATCCTGTAATTCCGCCTATGCTTCGCCAACCATTGACACTTTCTACAGTGCCGGATGTATAACAGTTTATGATCTTGCCGTTTTCTACCAATGCAGCTATGATGCCTACATGCATACTGTAATCATTGGCGCTCAAATCCGCATCTACAACATTCAGATTCTTGATTACACCGCCCTGCACATAGCCAAAAAGCGAGTCGAAAGAATCGTTGCCTATCCCATGACGGTTCAAGTTGTATATCGTATGTCCTTGTCCGTCAAATGTTCCTTTAAAGAAATAACCGTCGTCTACATTTCTGTTTGTAATCGGTGTCCAAGGATAATCTCCAAGGTCTAAGTCGCAGTCTAAATATATAATCTTATTCTCAAATGTATTACCTGTAAATGCACCAGTATCAATTCCAATATTTCCAATATTTGTGAGTTCTGCAAGTCCCGCCAACTGCTCTGCTGTTTTGATATGAAATTCTGTATCAGTTTCATTATACCAGCTTGTATCAGATGTTCCGTCCCAAACATCTACCTCATTTTCCGCAGCAAAGGCTACGGTCGGTATCAATCCAGCTACCATTACAAGACAGATAAAGACTGCCAACTATTTTTTTCTTCATGATTGTCGCATTTCCGTTTGCCATAGTAAAGTCCTCCTTCCATAATTTCTAAGGCAAAAGGATATGAATTCCCCTACCCCATAGATATACAAAAGTATTTTATCAGATTTTTTTCAAAATTTCAAGTAATTTTCAGAATACTGCTCTCATCTTTTTCTCAAAGCATTGCCTTCTTCCATTACTAACGGAACTTTATGACTTCTTGAATACTACCCGAAAAGGAAAAGCCGCCGTCTGTTGACAGCGACTTTTCTAACTTAGTATTAACAGTATATAAGCTCACTCGAAACGATTTCCATAGTAGCACTGCGGACGTTATTCATCCTCTGTACCCACAGCATTTGATTTTCCGCTTTGAGACCTTCCATAACGCCCTCTTTTTCGGAAAGCTGCTTTACCAGCCGAGAAAACAATGCTTCTGCCTGCTCGTTAAGGTCTGCAAGGTAATCCTTCAGCTTGCCGCTGGTTAGCAGATTGATGCAACGCACCCTGTGGTGGTTTTTCAGATACCTACGATGCCGTTGTCCCCATATGCCGATATGTACTTCGCCTTCCTCCGGCAGCTTCAGGCATGGCAGATAGTACGTCCCCTTGCAGCTCATACCAAAGCCCGTTCTGCTCATTGTAGATGTACTTCTCCATTTTGTAATCCTCCAATATGATTGATTTTACCTACAACCCAATCATTCCGGCCGATTACAAAAGCCGAGGGAGAGGACTTCCTTATGAAGCCTCTCCCTTCTGCCTTGGTGGTTCTTTGTGTCATATATGAAATTTCTGAGAGTCTTAATAAAGAGAAACACAAGATTGATACTATTACGTACTAAAAAAGGACGCAGGGTCTCTCCCACGTCCTCACATTTATCTGGCTTTATCTTCCCTTACCTTCGATACGTCCTTGTTTTATTTTAGTATCGGTCTGGATTCTCTCTCATAAAGATAAATTCTGCTACAGAGCGGTCATATGTTTTAATGTGTCCAAATAGCCAATCGATTACATTTTTCTGTACAAGTTCACTAAACTGTTCTGTTGGTCCTTCATAATCCTGAAGGTATTCTTGCAGTTCCTGAATTGTCTTTTTAAACTCTTCATGTTTTTCGTGATGTTTTTCATACTCTGGATAACCAGCATTTTCCTGAAGCTTTTCCTCTTCTTTGAAATGAAAGTTAGTATACTCATCCAGATAATCCAGCATTTTGATTGCTTTTAGCTTGCTGTCGCCATTTTGACATGCAGTTACAAAGTTCTGGATACGTTCAATCAATTCTTTATGCTGTGTATCAATTGTTTTATTTCCTGTTATTAAATTGTCATCAAAAGTAATATTTAAATCATAAGTCATAATCTGGTCTCCATTTCTTTTTTATTTTCTCTTGGATTCTTTTTGTGTCTGTCAGTTTCACACCTGCATTTTCTGCTTAGTCTTCTACAGGAACAAAAACATCTTTTCCTAATCCACAGATCGGGCATACCCAGTCATCTGGAATATCCTCAAATGCAGTTCCTGGAGCGATACCTCCGTCTGGATCGCCTACTGCCGGATCATAAATATAGCCACATGGTTCACATTCATATTTTTTCATAGTTATTTTCTCCTGGTATGATGTAGTCATAGACCAATAAGGTCATCCACATCATATTCTCTAATCTATATCCTGGTTGGTAAGAGGATTCTCCTCCATAATCACTCCAACCATAGATACGTGTATAAGTTACATACATTTTTGTATGATTATTCACTCCTAGACTATGTCTGTTACATAAGGTATTATTTTCCATTGGATAGGGAAAAGGACGATTTTCTCCTAGGGAGCTGGCTTATGTCCAGTAATACCCGTAACTTAAGACTGTCATTCCATCAATGAAAATTTATGTTTTAGGCTGGTTGGGAGCAATTAAGCTATACCCGTATAACGCGCCAGGTAGTGTATTCATTGTTTTTTATGGAACCCTATCGGAAGGAGCATATAATGCATAACAAAAACTATATTTCCGTCGGCATTGATGTCGGTTCAGCTTTTAGCTTTATGACAATTCTTGCGCCAGACGAAACAGTGATCTTGAAACCTTTCAAGATTACTCACAATAATAAGGATTCTTTGGAACGAGCTGTTTCTGAAATTAAAAAAGCAGAAGAGCTGTATTCCTTAGAAAGTCGCATCTTTCTAGAATCCACTGGGATTTATCATTTCCCGCTCTTCTGCTATCTTGTTGATTGTGGTTTTAACGCGTCCATAATCAATCCTATTATTACACATTCTACTAAGAATGGAAATATCAGAAAAGTAAAAAATGATAAAATCGATTCTAAAGGTATTGCCAAACTAGGATTATCAAAAGATATTCCTGTTTCCCAGTTCCCAGCAAAGCTGGTTCTTGAACTGCGTAGCCTTACCCGTAAGTATTACGATTTAACTGATGAGCGTTCTGCTCATATCAATAAACTTAAAGGAGACCTGCATACCGTGTTTCCTCAGTATCTTGACGTTTTCTGTGATGTTACCGGCAAGACCTCAACAATGATTCTTCGCCAGTACGGTACTCCAGACAAGATACTTCGTGGTCATAAGAAGACCATGATTGAAAAAATATCAAAAGCTTCACGAAAAGGTCTTGCCAAAGCTTCTGAAAGATATGAGAAACTCTGTGCTGCAGCTAATGCTGCAAAGACATTTGGATGTCAAATAGACAGTATCTACTTCAATATCTTTTTAACTTTGGACCTTGTTGAAAAGCTTGATTCTGCTTTGGATTCCATACTGAATCGTATTAGGCAGCTGATTACATTCAATAAAAACGAGAAGTTTATTCAGCAGATTAAACTTTTAAATACAATCCCAGGTGTTGGCTTTCTGACTGCTGTAACAATCATGTGCGAAATAGGTGATTTCTCAGCATTCCGTAATCCAAAACAACTTTTTGCTTACTTCGGATTAGATCCTGAAGTAAATGAATCTGGAAAATTCGTTGGCACTCAGTTACATATGAGCAAACGTGGCTCCAGAATCGCGCGCCGTGCTATCTTTGCAGTAGCACTCGCCTCCATTCGTACAAAACGTAATGGAGAGGGCATCAATCCATACCTCCGTAAGTATTACGAATTAAAGTCTGGACAAAAGCCTAAGATGGTTGCAATCGGTGCTGTAATGCATAAAGTCTGCAACATCGTATTTGCTGTTCTTCGTGATGAAAAGGCATTTGAGCTTCGGTCACCAGAAGAACACTGTAAGCAGTATCAAAGACCTGCTTTAGCAGCTGCATAAAGATGCAGCTATATAAAACCATAGGAGCTTCTTGACGAAAATCCAAGTGATTTACGTTTGTTAAAGTTACTCATTTTTAGGTTTCAAAACATAAAAGAAAAATATCTATTTTTTGTCTTTTAGGTATTGACTATAACTAGCTGGTCTTTTCCATTATCTTCCAATTCTATTCTACAGTTTCAGCCCTCCTGTACCGGTTAAAGCAGGCGAAAATACTCCTGTCTCCTCGGCATTGCCATACATGGCACACTTGAACCACTTCCACTCAGAGCCTCCAGCCCGCCTTTGTCCAGTGTCTTTTCCAGTTCCCCGACAATCTCTTGCAGCGTCTTTTTTCCATCTATGATCTGCTTCTGTGCATAACGGATACAATACCCAAGTGTAGTAAGCTGCTCGCTGTCTGTCAATTGTTCTACATAGCGAAGATCGATCGTGTCCCGGTTGATGGACACCGCCTCGCATCCCATCACTTTCATTTTCACACGGTCTCCGCTTTTAATTCCCGGTTGCTGTCGGACATCTTCTGAAATCCGGTCGCTTGCAGCCACTTCCGGTACACTGATCGCCGGAAATGTCTCTGCTT
>ENA-OQHK01000279-OQHK01000279.1-human-gut-metagenome-genome-assembly--contig:-NODE-279-length-9593-cov-1.607860_pt1 | contig 9593 bp, 15 predicted proteins | sample MGYA00242562_ERZ504715 | MGnify/ENA primary metagenome ERZ504715 (study PRJEB26092, sample SAMD00036445) | human gut metagenome | host: Homo sapiens | study: EMG produced TPA metagenomics assembly of the...
ATATAACGTCTCCAAAGGTCAAAACGGAAACTCTCCCGATCTACTCCTGAAGAAGCAAAATCAAACCGGCAAGGTGTCTGAGCATGTTTCTCTGTTTTTCTGACAGATGTGTATTGTCTGTCAGCTATATCTGTCACATAGTATCCGCTCTGGGCTTTGGAAATAATATATCCCTCCGCAGCCAGCTGCAGATAGGCTATTTTCAATGGTAGTGCGGCTCAGTCTTTAGTTCCTGTGAACTATTTTCGGAGGGAGGGCATCCTGCTTCCGGGCGGGAGTCTTTTTCTCCATGATAAGTTCCCTGTAATAGTGGAACACCTCCAGATACAGGTGCTCCTTTTTTTTATTCTTATCTAAAATCAATTCCATATGTAAAACTCCGATCCTTCAAACATGCTGATGGCATTCTTGAATTGCTATAGGGTTAAAAATAAACTGACCCTTAAAAAAACATTAAATCTGGCTATATTCATATATCCACTGTGATGCTATATTAATACAAAGCATAAAAGAAAGCAAGAGGAATAAAAAATTGAAAAAAATTGCAGTAATTCATGATCTGTCCGGTCTGGGGAAATGCTCTCTTACAGCAGCGATTCCTGTAATTTCCGCCATGGGAGTCCAGGCTTGTCCGCTGCCCACCGCAATATTGAGTAATCAGACAGGATATGGATCTTATTTCTGGGATGATTATACAGACCGGATGGAGCTGATCATGGATGAGTGGAAAAAAATGGGATTTAAACCGGATGGTGTTTATACAGGATTTCTGGGAGATGCCAGACAGGTGGATCTGATCCTGAAATTTGTAGATATGTTCTGCACAGAGGGAACACATATCCTGGTTGATCCGGTTATGGGAGACAGAGGGGAAACATACAAAACCTATTCAGAGACTCTCTGTGAAAAAATGCGGACTCTGGTCAGAGAAGCTACAGTGATTACGCCGAACCTGACAGAGGCACTTCTTCTTCTGTATGGAGAAGAGGGGATGAAAGAAAGAATGAAAGCACTTTCTGATATGGAAGAAACACAGTTGCTTAAGGAAATAGAAACATCCGGAAGAGATCTGACTCTGCGTTTTGGGCTGGAAGCAATTGTGATCACAGGAGTAGAGGTGTCCGGCAGTGACGGCAGAGCACGAATGGGAAATCTGGTTCTGGAGAAAGAAAAAGCAGACTGGTGTTTTTCTGTAAAAGAGGGCGGCAGTTATTCCGGAACAGGAGATCTTCTGGCATCTGTACTGAGTGCGGGAATGGTGAGAGGGATTCCCATGAAAGCATGTGTGGAGAAGGCTGTTGAATTTCTGGGTGGAGCTATTCACGATGCAGTGGAAGAAGGAACTGACAGAAATGACGGAGTCTGCTTTGAAAAATATCTGGGGGATACTGACACAGATATAAGGCTGGAAGTCATAGATACCAAATGCCGGATAGTTAAGTAAAATATATAACAGGAGGGACCATATTATGTCTGAATTAACAGCAAAAGAAAACATTAAAAACAGCCGATACAGTGAAAAGGATCACAGCCACAGCGGTAATGGCAGCATTGACTACTTTAATGACAGCTTATATCTTCCACATTCCGGTAGGAGTGAACGGAGGATATGTACATCTGGGTGACACTATGATCTATCTGGCAGCAGCATTTCTGCCACTACCTTACGCATGTGCGGCAGGAGCAATCGGAGGTGGCCTGGCAGATCTTCTGACAGCACCTGTATGGGCGCCTGCAACTATAATTATCAAAATGCTGATCTGTCTTCCGTTTTCTTCTAAAGGAACAAAGCTGGTCACAAAGAGAAATGTAGTTGCATTATTCCTTGCATTCGCCATCTCAGCAACAGGATACTATATTGCAGAAGGAATTATGTTTGGATTTACAGCATCCTTCTTTACTTCTGTCAGCGGAAGTATTGTACAGTCAGGTGGAAGTGCTATTATGTTTGTGATCATCGGTACTGCACTTGATAAAATCGGATTTAAGACCAATATTGCGAAATAATAGGAAAAATAAAATAACTGAGTTTAAAATGAGGAAAATATAAAATGACAACAGATATCATATACAGATATAAAAACCAGGTATATTTTAACATTTACCAATAAATGTCCATGCAGATGCACTTTCTGTATCCGAAATACAGAGGATGCCATCGGTGAGGCATCCAATCTCTGGTTTGAACATGAACCTGCATTGGAAGAGATTTACAAAGCCATTGATGAGTTTGATTTTTCAGACTGTAATGAGGTGGTTTTCTGCGGATACGGAGAACCGACCATGGCTCTTGAAAATCTTATGGCAGTGAGCAAATATATCAGGGAAAGATACCCATTCCGGATCAGGCTGAATACCAACGGCTTATCTGATCTGATCCACAAACGTTCTACTGCAAAAGAAATCTGTCAGGCTGTAGACAGTATATCCATCAGCCTGAATATGCCGGATGCAGCTTCCTACAATGAAGTAGTCCGTCCAGCATACGGAGAGAAGTCCTTTGACGCCATGCTGAAATTTGCAAGAGACTGCAAGCAGTATCTTGATGATGTACGCTTCACAGTTGTAGATGTGATTGGCGAGGAAAAAGTAGAGCAGAGTAAAATCCTGGCTGCTCAGAATGGGATTCCGTTAAGAGTAAGAAAATATTCACCGTGATACAGAAAGAAAATTTCTGTTTTTGCTTTTAAATTTGCCTGAAAACTACAGCAGTCATGCACCTTACCGTGCGTGGCTGCTTATTTTTTATGTTATAGGAAATTACTCCGTAATGTTTCTATAACATAAAAAGCCTTCCGGGCAGGATGAAGTCCCCTTCTTCGAAAATTGCAAAAAGTAATAAGTAATAAGAGAGTGCACTTGACATATGATATTCTTTATACTATATTATATTTAACAATTAGGTTAAATGTTAAATGAAAGGCTGTGATGAACTATTGGGATTACAGGATACACTGAAAGCACTGGCAGATCCAATACGACGTGAGATTTTAAATTTGTTAAAGGGCGGACGGCTTTCAGCAGGAGAGATATGTGAACATTTTTCAGTGACGGGGGCGTCTATATCCAGACATCTGGCAATATTAAAGGATGCTGATCTGATCAGTTCTACATCAATAAGATTATGCCATATGCTGATACGTCTTGTGTAAAAGTATTGACTGTCTTTATACAATCTTAATACGGAATCATAGACTTTTATACTATCTTTGAAAGCAATTGTATATAATAAAACGCATTATGAAGATATTGCTATAGAATCATTAGTAAGGAGTTATAATCATTTATGCCGGAAAAAATGTGTAAGAAAAAACACCTGACGTCTTTTCAACTGATCATTCTGGGATTTGCAGGTGTGATCCTTTTGGGAAGCATTTTGCTGATGCTTCCGGTTTCCTCTTTGGACAAAGTGCCGACGCCATTTCATGAGGCACTTTTTACAGCCACTTCGGCAGTATGCGTTACAGGGCTTGTAGTAAAGGACAGCGGAAGTTACTGGTCTGTGTTCGGACAGACAGTTATTCTTGCGCTTATACAAATAGGTGGACTTGGAGTAGTAACCGTAGCGGCAGCGGTTTCGCTTCTTTCAGGGAAAAAAATATCTCTCATGCAAAGAAGTACAATGCAGGATGCAATTTCAGCACCTAAAGTTGGAGGAATTGTCAGACTGACAAGGTTCATTTTAAAGGGGACTCTTTTGATTGAAGCAGCAGGAGCTATGTTATTGCTGCCGGTTTTTGCATCGGATTATGGCTTAAAGGGAATCTGGATGGCAGCCTTTCATTCTGTTTCTGCTTTTTGTAATGCAGGATTTGACATTCTGGGAACAGCAGATAATGCCTTTCCGTCTTTGACAGGGTATTCTGGAAATGTCCTTATAAATGTGGTAATCATGCTGCTGATCATCACAGGGGGAATCGGTTTTCTCACCTGGGATGATATTTATAGGAATAAAATGAATTTTAAACGTTACCGCATGCAAAGCAAGATTATTCTTATGACTACTGTATGCCTGATTATTTTTCCGGCAGTTTTTTTCTTTGTCTGTGATCTGAAAAACCTGCCTGTGGGAGAACGCCTGTTAGCTGCCATGTTTCAATCGGTAACTACAAGAACTGCCGGCTTTAATACCATAAACATTTCAGAGATGAGCGAGGCATCAAAAGCGGTTATGATACTGTTAATGCTGATCGGTGGTTCGCCGGGTTCTACAGCAGGAGGAATGAAAACAACTACTTTTACGGTACTGATACTGAATGCAATTGCGACGTTTCGCAGTCAGGAAAATGCAGGGGCTTTTGGTCGGAGACTGGAATATCATGTGATAAAAAATGCAGCCACAGTAGCCATGCTTTATTTTACATTGTTCTTTTGCGGAGGTGTTGCAATCAGCGTATACGAAGATCTTCCACTTTTGGATTGTCTGTATGAAGCAGCTTCAGCTGTGGGTACGGTAGGTCTGACCCTGGGAGTCACACCGGGACTTCATGTTTTTTCACAAGTTGTGCTGATCATACTGATGTATCTGGGACGCGTAGGCGGCCTGACCCTGATTTATGCAGTATTCTCAGGAAGAAACAAGGGAAATGCAAAGCTTCCTCTGGAGAAAATTACAGTTGGATGAGAAGGAGACAAGTAATATTATGAAGAATGTATTGATTATTGGACTTGGAAGATTTGGAAAGCATATTGCCATGCAGCTGAATCAGCTTGGGCATGAAATTATGGCAGTCGACTGGAAGGAAGAAAGGGTGGATAAAGTGCTTCCGTTTGTGACTAACGCCCAGATTGGGGACAGTACTGATGCGGAATTTTTACAATCTCTTGGGATTGGAAACTACGATATCTGTTTCGTGACCATCGGAGGAAGTTTTCAGAATTCTCTTGAGACCACTTCCCTTCTGAAAGAACTGGGAGCAAAACTGGTAATATCCAGAGCTGAACGTGATGTTCAGGAAAAATTTCTCTTACGCAATGGTGCAGATAAGGTGGTTTATCCGGAAAAGCAGGTTGCAAAATGGGCATCTATCCGTTACACAGATGATCATATCCTTGATTATATGGAGGTGGATGCTTCCCATGCGATTTTTGAGGTAGAAGTGCCGGAGGAATGGACTGGAAAAAACTGTAGGCGGACTGGATATCAGAAAGCGTTACAATATTAATATTCTGGCAGTAAAAAATGAAGGAGAATTTAATATTGCAATTTCTCCGGATACGTATTTGGAAGAGAATAGTAAATTACTGGTGCTGGGAGAATACAGAGCTCTTCAGAAGTGCTTCCGCATATAGTACAGCGAATATTAAGTAACTGCTATATTGACTTGTCTGATTTTTCATCTGCGGCGTTGTCGTCAATCGCCGTAGCCACCGCTACGCCTCATTCCTCCGCCTTGCAGCTGAAGAAATCATCCTGCATCAATATAGCAGAAACTTAATTTTCGCTGTACTAGATCTTAACGAAGAGGAGAAATAGATAACTTCCATTTTGTATGTATGATAAATCTAAACAGTATTTTAGCAACATTTCCTGAGGGGCTGTCCTGAAAACGTAGTTCAGCGATAACCTATAAACAAGCATTCTAAATAAGCTCGCCTTTTGGCGGGCTTATTTCCTTCTCTTAATTATACAGTTAAAGAGATTCATTTCGGCTGAATCATTACATTTACCCCTAACTTTTCTAATGTACGAATATTCCTATTGATCATCTTTTCTTGATTGATAACGGAGTAGTAGTCCGCTCCAAGGTCATGATAAGGAACTTTCTCTTTTAGTATATGATAAATCGCGATTAACATGGCATGGGCTACTGCAATTAAAGCCCTTTTCCCACCTCTGCGCGCGGCAATTCTTTGATAACGGGAGTAGAGATAACTTTGCTTGTTTCGTATTCCAGCACGAGCACATTCCACCAACGTTGCTTTCAAATATTTATTTCCTTTCCGTATTCGTGTACTCATCTTTTTTCCGGCGCTTTCCTTACACTCAGGCACAAGCCCCGCCCATGAGCTGAAACGGGATTCATTTTGAAAGTGCTCCATTTCCACACCAGTTTCCGCTAAAATTCGTTCTGCACTTTTTCTTCCAATCCCAGGCATATCATCCAAAGCTTCGATTGCCCAATTTATGGATTCTGTTTTTTTTTTAATATCTGCATCTAAATCCATAATTAAAGCGGTCAGGCTTTCAATATGCCCAAGTTGATGTTTCAACATTTTTTGCTGATGTTCTGATATCCGTCCTTGTAGGGATTTCTGCATTTCTGGAATTTTATCTCTGGCTCTTCCTTCGGCAAGTTCACTTAAACAACCGGATCTGTTTCTCCAGATACAATTGCCTTTAAAATTGTCATACCGCTTTTTCCGCTGATATCGGTAATTACACTGCTCAATTTAACATTGCAGCCTTCTAACACAGCCTGGATTCGATTTAATTCACGAGCACGTTCTTCAGTTATCTCCTGGCGGTAACGGGTTATTTCTCGCAGTTCTCTTTGATCCCTATTTGGTATGTAACTTGCTTTTACTAATCCATGGCGTACCAGATCGGCAATCCACTCTGCATCTTTTACATCCGTCTTACGTCCGGGAACTCCTTTGATATGCTGCGCATTCACAACCATGATCGGTATCTGTTCTTCTTCAAATATATTATATACAGGTTTCCAATAAGAGCCCGTACTTTCCATGGCAGCCATCTCACAATCTGTTTCTTTCAGCCACGAAACTAATTGGAGATCTTGCAGGCCTCCTGGATTCTATCGACCAGCTTTTTGGAAAATATAATGCTTTTTTATAATCTAATAGCTTTTGAAAATCTAATGCTGCTATTTTAAATCCGAAGAATAACCGGGTACGTTTTTTGCCATGCACAGGTATCTTGTCCACATGATATCTTCGACGAAGAAGAGAGGGAATTGCTTCTACTCCATTTCTAAATTTTGCATATTCAGAAAATTCTTCCGTCTGCATGTACTGTAATTGTTTTGCACGACCAACGGATTTCCAAGATACTTCCTTTCGGACTCGTGTTTTTAGAAAACGCGACTGACACCGTTCTTTGTAAGGACATCCTTCGCAGTCACTTATCCGAAAATACGCAACGGAACGCTCATTGCCTGGATCATAGATACAGTCTTCAGGTACACGATTATTCTTATATTTGATGAGATATTTTCCATCATCAGTAAAAACAAAATCAGCATATATTTCATCTGGTTTGCGTCCTGTGAAATTGGTTGTAACAAGTTTTAGATTATGTTCAGATGCTAAACGTGAGTTCTCTTCTCCGCTGTATGCCCCATCGGCAACAATAAAAGAACCATCAGAAAAATCTTTTTTCTCATTAAGATAATCTTTCATAAACTGATTATCTGCGTAAGTATTTTGCTGGTAATCGTAGACAATGACCAGACTGCTTTTTTCTTCCGACAGCTTCAACTACGTTTCCAACGTATCCAAGATGTCTGCCACCTGCTTTATAGCGGAAAGTGGCTTCTGGATCAGAAGGATTAAGCAATACTTCTGAAGGATTTTCAACTTCCTCTTTTTTGTCGAAGCCGCCTTGAGCCACCATCATCAATGATTGTGCGTTCCTTTAATAGGCGAATAAGAAGCTGATATTCACTTGTATCATCAAAATCACCGGTTGAATCACAAATCTTTATCAAGATATCTGCATCTTTCATCACAACAACGTTTCTCTCAGTTGCATCCATATCCCGCTTGTGATAAATGCATTTATTATAATCTATCTTTTTTAATATAATGATATTGCTCATCCGGAATTTTTGTTCCACGCTCATCCATTATTTTGCAAAGATTAGCAACACAAGTATAAAACAATTCAAGCCAAATGAGAGGTTTCTGATATTTGCAGCAACCATTAAAACTGTCCATACGTTGTTTATCCAGAGTGATATCCATAAAATCAGATATTTCTTTTGCCATTTTTACAACACATTCATGAATACGATCAACATCATGCTCTGTTTCCTCTTGCTCTAAACCTGCTGAGGGTTCTGTCACTAATTGGCTGCTCTTCAAAACTGGTTGTGTGCAGTGCATACTGATAGCGGATATCAAATGCCATAGCTTCAACGATCTCATCGTCAGTAACATTAAGAGCTTCTTTAAGAATCAGTGCCCCAACAATCACATTGACCGGAGTATTAGGTCTGGATGCTTTTTTACTGTAAAGAACAGAAAAAATATTTTCATCAATAGCAGGAAAAACTTTGTCTGCAAAAGTATTTGCCCATGATTTTTCTAACATTCGTTTTTCGCGTTCTGTAAGATTAAAAGTACTGTCTAAAACAGTAAGCTGTTGATTATCATTTTTAACAAAAGACATATAGATCACCTCATAAAATGCTACCTACATTTTACCAAAGAATCCAATGTTTTTACATATCGTGTTAAGTTTTCAAGGTACAAATTTATATCAAAGGCTATAAACCTTTTGACACCCTAATCTTTTATTTTATCTTCTCCGGAGCAGTTTTTTACACTGGCTTACAGGTGCATCCGATTCCCAGTCCATCCGGACCGATATGACAGGACAAACCGAAGGAAAGTTTATCACACATGACTTCCATTCCCGGGAAACTTTCTTTAATCTGGTTTACCCATTCTTCTGTCACTTCATCGGTACTGCTGGACGCCGCCATCAGGTACACTTTACCCGCAGCATATTCTTCTCGGAAATTCGTTTCCAGCTCATGCTTCATTGCATCGATCATAACTTTACGTGATTTCTTCATACCACGGCATTTCTGGTAGATATCAAGCTTTCCTGTGCTGAAATGCATAACAGGTTTGATATTCAGGACATCTGCTGCCAAAGCTGTCACAGAGCTGACTCTTCCTCCTTTTTTGTAGATATTTCAGTGTGCTGAGCCCGATATAAATTGTCATTTTTTCTCTGGTTTCTTCAAGAATTTTCTTGATTTCGACTACACTGTATCCTTCTTCTGCCATTTCTACTGCATCAAGAACAGAACGATGCATCGGGGTTGCCACACGACCGTTATCTACGACAAACACCTTACCGGCAAATTCATCTTCATTTGCCATGGCTTCTGCTGTCATACAGGACCCACTTAAAGCACTACTAAGAGGAATATAAACAATCTCCTCATATTCTTTCAGCATCTCTTTCCACATATCCATAACTTCTGTTGGTGACGGCTGAGATGTAGATACATCTACGCCCTTTCGAAGCATATCATAAAATTCATCTCTGGAAAGATCTACTCCTTCACGATACACTTTCTCTCCGATATAAAAGGGCATCGGTAGTACCTTAATTCCGAGTCTCTGCGCTTCTTCGCTCAAAATTCCACTGTGGCTGTCTGTCATGATTCCTATTTTCTTCATAATATCTTCTTCCTTTGTAATCTATTTTTATAACGTCTTAATAATCGGCATTACACTTCATTTATATTTGAATCATATCATTATTTTTCTATTCGGCACGATAAAGGATGACGCAATTTCCTTCCTCCGCCATACTCTTCCACATCCGTTCTCGTTACTCGTTTTATTATGTTGTTTTTTTAGGTCGCAGATATACGAACTCCCGGAATATAGTA
>ENA-OQHK01000280-OQHK01000280.1-human-gut-metagenome-genome-assembly--contig:-NODE-280-length-9590-cov-2.696079_pt1 | contig 9590 bp, 6 predicted proteins | sample MGYA00242562_ERZ504715 | MGnify/ENA primary metagenome ERZ504715 (study PRJEB26092, sample SAMD00036445) | human gut metagenome | host: Homo sapiens | study: EMG produced TPA metagenomics assembly of the...
TTTGTCTGGTGGAAAAATGAATGCCGGAGCAAGTGTGCTGGCGGCAAGGAGAGTATATGAAAAACGAAGAAATGGCCCTCCTGTTTTCGGAGGCGACCCCTTACATCCAGAAATACCATGGCAAGACCATGGTCATCAAATACGGCGGCAACGCCATGATCAACGAGACGCTGAAAAACGCCGTGATGAACGACCTTGTCACCCTGACCCTGCTGGGGGTGCGGGTGGTGCTGGTGCACGGCGGCGGCCCCGCCATCAACGAGATGCTCAAGAAGGTGGGCGTGGAAAGCCACTTTGCAAACGGTCTGCGGGTGACGGACGATGCCACCATGGAGATCGTGCAGCAGGTGCTGGCCGGTAAGGTGAACAAGGACCTTGTGGCAAAGCTGCGCGGGCGCGGCGTGGGTCTGTGCGGCATGGACGGACAGATGCTCCGCTGCACCGAGCTGGACCCGCAGCTGGGTCATGTGGGCGAGATCGTCCATGTGGATGCGACCCTGATCGAAAGCCTGCTGGACGGCGGCTTTATCCCGGTGATCGCCACCGTGGGCATGGACGACCTCGGGCAGGCGTACAACATCAACGCGGACACCGCTGCGGCCCAGATCGCCATTGCCCTCAAGGCCGAAAAGCTGGTGTCCATGACCGATATCGCGGGTCTGCTGCGGGATAAGGAGGACGAGACCACCCTCATCCCCGAGGTAGAGGTGACCGAGATCGAGGGCTACAAGTCCGCCGGCATCATTGCAGGCGGCATGATCCCCAAGATCGGCGGCATGGCAGATGCTATCTATCAGGGCGTGCACGAAGCAGTCATCATTGATGGCCGTGTGCCGCACTCCATCCTGCTGGAACTGTTCTCCGACCGCGGCTCCGGTACCCGCTTTTACCGCCGCAGCCACCGCGAATAAAAAGATTGCGCAAGCGAAAAAGCAGTATTATAATAGAAAAAACGCTCCCTCCGGGGGAGCAGCGCATGCGCGGAACTTCTATTCACAGGAGGTACACCTATGGATTCTGAAAAAGTCATCAAGCGGGACAACGAGTACGTCCTGCACACCTATAACCGCAATCCCATCGTGCTGGAAAAAGGCCACGGGCTGTACGCCGAGGGCCCGGAGGGACAGAAGTATCTGGACTTCACCAGCGGCATCGGGGTGAACAGCCTTGGCTACTGCGACCTTGCATGGGCAGAGGCTGTGTCCCAGCAGGCACACAAATTGCAGCACACCTCTAACCTGTACTACACTGCACCCTGCGGCAAGCTTGCCAAAAAGCTGTGCAAGCGCACCGGCATGAGCAAGGTTTTCTTCGGCAACTCCGGTGCTGAAGCCAACGAGGGCGCTATCAAGGCCGCCCGCAAGTACAGCGTAGACCATTACGGCAAGGACCGCTACAACGTCATCACGATGGTCAACAGCTTCCATGGCCGCACCCTTGCCACTCTGACCGCCACCGGGCAGGAGGTGTTCCACAACTACTTCGGCCCCTTCAACGAAGGCTTCCAGTACGTCCCGGCGGGGGATATCGAAGCGCTGCGGGAACTGGTGGACCGCCACACCTGCGCCGTGATGATGGAACTGATTCAGGGTGAGGGCGGCGTGATGGCGCTGGACCCGGACTATGTACAGGCCGTGCGCGCTTTGTGCGACGAAAAAGACCTTGTGCTCATCGTGGACGAGGTGCAGACCGGCGTAGGCCGTACCGGCACCTTCCTGTGCTGCGAGCACTATAACCTCAAGCCGGACATCGTCACCCTTGCCAAGGGACTGGGCGGCGGCTTGCCCATCGGCGCGGTGCTGATGAATGAAAAAGTAGCCGAGGGCATGGGCCCCGGCACCCACGGCTCTACCTTTGGCGGCAACCCGGTGGTCTGCGCCGGTGCCAACGTGGTGGTGGACCGTCTGGACCAGAGCTTCCTTGCGCAGGTCAGCGAGCGCGCCGTACAGCTGCGCACCGGCCTGGCAAAGCTGCCCCACGTCAAGAACATTTCCGGCATCGGCCTGATGGTGGGTATCGAATTCTTTGATGTGCAGGCTGCGGATGTGCTGGCTGCCTGCCGCGAAAAGGGCCTGCTGGTGCTTACCGCAAAGACCCGGCTGCGTCTGCTGCCGCCGCTGACCGTCTCCGAGCACGAAGTAGACATGGCGCTGGAGGTGCTGGCCGAGGTGCTGGGCACGATGGAGCCGACGGCTCCGAAGGAGCAGGCATGAAAAATCTGCTGAAAATGAGCGACCTTTCCCCCGCCGAGCTGACCCACATTCTGGATGTGGCAGACCAGCTGAAAGCGGACTGCAAGGCGGGCCGCACCGCCCCGCTGCTGGCGGGCAAAAGCGTGGCGCTCCTGTTTTCCAAAGCGTCCACCCGCACCCGCACCAGCTTTGAGGTGGGCGTGTACCAGATGGGTGGTCTTGGCAACTATATGAACACCGCCGAGCTGCAGGCCGGGCGGGGCGAGCCTTTGCGGGACACCGCCCGGGTGCTGGGGCGCTACTACGACTGCGCCGTCTGGCGCACCTACCGCCAGCGGGACTTGGAGGAGCTGGCCGAGCTTTCCGGCATTCCGGTGATCAACGGCCTGACCGACTACGCACACCCCTGTCAGGTGCTGGCTGACCTGATGACCATCCGGGAGCGCCGGGGCACGCTGGCAGGGCTGAAGCTCTGCTTTGTGGGCGACGGCAGCAAACATGGCAAACAGTTTGATCGTGGGCGGCCTTTTGGCGGGGATGCAGGTATCCTGCGTCTGTCCTCCGGGCTACCGCCCGGCAGCGGATGTGCTGATATTTGCCCACAAATACGGCAATGCCTTCCACCTGACCACCGACCCTGCCGAGGGCGTGCGGGATGCGGACATCGTGGCCACCGCCGCGTGGAACACCACCGCCCCCGGCACCGCCGAGAGCGAGCAGCGTCTGCGGGATTTTTGTGGGCTTCCAGCTCACCGGCCGTCTGCTGGAAAACGCCAAGCCGGACGCGCTGGTGCTGCACTGTCTGCCCGCCCACCGGGGCGAGGAGATCTCCACCGCCCTGTTCGAGCAGCACGCGGACGAGATCTTTGACGAGGCAGAGAACCGTCTCCACGTCCAGAAAGCCGTGCTGGCGGTGCTGCTGGCGGGCAAGTAAAACGCTTTTGAATGCCCGCCGCTATCGGGTTGCGGCACCCAGCATCCGCATCGTGCCTTGGGCGGCACTCGCGTCTTGCTGGCCGCTGCCCCAACAACTCCTCCCTGTTTCCGCCGCTGGCGGCGGTCGTCGTCGTTGCACTTTGGGCATCAATAGCGGAAAGAGTATTTTTTATTTGCAGTTCCGAAACGCCTGCGGGCGTTTTCGGAACTGCTTTTTTTATCGGGAGAAAAGCATACCCCCCCCCGTATCGTGATTTTGCCCATAACTTTTGCGCCATTTTTTGGCAGGTGCTGCCCGCAAAAGCGCTTTATTTCCTTGAATTTTGGTGCTATACTCAACTTGGCATTTTTGTCCGTTCCGGCTGTGCCGTTTGGGGGTATAGCCGGACAAATCAACCGACAAAGGAGAGGATATCATGAAAAAACGCATCGTGAGCATGATACTGGCACTCAGTATGGTGCTCTCCATCCTTCCTGTATCCGCATTTGCAGATGCAGGGGCAGGGTTTTCTTCCGCAGCGGCGGAAGAAACCAACAGCATTACTTACAGCTCCGAAGAAGAGCATGAGGCTGTTGGTAAGAACTCTGAAACAAATAATCAGGTGGTCAAGATCGAGGTCGGCACGAACGGTCTGCCCAAGGCAGCGTCCGGTACCGGCTGGAGTTATGACGAAACTACCGGGCTGACCATCACCGGTACCGGCAGTGAAGATACCGAGTACATTCTGGACGGCACGGTCAGCTGCAATGTGACCGTCAAGAATGCTAATAGTCACACGGTTTATCTGCTGGATGGCACTGTCACCGGCACACTTTTGATAGAAGCCGACAATATGTACGGCGTCCGCGTTCTGGGCGGCAGCTACGCCGATGTGCAACTGAATTTGGGCACCATTGACGGTGGTACCTACGATAAGCTGACCGAGAACGGCGGCAATGTCCGGGGCGGCTTTTTCCGCGATATCTCCGGTCTGAGCGCCGACACGCAGCAGCAGGCACACCAGCTGCTGCTGCCGGAGAACTGCACCCTGAACGGACAAAAGGAAACAAAAATCTATATCATCAAGAAGTATAACTATTCCGGTAACGGGAACGATCTGGAACTGGTAGTGGAAAGCGACACCGGCTGCGATGTATGGGCGGTAGCCTCTACCGGCGGCAGTGTCATGGCACTGCCCGCCGGTACCCAAAATTACGCCTTCACATACTTTGACTCTACGATTGCCACGATCTCCATCAGCGCAGACGGAAAAACGCTTTCCGCCAGCTTTAACATGATCCCGGCGCAGAACGGCGCACCCATGAAGCTGGTTCCTATGGCACTTGGCGCCACAGAACTGCGCTTTAACAATGAGGGTCAGCCCGATCTGACCGACGTGACCTATGTGGACAGTCTGGACACGGACGCAAAGCTGCACCGTGTTTACATGGGCAACGGCTGGGGTTATAACTGCTACCCCAACGACAGCAGCAATGAAAGCACTTTGCAGATCCTGAATCAGGGCGGTGCAAACTTCGACTTCAGCGCGCTGAGCGATGTGCCTATCAACTGCTATGTCGAGATCACCAATGCTAATATTACCGGCGGTGAGTTTGGCGAAAACGGCCGACTGACGATCACCAGCGGTAAGATCAGCGGCGGCACCTTCCACAATGTCAGCGCGGGCATCAACTCGATCAATGGGAACAGTGCGGTCGAAATCACCGGCGGCACCTTTGATTCCCTGTTCTGCAATGGCTCTTGCTCTATTGCCAATGCGGTGATCCAGAGCTGCAATTTCAATACCTATGGCAATAACACCTACACCATTTCGGATACGGTTCTGGGCGAACTGCCTGACGGCATCCAGAAGCTGCTGCCCGCAGGACAGCAGCTCAGCACACTGGTGGTGCGTAACGGCGGTGTGACTGCGATGAACGGCAGAACTCTGCCTCTTTCCACCAATACCATCTATCTGGTGGGCGCAGGCAGCGCAGAACTTACCCTGAACACCGATGTACTGAGCATCAACGATGCACCGGTCGAAAACTACAACGCCAACACCTCTGCCGACGGCAAGGTGCTGCGCATTACCGGCAAGAATGACGGCGCAAAGATCTTTGTGAATAAGTCCACCGATCCAAGCGACCTCAAGCCCCTGCGCATTACCGAAAAGGGTCTGCCCGACCTGACCGGTGTGACCGGTGTGCCGATGAGCGGCGAGGGCATGACGGCTAACCTCTATGAGGGCCTGGGCTGGAAGTACGCCACCATGGAAGAGAACGGAAGGACACGCGCGGCGCTTTACATCACCACCCCGGACGGCAACCCGGTGGATCTTTCTTCGGATACCATCAACCCCTACCATAAGGCCATTGCCGTGGAGCAGATCACTTTTGCAAATGTGACTGTCACCGGCATCGTGGCAGAGGGCTCTGTTGGTGCGGAGAACACCATCATTCAGGACGGCACCTTCCAGAAGGATGTCTACATGGATGAAAACAGCACCATCGCAGGCGGCACTTTCCAGGATGTCGTCCGCGCTTATGGCAAGATCACTGGCGGCTCATTCATCGCTGAGGTCCAGCTGAACCAGAACAGCGAGGTCACCGGCGGTGTGTTCCACGATGTCCAGCTGCCGAGCTATGCCACGGAGAAAACGGTCATCCAGAATGCCGTGATCCTTGGCAGCCTGAAAACGGACAGCGACAGCAAGGCTGCTATTTCCAATACGGTGAGCTGCGGCTATATTGAAAGCAGATTCCTTGCCGCCGGTCAGCAGCAGAGCAAGCTGATGATGACGGACGGCACTGTGGAACGCCTCAACGACTATGCCGCAGCAACAGACGCGGTTTACCTTATCGGTAATGTCAAGGCAGAGATCCGCTTCAGCAATGCAGTCACGAACATCAACGGCGAGGATGTCAGCGCTTACAACGGCGCACAGCTTTCCGCAGATGGCAAGACCCTGACCCTGACCGCCAAGAATGACGGTGAGCCTATTGTGGTGAACATGGCCACCACCGGAAAGCTGCCCTTCTCTTCCCTGAGCAAGAGCGACTTTACCGTTTCCGGGACGATCGAACATCAGACCGTTAAAAGCAGCAAGGATGGCGTGGGCAAATTGAGCCTCGTCTATGTGCGCACCTACGACAACGAGGTGTTTGAAACCTACCCGGCGGGAGCGGACATGTACGGCCTCTACAAGCAGCGCATCGTAGCGCAAGAGGGCGACAAGTACACAGAAGGCTCGCTTGATATCGGCGAGGTGGTACGCAGATATCAACCGAAGCTCGACGACTTTGAGTATGACCCCAAGACCCAAACTGCAACCTATAAAGGCCCGATGTATTTTGACGATGCACCGCTGTATTCTATCCGGTATGTCCCGGAGGATGGCTCGTTCCCGTCTGTGACGAAGCCCACCAAGGCAGGCACTTACAGCGTTGACATCGTGGTGGATTCTAGTGACCACTACGTTGGCAACCAGTACGAAGTGGACACCTATACTGTGTCTGAGTCGAAGTACACCCTGACCGTGGACGACAAGTCTACCGAGCACGTTGCAGGTGAGAAGCTCAGCTTCACCGCAGACGAGAAGGACGGTTACACCTTCACCGGTTGGAAAGTGACCGGTCTGCCCACTGACGTGGACACCACCAAGGCGACCATCTCCTTCACGATGCCCGCAAATAACGTCACACTGAAAGCACAGTACACCGAGAACGCTCCCAAGACCTATAAACTCGATGTCACCGATGCACAGGTCACCCTGAAGGATGGCAGCGCTGTTGCCGACCTGACAGCTGTGTCCGTGGGTACAGAACTCAAGGCTACCGCAGACGAGGACACCGAGACCAGCGTGTTCAAGAGCTGGAACTGCACCGGTCTGGAGCTGACCGAGGAGCAGCGCACCGCACACGAGATATACTTCACCATGCCCGACCATGATGTGGAACTGACTGCTGTGTTTGAAGTTCCTGCTACTCCCGATCCGGATCCCACTCCTGATCCTAAGCCGAACCCCGACCCCACCCCGCACCCGGCGGTGACAGTGACGGCGGCGGTGCAGCCATTGTGGCAGTAGCCGCTGTGGGCGGCGCAGCCATTGGCGTGGGTGCCTATATCGCAGGCACCACGGCCTACCTGAAGAGCGTCCTGCCCGAGGGTATGGCCATCCCCGCTAACCGCCAGCAGCTGGCAGTTGCACTGTGGACCGCCGCAGGCAAGCCCGCTACCCAGAGCACTGCACTGTTCAACGATGTGGCAGCAGATGCCGCAGAGCTGCAGGCTATCCGCTGGGTCGTGGATACCGGCCTGATGTCCGCACAGGACGGCAGCTTCAAGCCCGGCAGCCGCGTAGGCCGCATGGAAGTGATCCGCACTTGGAAGACTTACCAGCAGCGCGGCTAAAACCGCTGCCCCTTAACCCCTTATAACCCCGCAGGGACTGCTGCACAGCGCTGTGCGGCAGTCCCTTTTTTGCGTCCCAAAAGGGTGCGCAAGGGCTTTTTTGGGGTTTTCAGGGCGATTCGATGCATTTCAGGGGCCATTCACGCAGAATTGCTCCATTTTTGCCGCCGTTCGTGGTATACTACAGGCACAGAGCAGTGCTCTGTTCAATATGCCATTCCCGTAATTCCTATAGAGCAGAAAACCGTCCGGTAACCGCAAACCGGGCGGTTTTCTGTTTTTTGCGGGTGCGTGTGGTGCACCGGGTCGTTTCAGCGCATTTGCGGGGCGATTCGTGCCCAAAACCGTCCAAAGCGGGCAAAAACGTGGTACACTGGGTACAACAAAAGCGCCCGGCTTGGAGGGCGCTTGAGAAGGAGAGAATCTTATGCAAAAAACGGCTCATCAGCATGGTTCTGGCGCTGAGCATGGCACTGACCGCAATGCCGCTGCCCGCCCTTGCCCAGAGCGCCCCGCCCGACCACCGCCAAGGCAGCCCGCTGGGCTGTGGAGGCCGGGCTGCTGCCCGACATGGGCGAGGGCGCCTTTATGCCCGGCAAGCGTGTGACCAAGGTACAGGTCATCCGCGCATGGAACCGGCTGAAAAAGCTGGGTCTGGCGAAATAACAATTGCCATCTCCCGATCGATCCTTTCCAATAAGTGCAGCAAGGCCGTCCGGCGAATGCCGGACGGCCTTGCTGCTTTTGGGGGAACGAACCCTCTCAGTCGTCGCTGCGCGGGAGCGCCTGAGAGGGTTTCAAACCGGTGGTGCCCACTTCATCGGGGTCAAAAGAGAACATCCCCCGGCAGGCAGAAACTTTCCCCGCAGAGGGCATTTTCAATCGTTCTCCACCCCGGGACACCCGGCGGCCTGCCATGCGGCGCACAGTACCTCTTTTTCCGCCTTGGAAAGCTTTTTCAGGGCGACTTCCCGGCGCAGGGCGGTGCGTTTGTCCGCGCAGCGCTCTATATAGGCAAAGCCTACCGCGCCGTGGGCGCGGGTGTAGCGCGCGCCCTTGCCGCTCTGGTGCGCTTTCAGCCGGGCGGCGGGGTGGTTCGTCCAACCGGTGTACAGCTGCCCGCCGGTGCAGCGCACCATGTAGACGTAGGCGACGTCAGGCAAGGCGTCCATTGTTTTTCAGCACCTGACGGCAGGCGGCAAGGGCGGTCTCCTTGTCCTTGGCGGTGATGAGGAAGCGGCTGGCGTGGCAGAAGCTGATGCCCGGGATGCCGCTTTTCTGCTCGATGACCTCCTGCGGCTGCCCCGCCCAAGACTGCGGGAAGGGCAGCTTGGACTTTTTGGTCTTGTGGTCGGTGACGCACTGGGCGCTCCACCCGCCGCGCTGGCTGGGGTACACCACAAACAGGGCATCGGTCTTGTACAGACCGTTTTTCCACGGCAGATAGCAGGGCAGCACCACGATGCCGTCGCGGGAGTTGCGGTAGGCCTGCTGCACCTTTTCGTCCGCGCGGTTCACGGCGTTGGCGCTGTCGATCTGGTTCTCCAGGATCTGCTTTGCCACGGCCACCGCCTTGAAAAAGCAGCTGTCCTGATCCTCCTTGGAGTCCCACACCGGGTTGAAAAAGCCGATGGCATCGCACAGGCTGTTCTGCTCGCCGGTGTTGTCGTTCAGATCCAACGGCTGGATGAAGTTTTCGTCCAGCAGGCGGGCCTGATGCTCGCCCACGAGCTGTGCGCCGAGCAGCCGCCACAGCAGGCCGAACGCGGCGTAGGGCACGCCGTTGGGGCGGCACTCCCGCGGCTCGGAGTGGTGGTCGAACATGCCGCCGCCGACGTCGTAGACGATGCCGTCGAAGTCATCCGGCACAACGAAGCCCCGCGTCACCTGAATGTCAGGGCGCAGGATTTGTAAAAGGGCGGTGGAAAAAACATCGTCCGCATGGAATTTTCCGCCGTGGGTAAAGCCTTTTGCAGGGATTTTCATAGTATACTCCTCGCGTAAATCTATGGTGTGCCGCGGTGGCCGGGGACCGGCCGCCCTACGGGGTGTCGTGTTATGCTTGCATC
>ENA-OQHK01000281-OQHK01000281.1-human-gut-metagenome-genome-assembly--contig:-NODE-281-length-9583-cov-2.691624_pt1 | contig 9583 bp, 11 predicted proteins | sample MGYA00242562_ERZ504715 | MGnify/ENA primary metagenome ERZ504715 (study PRJEB26092, sample SAMD00036445) | human gut metagenome | host: Homo sapiens | study: EMG produced TPA metagenomics assembly of the...
GTCAATCGCCTCACCGCATATAAAAAGATTTTTCACAATTTTACTCATCATAGTGTTTTCGTCAATCTCTTTGCCTAAAACACCGCCCAAAGCACATTGTGCGTGTGAGAAATCTTCTTTTCCGCTTACTGTAAATGACATCGATTTTATTGTTTTGCAAATTCCTGATACTTCGTCCTTTGAAAGATTGGAACAAATCTTTGACAAATCAACTCGGCTGATTTTCAGAATTGCCTGTCCGATTCTCTTCTGAAAAATCCCTGTCAAAAAGCTGTTCACACGGCAAATCAGAAAACAATGATATATGTTGTCTGATTATTTTAATCAGCTCATTTTCCGAATAATCGGGCAATAAATCAAGCACTATTTTGTCGTTTTGTTTAGCAAACAATGAAAGATTGAACACGCAAATTCCCGACAGCGAATTCTCGGTAAATTGAATTTCGCCTGTTTCTTCCTTGATTAATCGACCGTGTTCACCGTATAACTGTGCCTTGCCTGTAACTCTCAGACCTTTTAATGTTTTCAGAACATCGCTTTTAACCTTAACAGGGCATAAAGCAGGGGAGAACGAAACAACCTTATGACCGAAATTTTTAAGATAATCAATTGCACTTGCGTTTCCGCCAAGCTTAGGTGCGGCTTTTGAACCGTTTGCAATCACAAGCTTGTTACATATGAAATCGTACTTTTTCTTGCTGTCATCAGACGAAATTTTAAAACCGTTTGAAACTTTTTTTATAGAATTGACATTCTGTTTTGTGAAAACATCTATTCCGAGTGTTTCAACCTGTAAGCGCAGAACATCCAGAACAGATGCGGCGTGTTTGCTTATCGGGTAGTATCTGCCCTCGTTATCGTAAAAACTTAAAAGACCGAAGTTTTTAAAGATATTCGTCATTTCATCGCCACTGAATCTTTCAAAAATTTTTTTACTCTGCTTTTTGAAAGAACCGACATATTTATCGGGAGATATACAGTGATTTGTCAGGTTACATCTGCCGTTGCCTGTTGACATCAGCTTTTTGCCTAATCTGTCGTTTTTTTCGATTATTGCAATTTTCTTTGAACGGTCATGTTTCTTTGCTGTGATTGCACACATAAGTCCCGATGCACCGCCGCCGATTATAATTGCATCATATATATTTTTCTTTTCCATTTTTATAAATTCACCAAAAAATAGGGCAGCGATGTGCTGCCCAAAATTATTTACGGAGCAAAAATAAGTTGATTCCGTTTGCAACAGTACCGACCAATACCCATTATAATGCCTGCGATAACAACACCGCACATAACGGCTATAACGCTTTTCTTAAATCCGAGGTCAAGAATACTTGCCGCAAGTGTTCCTGTCCATGCGCCTGTGCCGGGAAGAGGGATGCCTACGAAAAGCATAAGTGCAACAAACATACCGTTGCCTGCTTTTGCCTCAAGCTTTCTGCCGCCTTTTTCGCCTTTTTCAAGACAGAAAGAAAAGAATCTGCCGATAAACTTCTTATCAGAACCCCAAACAAGAACCTTTCTTGCAAAGAGGTAGATAATCGGAACCGGGAGCATATTGCCTAAAATGCAGATTACATATGTCCAAAAAAGATTTAAGTCATTTGCAACCGCAACAGGCACAGCACCTCTGATTTCTACTATCGGAACCATTGAAATAAAAAATACTATTAAATACCACATATTTGCTCCTTAGAAATTATATTTTGCCAATACCTGATAAGTATAACAGATTTAAAAGTTTTTTTCAATATTTGAGCAAGATAAAATCTTCCATAATAAAGCCTTAAAATTTGATTTATTTATACATTATGATAAAAAATTATTCAAAAGTTGACATTGACTGAATAATCTGTAAAATATATTATGGAGTGATTTGATGAAAACAATTCCTGTTCAATGCGATTTAGAATAATTATGTTTGTTTTGACCGCGTCAGTGATTGCATTTGCGTTTATTCATTCTTCAATGCCGTCAGTTGAGTCGGCACAAGAGAGTGAAAGCGTCCTTGATTTTGTCACACTAATTTTAAAATTATTCGGAATTGAGCCGAATCTTTCGGACCACATAATCAGAAAGCTTGCTCATTTTACGGAATATACCGTTCTGGGAGCATTGCTCTGTTCATGTGCGTATTCATTTGACCGAATCAAACCGATAAAATTCATACCCTACACTGTTTCAATCGGATTGTTTACCTGTTTTATTGATGAAACAATCCAACTTGGGGTTGAGGGAAGATCGGGACAGGTAAGCGATATGTGGATTGACTTTTTCGGTGTGTTGCTTGGTACGGCTGTAATGCTTGTTGCATTTTGGATTTACAGGAAGATACGAAAGATCAACTAACTATATGTATGCGAATAAGAAAGGAATCAGTATGGGAAATATGGAAAATTCAGTAAAGCCCCATGAAAACAAAATGGGAACTATGCCAATGACAAGGCTAATTCTGACAATGAGTCTGCCTGCAATTTTTTCAATGACAATTCAGGCAATGTATAATGTTGTTGACAGTATTTTTATCGGCAACTATGACGCAGACGGACTGACCGCAACTTCGCTTGCGTATCCTCTGCAAATGCTTTTGATTGCGTTTGCAGCCGGTACGGCAGTCGGTGTAAACTCGTTTGTTTCAAGAAAATTAGGTGAGAAAAATTTTGTTCAGGCAAACGACGGAGCAACTCACGGTCTTGTAACCTGTATTTTTAATTATGTAATATTTTTATTGCTCGGACTTTTTGCGGTTCGCCCGTTTATGGCAATGTACACGCAGAATGAGGCTATTGTAAATTACGGAATCCAGTATCTGACGGTTGTACTTTGCTTCTCGTTCTTTTCAATTGTACAGATTATGGTTGAAAAAACGCTTCAGGCAACAGGCAATATGATATTCCCGATGTTATCCCAGCTTTTCGGTGCAATTGTAAATATTATTTTTGACCCGCTCCTGATTTTCGGTATAGGAATTTTCCCTGAAATGGGCGTTCTCGGTGCGGCAATTGCTACTGTATTCGGTCAATTCTGCGGTATGGTTTTCTGCCTTTGCATTTTTTTCTTTAAGAATAACGAAGTTAAAGTTTCGTTCAAACATTTCAAATTGAACGGTTCCACATTGAAATCTATCTATGTTGTAGGCTTTCCGTCTGTAATTATGCAGTCAATAGGTTCCGTTATGATTATCGGACTCAATGCAATTCTTGCTGTTTCGGAGGCTGCCGTTACTGTTCTCGGTATATATTATAAATTACAGAGCTTTGTATTCATGCCTTGTTTCGGACTCAATCAGGGCGTAATGCCGATTATCGGTTATAACTACGGTGCAAGAAAGAAAAAGAGAATGTATTCCGCTTTAAAGCGCGGCATCATCATTGGCGTAATTATTATGGCGGTCGGCACAATTCTTATGTGGACAATCCCCGAACAGCTTATTGCTATGTTTGGCGGCACACAGGATATTATGGATATCGGTGTCCCTGCATTCAGAATCATCAGTCTTTGCTTTATTCCTGCCGCTGCCGGCATTATCTTTACAACACTTTTTCAGGCAGTCGGAAAGGGACTGCGCAGTCTTATTATGTCATTCTGTCGTCAGCTTGTACTCATTCTTCCGATTGCGTGGGTGCTTTCTATGGTGTTTGATTATACAGCCGTATGGTATGCTTTCCCGATTGCGGAATTTTTCTCGTTAATGCTTGCAATTGCATTTTTTGTCAACCTTACAAAAGGTGATTTCAAAAGCCTTGACCAAAAGATTGAATGACACAGTTAAATTTGTTCACCTCATTGCATATATTGCATTGAGGTGATTTTTTTGACAGAAAATAATGATAACAGAAATACCATTACATATGACGATGACTGGAAATCTGTTTCGTATTCGGAATACCCTAAGGTATCGGAGGAGCTTGATTCAGATGAGGAAGATGTGAACTCTTTATCGGCTGAAAATAGTGATGAAAAGAAAAATTCTCCGAAACAGCTTGTGATAACGATTCAGCTTGTGTGTTGTATTATTATAGCTCTTGCGGCTTTTTTGCTTAATTTATTCGGCGGTGAGGTCTATGCCGCAACACGGGAATGGTACTATTCAAACCTTGAAAAATCCGTTGTTTTTGATACGGGCGATAATAAAATAGATTTATCAAACCTGTTTACTGCAACAAGCGATGAAGTTTCGTCTGCTGAACATTGATTTTACGGTTTCGTATTTACTCGTTTGTCTTGGAGCAATATGTGTGATACTGAATATATTTTTAGGATTTCTATGTTGCGTTATGGCTGTGATTATTCATGAGTGCGGTCATCTTTTTGCAATGCTCATTTGCAAATCTCCGCCTGATAAAATCAAAATTTCGCTGTTTGAAATCAAGATTACCAACTCTTCAAGGCAGTTAAACACAACCCGTCAGAACATTTTTATAATTTTTTTCGGACCTTTAGTCAATTTCATTTGTTTTATTCTGTTTTATCTGTTATACTTATGTAATAGTGAATTTTTATTGCCGATTGCCATGGCGAACCTTTGTACGGGACTTTTTAATATGCTGCCGGTTATGTCGCTTGACGGCGGACAGCTTATGTATGTTATTCTGTGCAGAAAATTCTCGGAAAAATCAGCCGAAAGAATCATAAATATAACTGCTGTTATAATCCTTTTTCCGCTGACGGTACTCGGCTTTATGGTTTTGCTAAATTCAAAATATAATTTTTCGCTGTTGTTTGTGTGTGCTTATCTCATTGCGTCACTTTTATAGTAAAAACAACAGGTACTACTGGACGGAGGTATTTCTATGGTCAGCAAAGAAGTTAGAAAATTACTTCTGAAAGTTCAAAAGCCGGGAAGATATGTCGGCGGTGAACTCAACGAAGTAATCAAGGATAAAAAGAAAGTAGATTGCAGATTTGCCTTCTGCTTTCCCGATACCTATGAAGTAGGTATGTCCCACCTCGGAATGAAAATTCTTTACAGCCTTATGAACGCTGTGCCGTACATTTGGTGCGAAAGAGTTTTTGCCCCATGGGTTGATATGGAAGAAGAGATGATAAAACACAATATTCCGCTTTATGCGCTTGAAAGCGGAGATCCTGTGTCCGATTTTGACTTTATCGGTTTTACTCTCCAGTATGAACTCAGCTTTACAAATATGCTCAATATGCTCAGGCTTTCGGGTGTGCCGATTAAAAGCTGTGACAGAAAAGAACTTAAAAACATAGTAGTTGCAGGCGGACCGTGTGCCTGCAATCCCGAGCCGATTGCAGATTTTGTCGATATTTTCTTCATCGGTGAGGGTGAAGAGGTTGACCTTGAGGTTATTGAACTTTTCAGAAAGTGCAGAGCCGAGGGTAAATCAAAGCAGGAGTTTCTTGAACTCTCATCTAAAATTGAGGGTGTATATGTTCCGGCACTCTATGATGTAACATATAACGAGGACGGCACAATCAAGTCATTCACTCCAAAAGGAGATGCTCCCGCTAAAATCCACAAGCGTATTATGCTTGATATGGACAAGTCGTTCTATCCTGATAATTTTGTAGTTCCGCTCGTTGAGATAGTTCATGACAGAGCGGTTCAGGAAATTTTCCGTGGCTGTATAAGAGGATGTCGTTTCTGTCAGGCAGGTATGATTTACCGTCCCGTCCGTGAAAAATCTCCCGAAACTATAAATAAACAATGCAGAGCATTATGTGATAACACGGGTTACGATGAAGTTTCGCTATCTTCACTCAGTTCAAGTGACTACAGTCAGATTGTACCGTTGCTTGACAAGCTAAATGAGTGGAGCAAAGACGAAAAAGTCAGCATTTCACTTCCGTCACTGCGTGTTGACGGCTTTACAGATGACATTATGAATAAGATTAAAACCGTACGCAAGAGCGGACTTACCTTTGCTCCGGAGGCAGGCAGTCAGCGTATGCGTGATGTTATCAATAAAAATGTTCGTGAAGATGAACTTTTGCAGACTTGCACAACTGCATTTGCAGGCGGCTGGACTACGGTAAAACTCTATTTTATGATTGGTCTGCCTACCGAAACAATGGACGATGTCGCCGCAATTGCCGGCCTTGGTCAGTCTGTAGTTGATGCATATTACAAATGTCCCGAAAAGCCAAAGGGCAAGTCGGTGCGTGTAACCGTGTCTGCATCCTCTTTTGTACCAAAACCGTTCACCCCGTTTCAATGGGAACCGCAGGATACAATCCCTGTTCTTCATGAAAAGCAACAGCACATCAAGGACAGTATTACAACAAGAAAAATTCAGTTTAACTATCACGATGCCGATACAAGCTACCTTGAAGCAGTATTTGCAAGGGGTGACAGAAAACTTTGTAAGGTTATGGAGCTTGCATGTGAAAGAGGTTTTCATTTTGACGGTTGGAATGATTGTTTCAGCCTTGAAAAGTGGCTTGAACTCTTTGATGAATGCGGTGTTGATCCGTCATTTTATGCAAACAGACACAGAAGTTTTGATGAAATTCTTCCGTGGGATCATATTGACTACGGTGTAACTAAGGATTTCCTTATTAGAGAATGTAAAAAAGCGTACGCAGATACAACAACACCGCATTGCAGACTGAAATGCAATAACTGCGGTGCGGCTAAATACGGAAAGGGTGTGTGTTTTGAAAAGCGTAAGAATATGGTTTAAAAAAGATTTTGAATGCCGCTATATTTCGCACCTTGATCTCAATCGATGTATGCTCCGTGCATTGCACAAGAGCAAAATCCCTATCTGGCATACAGAAGGATTTAACCCGCATCCGTTTGCAACATTTCCGTTGCCGCTTTCGCTTGGTTTCAGAGGTATAAACGAATGTATGGATGTCAAGCTTGAGGATGAAAGCTTTCCGTTTGAAGAAATCATCTCAAGGCTTAACGGATGCCTGCCGAGAGGACTTCGTGTGTTTGATGTAACGGAACCCGTTATGAAAGCCGGAAAGATTGCTTTTGCATCATTTACAATCAAGATTTCCTGTGACGGTGAAAACTCCCGTACAGTATGCGAACAACTCAAAGAACTGCTGACAAGCGAAAGTATTGAAATTGAAAAGAAATCTAAAAAAAGGCATAAAAACTGTTGACATAAAACAGGGTATAAAGAGCTTTGAAGTAACCGAGAAGTTCGACTTTGCAGAACTTGATGTTGTTTTGTCGGCAGGCAGTTCAGATAATGTGAATCCGAATCTGCTTGTATCGGCTTTTGAAAACCGTTTTTTGGTCTCCTGTGATATCGACATCACAAGAAATGACCTCTACAACGCAGATATGGAATTGTTTAGATAGGTGAATATATGTTTGAATTTACAATACGAGAAAATGATTTTTTAAACGGATTTTTGGATTTATTGAGTGAATATGTAAATAAGTCGTATAAGTTCACCATGACGTACCTGACAAGCCCTCTTTTGTCAGATGTGCGTGAGAGCGAAAGACTTGTTTTGCTTGTAGTCAACAAGTCTGTTTTTCAAAATATGTACAGTTTCATCAAGCTGAATGACAGCAATATGCAGTTTGCATCATTTTCCTGTCTTGAAACAGCCGTGAACTCAATGCGACTTTACAATGTCCTTGCTACAAATCCGGATTATATGCACGAATATATTACCGGCGGAAACTTTTCGCTTGAAGTATGTGAAAATGAAATTTTAGAAAAACAAAAAAATACAAGAAAGGTGAAGAGGAGTTCTCGCTCCGTGAGTTTGCAACCGGACTTGGCAAATTCAATTCTTTTGAATTGAAAAATGCAGCTGTTGCGTCACAGCTTGTTGACGGCAATATCTTTCTCGGACTTTCCTGCGGCAATGAACTCGGAGAGGATTTGCAGGATGAAGTCAGAAAGAGCATGATTGGTGCATACCTTTCACTTTCAAAGCACAATAAAATGTTTTTTAACGGCGGTATAGATGATACTCTTGAAGAGCTTGAGGACAAGCTCTATGCAAAGTTTCTTGAATATATCAGAAAGTTCTCATAATCTTTTTAAACTTTCACATTACTTTACACAAGCGTTCAATTTTCTGTCACATAAGACAGTTATTATATGATTGTAAGTTAAAGATAAACAAAAAAACACTTTAACTTCACATAGATAATGCTTACAAGAACTTTTCATAGATTTCCTCTCTAATATGTCGAAAGACACAAAGGTCGGCTTTTCTGCCGACCTTTTTAATTTATCAGGTGTTTTATTATGAATTACTACTCCCTTAATAAGTATCTCAAAAATACATTCGGTGAAAAGGTGTACAAAATTTCGCTGAATGGTAATATGACCTGTCCGAATCGTGACGGAACCCTCGGAACAAGGGGCTGTATTTTTTGCAGCAGGGGAGGCTCCGGAGAATTTGCCTCCGATGCACTTCTTCCTGTTCACGGACAAATCGATCAGGCTAAACTGCGAATAAAAAAGAAATCCGACTGTAAAAAGTTTATTGCATACTTTCAGCCGTTCACAAATACCTATGCGCCTGTTGAATATCTTGAAAAAATATTTACAGATGCAATTTCAGAACCCGACATTGTTGCCCTTTCAATCGCAACCCGTCCCGATTGCCTGGGAAATAATGTGTTAGGTCTTCTTGAAAAACTAAATAAGATAAAACCTGTCTGGGTAGAACTCGGATTGCAGACAATTCACGAAAAATCGGCAGATTATATAAGAAGAATGTATCCGCTATCCGTTTATGACTCAGCTACAGAAAATCTTCATAAAATCGGAATCAATGTAATTACACACATTATTTTGGGACTTCCGAACGAATCTAAAGAAATGATGCTTGAATCTGTAAAATATGCAGGCAGTAAAACCGACGGAATCAAACTGCAGTTGTTGCATGTTTTAAAAAACACAGACTTGTGTGATGACTATGAAAGCGGAAAATTTGATGTGCTTTCAATGGAAGATTATATTGATATTCTTTGCGATTGCGTTGAAGTGTTGCCTGAAAATGTTGTAATTCACCGTTTAACAGGTGACGGGGATAAAAAACTGCTCGTTGCACCCATGTGGAGTGCAGATAAAAAGCGTGTTTTAAACTCAATCAACCGTGAATTTGCAAAGCGTGATATCACGCAGGGAAGAAAGGCAAAGTAAAAGACTTCCGAATCAATCATCGGAAGTCTTGTTTTCAAGAGTATTGTCGTTGTGATTTTTCTCTTTTTCAGCTTTCTTCTGAGCTGATTTTTTACCGATTGCATATGCAACAGCCAATATAGCCAAGCATCCCGCAGTTATGCCCATGCCGGCAAGGAAAAATTTTATTTGCCTATCTTTAATGGGATTGTAATCAATATATTCGTCATCTGAGGCATTAACAGTTGTAGGCTCGGTCGGGTGTTTACTTTTACCGCCCTTTCCTGTAGCTTGCGTGCTGTTTTTATTGCTTGACGAGGAACTTCCGCCGCTAACCGTTCCCGACGCATTTTTATATATTCTGATACACGATGCAGTGCAACTTCCAACATCCATAAAGTTCACATCGGAATCAACACATTGATTCACCGTGTAGTCAATATACGCAGTACCTTCTTTTATTGTTTTGAAATCAAGCGTTAAGACATCGCTTCCGCCCGAAATATTCT
>ENA-OQHK01000283-OQHK01000283.1-human-gut-metagenome-genome-assembly--contig:-NODE-283-length-9555-cov-2.291896_pt1 | contig 9555 bp, 9 predicted proteins | sample MGYA00242562_ERZ504715 | MGnify/ENA primary metagenome ERZ504715 (study PRJEB26092, sample SAMD00036445) | human gut metagenome | host: Homo sapiens | study: EMG produced TPA metagenomics assembly of the...
ACATATAGACATAGAAAACACTTATAAAGCACCATTTTGTTATATTCAGAAGACTTGGATGAAGGAATAGACTATAAAGACATTCCATTGTTTAAGTTTTATGAATCAGTTAGCGAACATTTGAGAATCAGCTAACTATTGACAGATAGGGATGAAAGAAAATAATAGGCTTGCCAGGATATAATTTTTTTCATAACAATACTGTTAACCTCCTAGATTTTGTTCTAATTTTTCTCTACTCCATTGATAACTTACTTTTTTTAACAATCCATCGTTTTCTACTACTACCTTTGCAATCACCTCCCCCTTTTCACATATGTAATAAATACCATTCGTTTCATATACCACGTCAATTTCACTGAGCTGATATCTTTTGTATATAGAATTATTTTCTTGAACAATTTGTTTAATTAAATCATCTAAATTATCTTCATTTTTTCTGATATAGTATACAAGAGTGAAATCACCTTCATGTTTATAATCATGCTCGTCATATATGGACGCCGCCTCAAAATAATCATATTCGCCAAAATTCAATCCATAATAATCCAAAACTCTATCAAATGTATTATTTACACCTGATGCCGAACCCATCATAAGACAAAACAAACCAAAAAATAATGTCCAAAAAACATATATAAGACAATATATTTTTTACTCTTTATATTTCTCTATCACGATGTCTTCCATAACAAATCACATCCGTAATTTGCTTTGGGAAAAAATAGCGTGATAAAAATTGAAAATATTGCATATAACAATCCCATAACAGTTTCTCCCATTTCTTATTATTCCATCATTCATTTTAATTATATCATTTATACCATGCTTCGTCCATTTTTATCTAAATACGCTCATATAAAATTTAGGTACAAAACAAACCCAAAAATAATGTCAAATGCTTTGAAAAAGTGTCAATAAAAACATAAAATAATAAAAAAGTTTTGAGCTAATTGACAATTGTTTAATTAATATATCTTGTGATAAAATATCCGCGAAGATAATGGAGTGCCATTATAAGGAGGTATTCAGAAATGAATAAAATAATAAACAAACAAGTTCTTGCTACGTTTGCATTAGTTACTATCATGGCAGGAGTGTTAATAGGTACTAATTGTATTTATGCAGCGCAGGACGGAAAAGAGACAACAACTATCCGGCTTATAAACCAGACTTATTTTAATGTTAAGAATATCGAGGTAACCTGGAACGATGGCAAAGAGCAGACTGTCAATACACTTGGCAGCCATGATTCAATTAATATCTCATCAGATGCTGCAAGCGTATACAACATGGATGTTACCGGAACAACCCAGTCCGGAGAGAAATTCACCGGACATTTTAAGGGATTGGTCGGCAAAGATACAAGAGTATTTATAGAGCTTGACGAGAATGCTGATGTTCAGGTATTTATCCCACAGGGAGAAATTGATTAAGCATTAATTATTGTTCTTTAAGATCCGCCAGAGTGTGCTTCGGCTTATGCCGAGTCGTCTGGCGGTTTTTTCTTTATTGTCATGTTCTTCGTGTAACACCTGGAGAATGATCTGATAATTTATCTCATCTAGAGTTCCCTCAAATTTAACTGAATCATCAAAGACGCGTCCGTAGTCGGGTTCCTGTTTCAGGATAGTTTCTACGGTGTCACAGGAGATATATGGTGTCTTTGTTATTGTGACAAGCTCTTTAAGGACATGCTGCAGCTGGTCGAGATTGTTAGGCCAGTTGTACGAGAGCATTTTTTCCATTGCGTCAACGTCAAAGCCTATTATCTGTTTCCCGAGGGAGACATTGAACCGGTGCAGATAGAGCGCGGTTATACCGGAAAAATCGTCAATGCGCTCTCGAAGCGGTGGGAGATTCATGGTAAGGCAGGAAAGATGATTCTCCATGAAAGTGCGTATTGTAGCAAATGCAGGCTGTTTGGAGTTGTTGGTAGAAAGAGAGACTATGAGCCTCATTCTCGTGCAAAGCTTCGTCTGGTCTATATATTGAAACAAATCACCAATTTGTTCCAGACTAAGAGCATCGGCTTTTACGAAAAATACTGTACTGTTAACTTCATTGAGAGGGGAATTTTCATTGTTTAGCAGACTGTGCCACTTACGCTCTTTTATCAGAGAGCAGTCGATACTGTAAAATGGAGCATGCTTATAGTTGCTTTGCTTGTAAATAAGTGATGCAGCCTTGCCTTTGCCGGTTCCGTTTTCTCCGAGAATAAGCACAGGCAGATGGCTTTTAGCGTATTCTTCTATTATCTGCGCTATTTTGCCTGCTTTACCGGTTCCGTTGTAAGCGTCAGCAAAGTCGTTGGAGGAGGTGTTGTCAATATTGTAAATCTGAAATCCAGGGTCGTCCTCGGCGGTTAATGCAGGACTCTTACATATAGTAATTGCAGTGTACTTCTGGTCCTCGTAAATCAGGTGGCGGTTGTACAGAGTATAGACGTTATCGCGTATCTGATGCGAAACGGTCTGGTTCGAAACTTTCAAAAATGACTTAATGTATGTCTGTACAAAATTCATCAACGATGTATTCATTTCATCTATTGCGATGCTTGAAAACCACAGAGTACCTGCAGGCGAGTAAATTAAGAATTCGCGGTCATCCTCGGTCAGAAGCGACTGGAACAGATCCTTCTGCTTGTGGACATAATTGGAAGAATGCACAAGCTTTACAGCCTCGGCAACGGCGTTTTCTATACTTTCCCTGCCGGAGGTTACAAGATTATAATTTAATCCGATATCCTTTGCGGCTCTGGCACCGGTCACGTCACATAGGACAAGCGTGCAGCCGTTTTCTTTTGCTTCTTTAAGGCGATTGACTGCATCTACCGAGTCCTTGAAAGTGATTATGTCAATATCATATTGAAGCAGGTCGCACAGCAGATGTGCATTTGCAGTGATTCCGGGAAAACCGGCAATTACAAATTTTCCGTTGTAGCTCTCGGCAAGCTTGATGCTCAGAAGTATATCGTAAACAGAGATGGATATATCTATGACGGGAAGCTCAACAGCAGATTGTATAAGCTCTGCTGTACCGCCTCGCGAAATGATAACGTCGAATTTTTATGTGCAAGCTGCATTGCGATATCACGGCCGGTGAACAGATCACCGGTCTGGACAGTGAGAGCAATGTCATCGCGCGACTGTGCTATATCGGTAAGTATGTCAGCCATGCCCTCGTAAGGGCGACTGCAAGAATCTTGGTTTTCTGCATATATTTCTCCTTTTGGGATTTGTAAATGTTAAGTGGTTATTTTAATGTTTAAAAATGAAACGTGAAGATAGCGCTAGTGATGTTTTGTTACTATTTAACTATATTGTATTACAGTATGTTTCAAAATACAACAAATAAATGTAGTTTATGTTTCAAAATAGAACAAAAATAACAAAACAACGCGTTGAACGAGGCACAAAAAACAGATATTATATGATTAGTTCAAAGAGATGTTCAAAAATAAAACACAAGAATAACAATATAACAAAGGAGAGGTAATATATGAGTTATCAGATTAAAAATTCCGTCATGTATCTTTGGCGGAGCAGGAAGCATTGAGAATGTGAAAGCGGTAATAGAAAAAGAGAATGCAAAAAAAGTAATAGTTTTTACGGTATAAAGGCATTCGCGCAACAGGACTTTTAGATCTGCTGACAGAGATTCTTGAGGAAAACAAGACAGAGTATCAGGTATTTGATGATCTTGCTTGTGAACCATCATATCAGGATGTTGAAAAGGTTATGAAGGAAGTGGAGAGCGCATCAGGAGATCTTATCATAGCAATCGGTGGGGGAAGTGTTATGGATGCAGCAAAGCTTTGCTGCGTATTAAAAGATGCAGACTACACTATAAAAGATCTGCTCAATGATCCGACGCTTGCAAAGAAACAGATTAAGACGGTTATGATTCCGACAACCTGCGGAACAGGATCTGAGGCAACCTGCAATGCAATCGTTGCGGTTCCGGAGGAACAGTCAAAGAAAGGAATTGTAAATGACAGTATGATTCCGGACTATGTGGTATTGGATTCAAATATGATCAGAAAGCTTCCAAAATCAATTGTGGCAGCAACAGGTGTAGATGCATTGGCCCATGTGGTTGAGTGCTTCACCTCAAAGAAAGCAACACCGTTTTCCGATACCTACGCAGCAGCCGGAGCCAAGCTTATTTTCCACAATATCAGGGAAGCTTATAACAATCCGGACAATATGGAAGCAAAAAGCAATATGATGACCGGAGCCTTCTATGGCGGAGTCGCAATCACAGGAAGCGGAACAACAGCAGTTCATGCACTTTCATATCCACTGGGAGGCAAATATCACATTGCTCACGGTGTATCAAATGCCATACTTTTTGCACATGTTATGGAATTTAACAAGGACGCATGCAGCAAGAGACTTGCAATACTTTGCGATGCTGTTTACCCTGAGCATGCAGGAAAATCTGAGGATGAGAAAGCACAGTACATGATCGATCAGATTGCTGACATTGTAAAGGTTACAAACATTCCAACAGATTAAAGGAATTCGGTGTTAAGCCGGAGGACCTGGATTTCCTTGTTGATGCCGGAAGCAAACAGCAGAGACTTCTTAGTAAACAATATGAAAGAATTAAGCCTTGACGATATCAGAAACATATATCTTAAGGTATTAAAATAAAGGAGGAGCCTATGAAAAAGCCAATTATCGGAATTACAATGGGAGATCCTGCGGGAAACGGTTCTGAGATTTCAGTAAAAGCGTTATCAAGACCTGAAATATATAAGCAGTGTCGTCCGGTGATTATCGGTGATGCCGCATGTATGGAAGAGGCAGTAAAAATCGCAGGAAAAGAAGGACAGATAAAGATTCATGCGATTCACGATATTAAAGAAGCAAAGTTTGAGTACGGAACGATTGATGTGTACGACATGAACCTTGTGAACATGGACAGACACATATTCGGAAAAGTATCAAAGATGTGTGGAGAGGCTGCTTTTCAGTATGTTGTAAAGGTAATAGAGCTTGCGCAGAGCGGCGAGATTGACGCAACTGTCACAAATGCCTTAAATAAAGAGGCAATAAATATGGCAGGACATCATTATTCGGGACATACAGAGATTTATGCAGAGTACACCCATACAGACAAGTACACAATGATGCTTGCACACGAGGATTTGAGGGTTGTACACGTATCGACGCACGTTTCTCTCAGGCAGGCATGTGACAAGGTAAAGAAGGACAGAGTCCTTGAAGTTATAAGAATTGCAAATGATGCCTGCAAGGCGATAGGCATTGAGAATCCAAAGATTGGTGTGGCAGGCCTTAACCCACACTGCGGAGAAACGGACTGTTTGGAACAGAGGAAATTGAGGAAATCCAGCCGGCAATAGATGAGGCAATGGCAGAAGGAATCAATATTCCTGAGAAAAAACCGACACCGCCTGACAGCATATTCTCTAAGGCAATCGGAGGCTGGTATGATATAGTTGTAGCAATGTACCATGATCAGGGACATATTCCTCTGAAGGTTAAAGGCTTTGTATACAACAAAGAATTAAAGAAATGGGATGCGGTAGCAGGTGTAAATGTAACACTCGGAATCCCTGTAATAAGGGTATCGGTAGACCATGGTACGGGCTTTGACCTTGCAGGAAAAGGCGAATCGAATGAGTTAAGCCTTGTAAATTCAATTGACTATGCGACAAAGCTTGCAGTAAACAAAAAATAGCGGGAGGAAATGCGATGGTAAAGCTGTTGATCATAGCAGATGACTTTACCGGTGCATTGGATACCGGAATCCAGTTTGTGAATAAGGGAATTGCCACCCAGGTATTTACAAAAATGCCGGAAGCTATCTGGGATATAGATGAGTCGACAGAGGTTCTGGTTATAGATTCTGAGACCAGACCAATGCCGGCAGCTAAGGCATATGATACTGTAAAAAAATATTACAGGATGGGCAAAAAGCAATTAAGATTCCTGTTATTTTCAAAAAAACGGACTCAGCGCTCCGCGGAAATATAGGAAGTGAGCTTCAGGCAGTTTTGGACGGAAGCGGACACGACAAAGTTTATTTCCTGCCGGGGTATCCGAAGATAGACCGCTGTACGGTAAACGGAACTCACTACATACAGGGGCAGCTTCTTGAAAAAAGTGTATTCGGGCAGGATCCGTTTGAACCGGTAAAGCTGTCGTACATACCTGATATTATCGCACAGCAGACAGCTTTGAAATGTGCCTGTGTTAAGCGGAATAAAGCTTTGAATGATATAAAAAGCGATGAACGTATCGTAATCTGCGATGTGGAAAAACACAAAGACATAGAAGAAAGGCTTGATGAATTGCAGGAAAAAGATGAGCTTTGTATTATTGCCGGATGTGCCGCACTTGCGGAAGCGCTTGCCGACAAGCTCAGATTTGATGCAGCGAAGCCGCAAAGCTATAGGAAGAGTGAAAATTTTCTTGTGGAATGTGGCAGCTTGAATATGATTACGCAAAATCAGCTTGACTATGCCGAAGAACACGGATTTTCAAGAATCCATATGACCGTAGAACAAAAATTGCAGAAGGATTATTACAGCACACAGGAGGGCTTGGAGTTTTTGCACAAGATGCAGGAGGAATGTGAAAAAGACAGATGTCTCATCATTGATTCCATAGACCGGGAAGAAGACAAAAAGGGCTTTATGGAAGCAAATAAGCTGACTATGAATGATGTAAGAGCCCTGATTCCAACGGCACATGGACACATAGCCGACTATCTGGCAGCAAATAAGCAGGATACGACAATACTTATGACAGGCGGCGACACTTTGATGGGGTATATGAAGCTGATAGGCTGTACCCAGATTACACCGGTATGTGAGATAGAACAGGGTGTGGTTGTTTCCAATCTGAAAAATCACGGATTTGTGCAGCAGATAATATCCAAATCAGGTGGGTTCGGAACCAAAGATGTACTGGTAAAGATTGCAGATAAAATATTAAATCAAAATAAAAAATAAACAAGTTTAAAAGGAGAACGAAAAACATGAAACAGACAGAATTAAAAGGAATTATTACACCAATTTTAACACCAATGAACGCAGACGAGAGCATCAACACTGACGAGCTCAGAACACAGATTGACAGACTTATCGATGGCGGTGTGCACGGAATTTTCCCATTTGGAACAAACGGTGAGGGATATATCTTAAATGAAAAAGAAAAATGCGAAGTCCTTGAAGCTGCAATTGATCAGGTAAAAGGAAGAGTACCTGTATATGCCGGCTCAGGCTGCATTTCAACACAGGATACTATCAGAATGAGCAAGGAGGCAGAAAAGCTCGGAGCTGACGTCCTTTCAATAATCACTCCAAGCTTTGCGGTTGCATCACAGAAGGAGTTATACGATCACTATGTAGAGGTTGCCAAGCATGTAGATACTCCAATCGTTCTTTACAATATTCCTGCCCGTACAGGAAACAAGCTGCTTCCTGAGACAGTAAAGAAGCTTGCAAAGGATGTTGACCTTATCATCGGTGCAAAGGATTCAAGCGGTGACTGGGATAACTTAAAGGGATATATCACAGAGACACGTGAACTTGACAAGAAGTTCTATGTATTATCAGGAAATGATTCGCTCATTCTTCCTGCATTAAAAGAAGGAGGAGTCGGAGGAATCGCAGGATGCTCAAATGTTTATCCACATGTGCTTTCATCAATCTACAACCTTTTCAAAGAGGGCAAGCTTGAGGAGGCAGAGGCAGCACAGGATTCTATCGCAAGCTTCAGAGCTGTATTCAAATACGGCAATCCTAACACAGTTGTTAAAAAAGCGGTTGCAATGCTCGGATATCCTGTTGGCGATTGCAGACGTCCATTCAACTATCTGTGCGATGAGGGCGTGGAAGCGCTTGCAAAGGTATTAAAAGAGAATGCTGACAAAGGTATGAACTAACTCTGGGGAGGATGAACTAATATGAAGTTTGTAATGACACAGGCTGTATGCCCTGAAGGAATGCAGCTTTTAGATGGAATAGCTGATGTATATGTAGCTGACAATCAGGATCCGAACAATTATCTTGACGAGATGAAGGATGCAGATGCTCTTATTGTAAGAATTGCAAAATGTGATGCAAATGCTATAGAAAACAGCCCGAAGCTCAAAGTAATCGGACGTACAGGCGTAGGATACGATTCGGTTGATGTAAAAAAAGCAACAGAGCTTGGTATCCCGGTGGTTATCACACCGGGAGCCAACAACAGAAGTGTTGCTGAGCATGCGGTAGCAATGATTTTTGCATTGTCAAAGAATCTTATCGAGGCACAGAATGAGATGTGCAAAGGAAACTGGGAAATCCGTGGAGCAAAGAAGGCTTTCGAGCTTGAGGGAAAGACAGTCGGAATCCTTGGCCTTGGAGCAATTGGAAGAGAAACAGCCAAAATCTGCAAAGGCTGTGGAATGAGCATTGCAGCGTACGATCCTTTTATGACAAAAGAGCAGGTAGAAGGCTATGGTGCTAAATATTATGAGGATTATGTGGAGCTGTTAAAGGACAGCGATGTGGTATCAATCCATGTACCGCTCACAGATCAGACCAGGAACATGATTTCAAAGAAGGAGCTTTCTGTTATGAAACCGACGGCGCTTATAATAAACTGCAGCCGTGGAGGAATCATCAACGAAGCAGATCTCGTAGAAGCATTAAATAACGGAGTTATCGCCGGCGCGGGAACAGATGTATTCTGCAGTGAGCCACCAAAAACAGATGATCCGTTATTAAACTGCAGAAATCTTATCGTAAGTCCGCATTCAGCAGCCCAGACAAGAGAGGCAGTAATCAAGATGGCACAGATGTGTGTCAAGGGCTGTCTGGCAGTAGCAGAAGGTAAAAAGTGGCCATATGTAGCCGACAAGTCAGTATATGAGCACGAGAAATGGAAGGGTGCTGACTGGGCAGAGGTTTAAAATAAAAATATATCGGGGGATATAATATGGATTCTAGTATTATTTCAATTATAATTGTATTAATTACAATGGGCTTGTTTGTCTGGAACAGACTGCCGATAAGCGTGGTTGCTATCCTGGTTCGGTAGCAATGGCAATGTTTATTCCGGAAATGGAGCTATCCGCAGTATACAGCGGATTCAGCGCAACAGGCTGGCCGATGGTAGTCGGAATGTGTGTTGTAAGTGCCGCACTTTTGAAACCGGAATAGCAAGAAAGATAGGAGAAAAATCGGAAATTCTTTTCTTGCCAAGACGGAGAGACGGTTTATAGTAACGGTAAGTGCTGTGTGTTCATTGATGTCAGCATTTATGAGTAACAACGGAACAGTTGCTATCTGGATGCCTATCATCGCAATCGTAGCAGCAAACTCATGTGGAAAAATCCGTTCAAAAATGGTTATTTTCCCGGCCGGAACAGCAGCCGTTATCGGAGGTGCGTGTTCGCTGATCGGCTCAACCTCACAGCTTGCAGCAAACTCAGTATTACAGGGATATGCCGGTTATGAGGAAGGCATGGGAATGTTTGACATGACAAAGATCATGTTTCCGGCAGCAGTTGTACAGATTATTTTTCTGGGGGAAC